>WNFG01000030.1_pt1 | contig 146997 bp, 139 predicted proteins | sample 5400431 | NCBI WGS metagenome assembly WNFG01 (sample SAMN13153346, study PRJNA577476) | soil metagenome | isolation source: 120 cm saprolite under Douglas fir tree site 2 hole 3 replicate 2 | place: USA:California | collected 2015-04-18
CCTCTGGGCGTGGGACCGCGACGACGATTTGAGCTTCATCGATATTCGCGACACGGCGGTGGCCTATCTTGCCGCCACCGTCATCCTGCGCGGGGAGACTGTGTTGCTTGCGCCGCGCCATCATCCGCTGGCTCCGCCACAGGGCACGCGCCTGATCGCGGTCGCGCATGTCGAGGTGGATCGTTACGAGCCGCCGGTCGTGAGCGATGCGCAAGCGCTTGCCTTCGCCGAGACCCTCGCCGCCTTGCGCGCGACCCGTCCGGGAGAATTTCTGCAGATCGACTTCGAGGCGACATCGTCGCAACGCGCGTTCTTTCTGAAAGCCGTTGCGGCATTGCGCCAGCGCCTTCCCGATGCGGTGCTCTCCGCCACCGCCCTGACCTCCTGGTGCCTGCACGAACGGTGGACGCAAGCGCTGGCCGTCGACGAGGTGGTCCCGATGCTCTTCCGCATGGGCCCCGATCGCCGGCGCATCCGTGCGTATTTCGCCGACGGGGGAGATTTTCGCTCGGCCAACTGCCGTACCAGCATCGGCGTCGCGACCGACGAGCTGCCGCCAGCAATACCGGGAGGCCGACGCATCTACGCCTTCAGCCCACGACGCTGGAACGCCGAAACCTACGCCGCGCTGCGCGAGAGGATACGCCAATGGTCAGATGCTTCTCGGCTCTAGTGACGATCCCGATCGCTTTGATCCGGCGTAACGTCACTGTGTGCGTCACCCGCGGGCTTGACCCGCGGGTCCATCCTCTTCGCGAAGGACTTTTTTCGAAAATGATGGATTGCCGGGTCAAGCCCGGCAATGACCCGGGTGGGTCAAGTTGGACGCAATACGCTTTCGTGACGCTTGCCGTCGTGCTGTGGGGTTTCGCGCCCCCTGCGTGGGCGACCGGGCCACTTGGGCCGGAGATCAGATTCTTCAGCCGCTCCGGCCAGGATCCAGTGGACGATCTCGTGTTTTTCCGCGGGCAGCTCGGCATCCTGCGTCCCACCTTCACCGACAATCGGCTTTACGCCGCCTACCGCATCATGCTGGGCGGGCGCTTCTCGGAGGCGCAGGCCAGGCAATTGCTCGCGCGCTGTTGCGATGCTCCGGAGACCCTCTCCGACGCGGAGACGAGCTGGAACGACCTGCGCAAGCGCGTCGCCGGCGTTCCGCCTGCCCAGGACCCAAGGTATGGGGGGTACCGCCGGCGGCCGGAGAACATGCAGCTTTTCGACGTCTCATGCTTTCCGAACGCCTATCGCAATTCCGCCGCGACGTTGCGCGCGCGCATTGCCGAACACGGCGCCAACAGCCAGCTGGTGCGCGACTGGGTGATTGGCCAGGACGCCGTCCTCCTCAATTGCTATGAGGATTCACCCCTGCCGGAAGCGCTGCCGCGGAATGCGCCGGCCTGGCTCAAGGCCGACCTCGCCTATCAGATCGCCGCCGCCTATTTCTATCGCCTGGATTATGCCCGCGCAGGACAGCTGTTCGCGGCGATCGGCCGCGACGCCTCCTCGCCGTGGCAGAACACCGCGCGCTACCTCGTTGCACGCTGCGCCGTTCACGCGGCGATCGAAGACAAGACGCCCAAGCTCATCGCCGATGCGCAGCAGGCGATTGACGCCCTCGCAACGGATCCGCAGCTCGCCGACTATCGCGCCGAAGCGCCGAAACTGGCCTCGCTGCTCGCCTTCGCAACCCGTCCGCAGGAACGGGCGCGCGAGCTGGAACGCGCGCTGCTCGCTCCCGAGCTGCCGGCCGCACTTCCATTCGAGCTGCGCGACTTTTTGCTGTTGGAGCGGACCGGCGCGCGCAACACGGATCTCGGCGCGTGGATTTACGACATCGACGTTCTCACCACCTCTGGTCGCGAGCAGGACGTGGCCGCGGCCAAGAGCGATGCGCTGCGCCGATGGCGCGAGCAGCGCAATTTGCCGTGGCTCGTTGCCGCGCTGATGCATCTCTTCCCCGGCGACGAGGATGTCGCGGCTGCGATCGCCGCCTCGCGCACGATCGAGGCGGGCTCGCCCGCCTACTACACGCTGGCCTGGCATCGCCTGCGCCTGCTCATCGGCGAGAACAAGCAGGAGGAAGCGCGCGCCGAGCTCGATCAAATCCTCGACGGCCGCCCGCTGCCAGAAGGGGTCGAGAATCTGATGCGCTACCATCGCATGAAGCTCGCGCGCGACCTCGATGAGTTCGTGCGCTTCGCGCTGCGCCGCGGTGAATTCGTGATGTACCTGCCCGACCCGCGTACCAAGCTCGGCGCCACGGCGCTACCCTTGAAGTCGACGACGAGTTTTCCGTACGACTTCGGCGCAATGCTCAAGTGGCGGACAGAGCTGTTTCAGCCCAATCCTCGCTATTTCGACACGGACGGGACAGCAGCCATGTCGTTCGTCATGCCGCTGCCGCTGATGGCGCGGGTGGCGCAATCGGATCGGCTGCCGCCCAACATGCAGCGCGACGTGGCACTAGCGGTCTGGACGCGCGCGGTGCTGCTCGACGATACCGAGACTGCCACTGCCCTCGCGCCCATCGTCGCGCGCCCATTTCCCGCAATACGGCGCGGGGTGGAAAGCCTATCAGGGCGCCGCTACGCCGCAGCAGAAGAAAATAGAAGCGGCGCTGTTGCTGCTGCGGCTGCCCGGCGCAAGTCCCTGGTTCGCCTCCGGCCTCGGCTACCCCTACATGCGCGACCAGATCGGGCTCGTTGCCACGCGCTGGTGGTCGCGGGAGGACGCCGACAATCAAGGCGCGCCCGACGCTGCGGACATCACGCTTTGCGACGATTGCGCCCTTCCCCTGCAATTTGCTCCGCCGGCCTTCCTCACGTCGCAGGATCGTGAACGCGCGCGCAACGAGGTCGCACGCCTGCGCCAGCTTCCCGGAGCCCCCGCCTATCTCGGAGCCATCATTATCGCCTGGGCCAATGCGCAGCCGCGCGATCCGCACGTGCCCGAGGCGCTCCACCTGGTGGTGCGCGCGACGCGATACGGAGAAATGAATACCGAGACGTCGAAGGCCGCGTACACGCTGCTCCACAATCGCTATCGCCGCAATCCCTGGACGTCGAAAACCCCGCTTTGGTTTACGGCGCCGAAGGATGAATAAGAATGAGACGTTCCCCCTGTCATCCAAACCCTGCTGATCGGCATCGCTGCCTCATTGTGTCTGCAACGACACACATTCCCGAGTTTCGTGAGTGGGATGAGTGCGCCCACGCCAAGCCTTTGCCCTGGTGATGAAAAAATCGTCCCAGCGGCGACGATGGACGCTTCGACAGCGTGGCGGATTAACTATGCGGTCAGCACTTCGAGCACGTGGCCGTTCGGGTCGCGGAAATAGAAACCGCGTCCGCCGCGACGGTGATTGATCTTCATATCGTCGAGCGAGCCGGGGCCGCTGCCATAAGCGAGGCCCTCGGCGCGGACGCGATCAAAGATGCCGTCAAACTCCGTCTCATCGACTTTGAAGGCGTAGTGGTGGCTCTCGAAATTCGTGTCATTGTCGAAATCGAGGGTCAGTGTGTCGTTGACCCGCAACGGCGCGAAGTGCGAGAGCTGACCTTCGTAGCGCAAACCCAAGATGCGGGCGAGGAAGCGCGCCGATGCTTCCTTGTCATGCGCAGGCACGATCGTATGGTCGAGCACGATAGCCATCGGCACCTCCTTGCGGGCGCCCCCGTCGTTGCGTCTGAGATAGGACGCTGCGTCGCCGATTTTAAGGCCCCGGGAGCGCGGCGTTTGCCCTCAAGCGGCATCGCCGATGATCGAAGGAGCTCAGTGGTAGTGGATCGTAATCGTCGTCACCTGGTCGCCGGCATGACGATCCACGAATCCGAGAAAGGATGACAGCAGTTTGCGCTCGTCCTCGGGCGTGGCGGCGCGAACCTTGGCGGTGACGGTCTCAGCGGCGCCGCGCTTGAGCTCGACCGAACCGGTGTAATTCTTGTGCTTCCACCGGGTCGCGTCCTGCGTCTTGCGCCCGACCCGGACGTAGGTTCCCCGTCCACCTTTGCGGATCGCGGCCTCTTTGGCGACGAGCGTTCCATAAAGGCGTGTCCGCGCGCGCGGAACGATCTCTACGGTTTTCATGAGCGCCCCCCTGCCTCGCTTCCTGCGGGCGAAATATAGCGAAATATACAACGAGCGCGCCCCGAAAGACCACCCGGGACCGGTGCGGAGCGGGCCGACGAGCCTTAGTCAACATCGCCGCAGTGCCGCCCCATTCCGACGGTTTCGTTGGTGGATGGGCGGGCGTTGGCAGGTCGCGTTTGCGCGGTTTTGCTGGATTTCGTGCATGGCTGGCGCCGTCGTCCTGCCGACGGCGGCCGCGCGCACGCAGGGCCGTGCATTGAGCGCTTGCCGATTCGAGGTCGCCGGCACGGGAAACGTTCGTGCGATCATCGACGGCCGCAGCTTCACCCTCGAGAACGGGCGCGAGATTCGTCTCGCGGCTATCGAAGTTCCGCTCCCACCCGCCGCCGGCGAATCAGGTCCGCGCGCCGAGGCTGCTCTTGCGGCCCGCGCGGCCCTCGAATCGATGCTCGCGAGTCAAAGCGTCGAGCTGCGTCAAAACGGAGCGGGCGCCGACCGTTACGGCCGCGCGCGCGCCATGGTCTATGTCATGCGCGACGGCGTTCCGCGCTCGGTCACGCATGAGATGCTGGCGAGAGGATTCGCACGCGTTTCGGCCCACGTCGGCGATCGGCCTTGCGCCGAGGAGCTTCTGGCGCAGGAACGGGCGGCGCGCCGCGCCAAACTTGGCCTCTGGAGCGAACCGTATTATGTCATCGTGGCCGCCGAGAGCGGGACTCATCTTGCGGCCGAACGCGGCCGTTTCACCGTGGCGGAGGGGAACGTGTTGTCGGTCCGCGAGAGCGCAGGCACGATCTACATGAATTTCGGGCGGCGATGGTCGCAGGCGCTGACAGCCACGATCTCGAAGCGCGACGAGCCCGTCTTCGCCGCCGCCGGCGTAGAGCCGAAAAAACTCGAAAACCGCCGCGTTCGCGTGCGCGGTTGGATCGAGGAGCGTAACGGCCCGCGTATCGAGCTCACCCGCCCGGAGCAAATCGAGATCGCCGAGCGCGACTGACGGAACGCGAAGAACGCCATCGTGGACGCCGCAGTGAGACAACCCAGCGTTCTCGGCACCAGACGGCTGGCGCCAGCCGGCGCCGCCGCGCTCGCGCTCCTGCTCGCGGGCTGCAGCTCAGCGCTGCTCTCGATCGGCGCGCCGCCGGGCTCGCTGCCCGAGGCGCCGCGACAGGCCCAGCAACAACCACAACCGCCGGCTCCGACCTCGCGCGAGCATCAGCGCATTCTCGCCGCCTATAACGGCGCCTACGACGATCCCAAGCTCGAGGGGCTGCTCAACCAGATGGTTGCGAAGCTGGTGGCGGCGTCCGAGCGGCCGGACGTGCAATATCGCGTCACCATCCTCAACTCGGGGGCGATCAACGCCTTCGCGCTGCCGACCGGGCAGCTCTACGTAACGCGCGGATTGATCGCGCTGGCGAACGACACGTCGGAGCTCGCCTCGGTGCTCTCCCACGAAATGTCGCACGTGATCGCGCGCCATGCCGCCATGCGCGAGGACCAGGCACGCCAAGTGGCACTGGTGAGCCGCGTCGTGCAGGACGTGCTGAGCGATCCGGAAACCGGAGCGCTGGCGCTGGCGAAATCGAAGATCGCGCTCGCGAGCTTCTCGCGCGCGCAGGAATTCGAGGCGGACGGAAGCGGCATCGGCATTGCCGCGCGCGCCGGCTATGATCCTTTCGGCGCCGCGCGCTTCCTCAGCTCGATGGGGCGTAATGCCGAGCTGAAATCCAACCCGAGCCAATCGCACATCGACCCGCGCGCGCCCGATTTCCTCTCCTCCCATCCCGCGACCCCCGAGCGCATCAGCAATGCGCAGGCGAGCGCCCGCCAGTTCAACGCGCCCGGCGCCGGCGAACGCGACAAGGCGGCCTATCTCGCCAGCGTCGACGGCATGGTCTACGGCGAGGACCCGAGCGAAGGCTTCGTGCGCGGCCGCCGCTTCCTGCATCCAAGGCTCGGCTTCACCTTCCTGGCACCGGAGGGATTCGTGCTCGACAACACCGCGCAGGCGGTTCTCGGCGTCAAGGAAGGCGGCGGCCAAGCCTTGCGGCTCGACGTCGTGCGCGTGCCCGCGGAACAGACGCTCGCGGATTACCTCAGCTCCGGCTGGGTCGAGAACATCGACCCAAAATCCGTCGAGGAGGTCGTCATCAACGGGCTGCCGGCGGCGACCGCAACCGCCAAGGGTGACCAGTGGGTGTTTCGGCTCTATGCGGTGCGGTTCGGAAGCGACGTCTATCGCTTCATCTTCGCCTCCAAGCGCACGACCGCGGAGGTCGATCGCGCCTTTCGCGAATCCGTCGGCACCTTCCGTCGCATGACGCTGGCGGAAAGCCAGGCGGCAAAGCCGCTGCACATCAAGATCGTGACCGTCGCAGCGGGTGACACGGTCGAGCGCTTGGCGAGCCGCATGGCGGCGTCCGACCGCGCGGTCGAGCGCTTTCGCGTTCTCAACGGGCTTGGTCCCAACGACCGCACCAATCCCGGCGACCAGGTCAAGATCGTGGTCGAGTGAGCGACCGAACACCCGTCATGGCCTTTCCCGCCGTTCGGCGTCATCATCGAGCTTCGCGAGCTTTTGCGAGGTGAACGCATGAACATCGGTTTCGTCGGCCTCGGCGCCATGGGTGCCGGCATCGTCCCACGGCTCATGGCCGCGGGCCACGCGGTGACGGGCTGGAATCGGAGCAAGCAGAAGGCGGAGCCCTTGATGGCCGCCGGCATGCGGCTGGCGCCGACGCCGCGCGCCGTCGCCGCCGCCTCCGACGTCGTGTTCTCGATCGTAACCGATGCGGCGGCGGTGCGAGCGGTGGCGCTCGGCGGCGACGGCATCATTTCCGGCATGAAGAAAGGCGACATCTATGCCGACATGAGCACGATCGCGCCGGACGCGAGCCGCGCGATCTGCGCCGAATTCGCCAAGCAAGGCCTGGCCATGCTCGATGCGCCGATTTCGGGCAGTCCGGTCACGCTGGCGCAGGGCAACGCGGCGGTCATGGTCGGCGGCGACAAGGAGGCCTTCGAGCGCATCGAGCCGGTGCTACGCGCCATCGGGCCGAAGGTGACCTATATCGGCGCCAGCGGTCTCGCGGTACAGATGAAGATCGCGGTCAACCTCCTGCTCATGGTGGAAGTCATCGCCTTCGGCGAGGCGGTCGCGCTCGCGGAAAAAGGCGGGGTCGCGCGCGAGATCGCGGTCGACGCGATCCTCAAGAGCGTCGCGGCCTCGCCGGTGCTGGCCTATCGCGGGCCCTTCATCCTGGACGGCAAGATGCCCGCCGTCCCGCTTGCCGATGTCACGCTGCAGCAGAAAGACATGTTGCTGGCGCTCGAGCTCGGCCGCAAGCTCGGCAGCCCGGTGCCCCTGGCGGCGGCCGCAAACGAAATGATGAATGCCTGCCGCGGGTTGGGGCTCGATCATCGCGACTTCGTCACCGCGCACGAGGTCTATCGCCGCCTGGGGGGAGAGACGTAGTGTGCCGCCACCATCAAACCGAGATGAAGCGAGTTGAGGTATACGAATCGTGAAGCGAGCCATCCGAAAGAGCAAACGAAAGGTCAGCCGCGCGGGCGCGGCCCCAACGTCCGCGAAAATGTACCGCACCAATATGCGTGAGGTTCGCAAGGTCGGGGGGCTCAAGCGCAAGGACGGCTGGGTCGACATGCAGGTGCAGTTCCTGATCGACAAGGCCTCCGCCGGCGCCGACCATGTGATCGGGTGGACCGTGCTCAAGCCGGGGGCCCGTCACGAGCGGCACCGCCATCACCATTGCGACGAGTTCTTCATCGTGCTCAAGGGCCACGGCCATATCTATACCGACGACGGCGAGGCCCCATCGGGCGAAGGCGACGTCGTCTACTCGCCGCGCAAGTGCTGGCACGGTTTCAACAACACCTCGAAGGCGGACGTCGTGCTGGTGTGGGGCTGGATGGGTGCCGGCTCGATCGAGGCCTCCGGCTACGAGGTGGCTGCGGACAGCGATTGATGTTTCAACGTCTCGCTCGGCCCGGCTGACGGAGGGGGTCATGAATCTCTGGGAGGATGCGCGAGTCATACGCGGCATGCGGGCGCAGCTCGAGCTGCGGCGCAAGCGTCTTGCCGCCGGCGACGCGCCGTTGGGCTGGAAGGTGGGCTTCGCCGCGCCGGCGATGCTCGAGCGCCTCGACATCACCGGACCGTTGGTGGGATTTTTAACGCGCAATGCCCGCGTTCAATCGGGAGGAAGCGTGTCGCTTGCCGGCTGGGCCAAGCCCGTGGCCGAGCCTGAAATCGCCGTCCACATCGGCCGCGACGTCTCCGCCGGCGCCGACCATGCGACCGCCCAGGCCGCGATCGCGGGCATCTCGCCGGCGATCGAGATCGTCGATCTCACCGCGCCGCCCGAGGATCCCGAACGCATTCTCAGCGGCAACATCTATCAGCGCCACGTGGTGCTGGATGGCGCCGGACCGGCGCGCGCCGGCAGCGCGTCGGACGGCCTCACGTGCCGCGTCATTCGGCGCGCAAGCGAGTTCGCGCGCACCAGCGATCCGCAGGCCAATACCGGGGACTGGGTCGGCATCGTGCGCCACGTCGCCAACGTGCTCGCGGCCTTCGGCGAGCGGCTGCGCGGCGGGGAAATCATCATCACCGGGTCGGTGGTGGCGCCGCTCACGATCGAGCCGGGCGAGGGTGCCATCGCCTTCGAGGTCGATCCGGTCGGCGGCGTCGGGGTGCGTTTTTCCGGCTTCGATAAGCCGCAGGAGTGAACGTTGCGCTGCCGGGACGGAGCGATTAGAGCAGTTTCACCGTGATTGGAATCACGATGCTGCCGAGAGGCTCGGTTTGCTCCCTCTCCCATAGGGAGAGGGGTGGGGTGAGGGGTTACGATCTCTCGATAGTTCTGTAACCCCCTCACCCCAACCCTCTCCCCAAGCGGGGAGAGGGAGCAGACCGAGATCGTTGCGCGGTCGTCGACACTCGTTGTGAAATCGCTCTGGCGTCCGGCCGTCATCCCGCGCATCAGGACTTGAAAGATGTCGAAGCTCTGTGTCCTTGTCGTCTCTCTCTTTGCAATTCTCACTTTGTCGACGCCGCCGGCGCTGGCCCAGACCCAAGCTTGGCCGCAGCAACCGGTCCGCTTCATCCTTCCGTTCGGGCCCGGCGCCGGCGCCGATATCGGCGCGCGCCTCATTCAGGACCGCCTGCAGGCACGCTGGGGCAAGCCGGTGGTGATCGAGAACCGTCCGGGCGGCGACAGCATGATCGCGATCCAGGCCGTGCTGGCCGCCAACGACGATCACACCTTCCTATGGGGGCCGAGCGGGAGCTTCATCGTCCATCCGTATCAGTACAAGAAACTGCCTTACGACCCCTCCGATCTCGTGCCGGTGGCGCGCTTCTCCAGCACCATTCTCGGCGTCGGCGTGCCGGCGTCGATGAACATCGCCACCCTCGCCGATTTCGTCAAACGCGCGCGCGCCGAAGCCGGCAAGTTCAATTCGGCCGCGGTTCCGGGCATCACCGATCTGGCATTCGACTACTTCGCGCACAATGCCAAGATCACGACGACGAAGGTTCCGTACAAGGACATCGTGCAGGCCGTGAACGACCTCGCCGAGGATCGCCTCCAGGTCTATTCGGCCTCATACGCCATCCTGCGCCCGCAGCGAGAGGCCGGCAGGATCACGGTGCTGGCGCAGATGGGACGCGAGCGGGCGCCGAGCCTGCTCGACATTCCGACCGGCATCGAAGCGGGTTTCCCCGAGCTGGAGATGGACGGCAATGTCGGCCTGTTCGGAAGCAAGGCGCTGTCGGCGGAATTGCGTGAGCGCATCGGCGCCGACGTGGTCGCGGTGTCCGACGACAAGGCGATCGACGACAAGCTCAATGCGACCGCGCAGACGCCGTCTCGCGGCGGAGCAAAGGAGTTCGCCGCCTCGATCGAGCGCCAGCGCGCCCAGATCGCCACCATCGCCAAGGCTCTCGGCATCCAGCCGACGCGATAAACGGCGCGCGCCGAAGCGAGCGCCGAACCCACTCAGCTTGGTCAGCTTTCGCAGGTGCTTCGGACATCGACCGGCGTTCGGCCGTGATCGGCGCTGATGCTTTTGAGCCATACCGGACATGGCCGTGTTAGCGCTAGCGCCAAACGATTACGATGCGGCGGCCGGCTCTTTGTCATACCACGGCGCGTACAGCACGCGGTTGGCCTCCAGGTAGCTCTTGAGGCTGGAGAGCACGAGCGGCCAGCCTTTGCTGATCGCGTCGAACACCTTGCTGCCTTCGGCGAAATCGTCGTGCGTGACGGTGAGCTTGACCTGATCCTTCTGCTTTTCGAGATCGATCACGACGCGCGAGGGCTGCTCGGCCCCGTAGAAAGGTTCGTGCATCGAATGGAACGTGTAGGACAGCCGCCGCGGCGGATCGTATTCCAGCACTTTGCCTTGCACTATCAGCTTGCCCTCGCGGCGAAATTCGATCGGGGCGCCGGCCTTCCAATCAGAGGTGACAGCATTACCGAACCAGAATTTTGCGGTCACATCGGTATCGGTCAGCGCCTTGAAGACTTTCTCGGGCGTCGACGCAATGTAGATCGTGTAGACGAAAACGGGCTTACTCATCACGAGCCTCCAGTCCTTTCTTGAGTTCACTCAGTGCCTGCAACCGGTGGCGTTCGAATTTCCCGATCCAGCGCTCGGTGATGTCGTGGATCGGCACCGGGTTGAGGTAGTGCAGTTTCTCTCTGCCCTGCTTCACGGTGGCGACGAGATTGGCCTCCTCCAGGATCCCCAAGTGCTTGCTGACCGCCTGCCGCGTCATGTCGAGGCGCGCGCAGAGTTCGTTCAGCGTCTGGCCGTTATCCGCGCGCAGCCGGTCGAGCAATTCCCTGCGGCTGGCATCGGCCAGGGCGCTGAACACTTGATCCATAGTCATAATATGCAACCTTTTGGTTGCCTGTCAAGACCGCTGTTGATCCAATTCAGACAATCGCGATCCAGATTGGCTGTGCGTGTAGCTCAGGCGGGAAGGCTGCGATTGCGTTGCATATGTCTGTTCGCGGCACATCGCCGACGTCCGAGACGGCCGCCGTTTTTGTCTCCTCTCGGGGAAGCGCCGACATTCTTCGCTAATTCAGCGACTTAACGGCAAGCCCATTTTTCGCTTGACTCGCGTAACGAGAATCTTCGAGAAAAGCGTATTCACCGAAACTACGCCAGAAGCCCGGGCGGCATGCCGCGCCGGGTTTTTCGTTGCGCGGTCGCGCGCGGCGGGTTTCGCGTGTTTGCAAAAAAACAGGGAAATACAGGAGATCACAGCCATGCAGTTTCAGAGAGGCCAAAGCGGGAATCCGTCCGGACGACCGCGCGGGGCGCTCAATCGGGCAACCGTGCTGGCGCAAGAGCTGTTGGCCGCACGCGTCGAGAGCATCGCTGCAAAGCTCATCGAACTCGCGGAGGGCGGCGACATGAGGGCCATTCGCGTGTACATGGACCGGCTTATGCCGGTGATCAAGCACCAGCCGATCGCCGTGGAGCTGCCGCCGATCGAGACGGCGGCCGACAGTGTCGAGGCGGCGGCAAGCATTGTGGCCGCGGTCGCGGCCGGCGAGCTGACGGCAGCCGAGGCCGCCGAATTGGCAAAGGTTATCGATACTTACGTGGGCGCGCTCGCCAGCAGGGGGTTCGAGGAACGCCTGACCAAGCTCGAGAACGAGAGTAGCGGCGCGCCTGCCGGCCGGGCGCATGCGCCGTGAAGCGCTGCAAATTCGCGTCCTCGCCTTCGCATCACTCGTGCCTGCTAAGTAATTTTCTCCGGCGACTTCTCGTCCTCGAATACCGAAATGACCGGCGGCGTGCCGCTCAATCCCAGCTCCTGCCACCGCGCCACCACGTTGTCGTAAGCGTCCTTGGACAATTTGGTGCGCTTGGAGAACGTCTTGATAAAGCGATAGTCCATGCAGGCGTTGATCAGACACTTCGATCCCCAAGGCCTGATCTCCGGCGGGTTCAGGCTGGGATCGAGATAGGTGCTCCAGGTTTCGCGCAAGATGTCGATCGACTGCGCCGGGCGCGAACGCGTCGCCATGGCCCAGAGCACCTGGTTGACATTGGTCGGATCGACGTCGTCGTCGACGACGATGACGTATTTGCCGAAATAGGCGCCGGCGGTGCATTGCGCGGCGAGCGCCATCACCTGCGCCGCATGGCCGGCATACATCTGCTTGATCGAGACCACGGTGATGCCCCAACCGGCAGCCTCGGGGATCGACCACACGCCCTTGATGCCGGGCACGCCGAGCTTCTGCAGGTCGGCCCACACGCCGGCGGAACGCAAAGCTGCCCAAAACAGCCCGGCCTCATTGGCCGCGGTGTCCGCCATCAAAGCGCAGGTCAGGGTCGGATTGTCGCGATAGCGGACGCGCTCAACCCGCATGAAGGGCGTCGCCCCGCTCGGCCGGCCGTAATAGCCGGTGAACTCGCCGAACGGTCCCTCGGCGAAGGTCTCGTCCGGATAGAGGAAGCCTTCGAGCACGATCTCGGCGCGCGCAGGCAGCGGCAGGCCCGTGAGGTCACTGGTGAAGACCTCGATCGGCGCGCCATTGATGCCGGAATAATAATCGTATTCGCACTCCGTCTTCGGCAGGCTGGTGGCGGCAACCAGAAACAGCAACGGATCGATGCCATAGGCGGCGGCGATCGGCATCGGCTTGCCCATCTTCCACCACTTCTCGCGATCGATGGTGGCGTCCTTGCCGGGCGACGTGTACACGCCGACCTCGCGCGGGCCTTTGATCATCATCCGATAGGTGCCGACATTGATGCGACCGGTTTCGGGATCCTTGGTTATCACCGCGTCGCCGGTGCCGAGATACATGCCCCCGTCGAGCGGCCACATGCGCTGCGCCGGAAAGATGCGGATATCGATGTCGTCCCCCTCGACGATGTTTTGGTTGCAGATCGCCTGATCGGCCGAAATCTCCTTCGGCGGCATTTTCCGACCCAGCTTTTGCTGCAGGATTTGCACCGCCTTGAGCGGATGATCCACCGGCTGCTCGCCGATCATCAGGCAGAAGCGCGAGAGGTTGCATCCAATCATGTTGTAGAGCGCGCGGTGCCCGGGATGACCTTTGATGTTCTCGAACAGGAGCGCGGGCGACTTCTGGCCGCCGACAAGGTAAGTGATCGTTGCCGCCTCGAGATCGGGATCGACTTCCGCGGTGATGCGCTTGAGCTCACCGAGCGCCTCGACCTTTTCCAGCCAAGCGTCGAGATCGCTGGCGTTGGCGCCGCGAGCAATCGTTTTGGCCTCGGCTTTCTCGCGCTGTGGCTCGGCGCTGGCCGCGCTCACCGTGACGCTCATGTCCATGGACGTCTCCACCTTGTTCTGTTGCCGATTGAGCGAAGTTTAGCGCGCCTTGAGGTCAAGTGCACACCGGGCGGCGCCACCGGCCGCCGTCATGGAGCGAAGGGTGCGGCAATAAAAAGCCCGGCGCATCGGCCGGGCGTGGCGCGCTCACGATGCACGCGGTGCTCAGAGGCCCGCCATGACGCTCTCGAGGCCCAAAAGGTGGGCGAGCGATTTGAGCTCTCGCCGCTGGTCGTCGCTAAAGCTCATCACCAGCGGGAACCCGGCGTTTTTGAGCCCCTCGACATTGACCTTGCTCATGTCGATCGACGCCATGCGGCTGCCGCCCGACGCCGACTTTTTGCTGTACTCCATCTTGCGCAATTCAGTCTCGACCGCGGGCCAATAGCGCTCCTGCTCCGGCGTCAGACTGAGTCGTTTCTTGATGCTGGCGATCTGCGAATCGTTGAGCACGAGGTTCGAGCGCGGCTTGATGACGGGCTTGGCCGTTGCGGAGGCCAGGGCCACTTTGGCCGGCGCCGTGGCCGGCGCTGCGGCTGAAAGCGGCTTCGGTGTCGCCTCGAGCCTGGCGGGCGCGTCGGCGTCGATGGCCGCATAGGTCGGGCGCGGAGTGAACAGGGAGATATCGCCGTCGGCCGACGCCAATGCCAGCATTCGAGACACCGGCTCGGCCGCGGCGTCCGCCCAATCCGCCGGGAAGCGCAAATTCACGCAGTCGGAAGGCGCCATGTCGGCGATGGCGGCGACGACCGTCGATGACGCCGGCTGGGGCGAAAGGCCTGTGCGCGCGTTCAAGCCCGCCGCGAGACCGCCGATCCCCGCCCCGCCCAGAATGGCGATGCACGCCAGCACGCTTTTGCTGATGCCCCTGGAGCGCCCCCGCATGTCCCCCCGCAATGCTGACCCTACCCAAACGTGGCTTCATCTTCTTTGCAAACCGAGCGTAATTATGGCTGCGCCGGGACATTATCTTCGGCGACTTTCTCCTTGTTTGATAAAGGGTTAGAGCCGCGCGCGCGGCCGGCCCGGGCATAACAAAAGCCCGGCGTCGCCGCCGGGCTTCAGCTTTACCTCTGAAGAAAAGGAAGCGCTTAGGCCGCCTCTTCCTCCACCACTGCATCCTCGTCCTCACCCTCCCCTTCGGCGGGCTTGGGACCGCGGCGCGGCCCCTTGGCAAGCGCGGCTTCGATCTCTTTGATCGCTTCGGTCTCGGTAATGCGCTGTACCACCGAGATCTCGCGCGAGAGCCGATCGAGCGCAGCCTCGTAGAGCTGGCGCTCCGAGTAGGACTGCTCGGGTTGGGTATCCGAGCGGAAAAGGTCGCGCACCACCTCGGCGATCGCGACGATGTCGCCCGAGTTGATTTTCGCCTCATACTCTTGGGCGCGCCGCGACCACATCGTGCGCTTGACGCGGGCGCGACCTTTCAACGTTTCCAGCGCGCGCCTGACCAGCGGCGGCTCGGCGAGCTTACGCATGCCGACGGAAGCGATCTTCGCCGTCGGCACCCGCAACGTCATCTTGTCCTTGACGAAGTTGATGACGAAGAGCTCGAGCTTGGCGCCCGCCACCTCCTGCTCCTCGATCGCCAGAATCTGGCCCACGCCATGGGACGGATAGACGATGAACTCGTTGGTCCTGAAGCCCTGACGCTGGGTCGCCTTCTTGCTGGTCATTCCGGGGGAAACTCCTTCGTCCGGCTTGCGCCGGACAGGTGTCTTGGCCACGGGACTCCCTCGGCGCGGCGCCGCACGGGGAGCTGCCCTCCGGCGGACGCCGGCTGGGCTCTTTTTGGTCCGTCGGCTCATGACGGCGGTTCTCTTCGACCGATGGCGCGTTTTTCCTGCCACGGGTTTTGCGTGGGTCTCACGTCCCTGGTTGAGGTTCCTCGGAAACGACCCGAAAAATAACGCTCCCCACCGGGGAGCGGCTCGGGTGCGATGTTTTGCTCATTTTCTAACTATATAGCACATTTTCCGCCAAATTCAAAGCCTTGCGGCGTTGCAAACGCCCGATTTCGGCCGTTTCGGCATTACATTTTCGTCACGCCTGGTTAACGGGCCATTTAGTCGCCGGTTCCGGGGCTGGGGGAGAATTGCGTTTCCAGCTTGTTCTGCACGTCCTCCCAGGCCTTGGCGTCGGCCGGCGGCTCTTTCTTCTGGGTGATATTGGGCCAGATCTTCGCAAAATCAGCGTTGAGCTTCAGGAGTTTCTCCAACCCCGGCTCGGTATCGGGCTTGATTGCGTCGACCGGGCACTCGGGCTCGCAGACCCCGCAATCGATGCATTCGTCGGGGTGGATGACGAGCATGTTCTCGCCCTCGTAGAAGCAATCCACCGGGCACACCTCGACGCAGTCCATGTATTTGCACTTAATGCAACTTTCGACGACGATGTAAGTCATTTTCCAAGCTCTCTGGGCGCGCTGACTAGCGCATGGGCTCTCGGCAAGCAAGAGTTGCCACCGTGCAGGCCGTTTGAACAGCCAGTCGGGCGTAGCGCGGCACCTTACGGCTCGCCCGCGCCGCGCAGGCGCTCGGTCGCGGGAGGAGGCGGCGGCTCGAGCGCCTCGCACAGTGCGCGCGCGTCATCCGCCGAGCCGCGGCGCTCGGCAAAAGCCAGGACTTTGACCACGCGGACCGCGCGGTCGAGGGCAACCGTCACGACGTCGCCGGGCCGCACCGCGCGGCTCGGCGCATCGACGCGCCGACCATTGATCCGCACGTGACCAGCGGTGGCGAGCTCCGCCGCCGCCGTTCGCGTGCGCACCACCCGCGCGTGCCAGAGCCACTTATCGATGCGCTGGCGGTCCAAGCCGCGCGCGCCTCAGCGCGGCTCTTTGGTGTTCGCCTCGAGCTGCTCCTTGAGCGCTGCGAGCTTGGCGAACGGTGAATTCGGGTCGGGCTCTCGATCGCGGCGGTCCCTACCCTCGCCCCGACCTTTGATGTACTTCGCGCGCAGTGCCGGGTCGCGATCCGGACGATCGCCACGCGGCGCCCGGTCGGGGCGCTCGCCACGTTGCGACCGGTCACCACGACGCGGCGGTTGCTCCGCTCGCTGCGGGCGAGGGGCGCGCGGACGACGCTCGGGACGATCCGCCCGCCGCTCACGCTCAGGCCGCTCGCTGCCCTCGGGTCGCGCGCGCGGATGCGCCTCGGCCTCGGGCACGGGCGTCGCGTCGGCTGCCGCGGGCGCGGCCGCAACGACCGGTGCTTGCGGTTGGTGCCGGGGGCGCCGCTGGCGCGGACCACGTTCATGGCGCGGCTTGCGCGCATGTTCGTCGCGACGGACCGGCCGCCAAACCTCGATGAATTCGTCGACCGCAGATTCGGTCTTGGGCACGACCTCCGGCGGCGGCTCAGACACCGAAACGTCCTCTGCGGGTCCTTCCGCTTGAGCGGAGACGGCAAGGGTCGGCGCTTCTGCGACGGCGATCACCGACGCCGCCGCCTCGGCGAGGACTGGCGCGCTTGATCGCTCGACCGGCTCGTTCGGCGCGGCCGCGGCCGTTTCGACCACCGTTTCTTCCACCGCCGGCGGGTCCGCGGTCGCCGCCTCCGTCATTTCGACCGGAGGTTCGGCTCTCGGTTCGCCTTCGACTGCAGGCGCCGCCGCCACGCCTTCATCGGTCGAGGCGGGCTCTTCCGGCGTAGCTTGCACAGGCGGCGCCGCCTGCGGGGTCGATTCCACCGGCGCGGGCGGCGCTTCGGCGGGCCTCGGCCGCTTGTCCATGCGGTAGCCGAGCGAGCGCAGCACCGAGGCGAAATCCTCACCCGAGCAGCCCGCAAGCGACGTCATGCCGACGGTGACGGTGAACCCGAAGCCCTCGATTGCGCCCGGCGGCTTCGCGCCCGCTCCGCCCGGACGCCATGCGAGCGCCGGGCGGATGAGATCGGCGAGCCGCTCCAAGATATCGACCCGCACGGCGCGCGTCCCGCACACCCGGTAACCGGCGGTGCGGTAGAGCACCTTTGCAATTTCCTGGTCGGCGGCGATCGACGTGCGGCCGCTGGCGGCCAGTTGTTGGATCGCTTCGAGGCCCTTCCTTTCCGAGCCCCCATGTTTGAGCGCCCAGAGCTGCGTCGCCAGCGCCCGCGGCCCTGGCTTGAGCAGCGCAGGCAAATAGATGTGATAGGCGCCGAAGCGCACGCCATACTTACGCAGCGTCGCACGCGCGGGCTGGTCCAGGCCCTTGACCTCGTCCGCAACCTTGTGGCGATCGAGCACGCCGAGCGCTTCGGTGAGCTGGAACGCAATGCCACGCGCGATGCCGGTTATGTCCTCGGCCGCGGCGAGCCGGAACAGCGCCTCCAGGAGTCTCTCGATGTGGGACTTGAGCCACAGATCGAGCCGCGCCTGCACCGCGTCGCGCGGCGCGCCGCTAAGATGTTCGTCGGCGATGATGCGCACGCGCGGCTTGAGCGCCTCTTCGCCGGCAACGAGCTTGCCGACGGGTTGTCCGAGCCACCTGATGGCCCCGTCGGTCGCAAGCACGAGCTGCCCGTCCGCCGCTTGCGCCAAGCGCGTTGCACGCGCGTCGATTTCCCCCGCCAGCGCCTTCTGCGCTGCGCCGGCGAGCGCTTTCGCTTCGGAGCCGGCGGCCGAGGCAGCGGCCGTGAACATGAATCCGTCGAGACGGCCGATCGCGTGACCCTCGACCACGACTTCCCCGCTCTTGGAGATGTCGGTCTCGAGCACCGCGTTCTCGCGTAGCCGGCGCATCAACACGCTGGTGCGGCGATCGACGAAGCGCTCGGTGAGCCGGTCATGCAGCGCGTCCGACAATCTGTCTTCGACCGCGCGCGTGACGCCTTGCCAGTGCTCGGGGTCGACCAGCCAGTCCGGACGATTTGCTGCAAACGTCCAGGTGCGGATGTGAGCGATGCGGTTCGAGAGCGTGTCGATGTCGCCGTCGGTGTGATCCGCCTGCTCGACCTGACGCGCGAACCAATCGGTCGGGATCGCGCCTTCGCGCATCAGGAAACCATAGAGCGTCGTGGCGAGCTCGGCATGAGTGGCGGGCGAGATTTTGCGATAGTCGGGCACCTGGCAGACGTCCCACAATCGCTCGACCGCCGCGCGCGTCTTCGCGAGCGAGCGGATATCGTCGTCGCGCGCCGCGTGTTCCAGCACCAAGATGTCCTCGGCGATGGGCGCGCGGGTGAGGCCATTCTCTTTCGGCGTGTCTGCGAGCGAAGCCTGCAGCGCTCCCACCGACGAGAAGTCCAGCGTGGTGTTGCGCCATTGCAGCACCCTGATCGGTTCGAACGAATGGCTTTCAAGCGCCTGCGCAAGCTCGGTTTCGAACGGCGGGCACCTGCCGGTGGTGCCGAAGGTGCCATTGCGGGTGGCACGACCGGCGCGGCCGGCGATCTGCGCCAGTTCGGCCGGATTAAGTCGTCGAAACTGGTAGCCGTCGAATTTGCGGTCGGAGGCGAAGGCGACGTGATCGACATCGAGGTTGAGCCCCATGCCGATAGCGTCGGTGGCGACGAGATATTCGACGTCGCCCGACTGATAGAGCGCGACTTGCGCGTTGCGCGTGCGCGGGCTCAGCGCTCCCAGCACGACGGCGGCGCCGCCGCGCTGGCGACGGATCAATTCCGCGATGGAATAGACTTCCTCGGCCGAGAACGCGACGACGGCGGAGCGGCGGGGAAGCCGGGTGATCTTCTTTTCGCCCGCGAACGAGAGCTGCGACAGGCGCGGTCGCGTCAGAACGTGGGCGCCTGGCAGGAGCCGCTCGACCATCGGTCGCACCGTCTGCGCGCCGAGCACCAGCGTCTCCTCGCGTCCCCGGCGGTTGAGCATGCGATCGGTGAAGACATGACCGCGCTCGAGGTCGGCTGCGAGCTGCACCTCGTCGATGGCGAGGAAGGCGACGTCGAGGTCACGCGGCATGGCCTCGACGGTGGAAACCCAATAGCGCGGGCTGGGCGGCTTGATCTTCTCCTCGCCGGTGACGAGCGCGACCGCCTCCGCGCCCACGCGCGCCGCGACCTTATTGTAGACCTCGCGTGCCAAAAGCCGCAGCGGCAGCCCGATGATGCCGGAGGAATGACCGAGCATGCGCTCGATCGCGAGATGCGTCTTGCCGGTGTTGGTCGGCCCAAGCACCGCGGTGACGCCCGCGCCGCGGGCGCCGGAATCGCGGTTGGTCGGAGAGGAGAAGGAGATCGGCATCGACGACCGAAAACTGGCGACGACTGACGTCGCTGATGTGTGATGCTACCCGCCACGCTGCGGCGAGCGCAACGAAACCCCCAGAGGGTAGCAGACAAGAGATCGCGCCGCGCGTTCGGGCCTGGTCATCCGTTCAAGCAGCGCCTTGAGCCGCGCGTACATCTCGATGGACGCAAGATACCCGCTCCCACCATGGCCCGCAAACACCCCTCCGAACCGGCAGTTGGGAATCGCTCGCGCGATTGCCGTTACCTGGAACACGGTGACTCGCGGTATATTGGCGGAGCGGAGCTGCGAGATCATCGGTTTCCAAGCTCCAGGCGAGTGCATCCCGGTGAATGAGGCAATGCTGCCGCGAAGATAGGCGCCGCCATCTTCGGCCGCACGGTCGATCTCACCAAGCCACGCGCGAGCGGCGAAAATACACGCCACAGTATTCGGCACGACATCGTCGTGATGGGCCAACAAATATCCGAGAGACCGCCCAATTTTCGAACCAAGCCACCGCAGGTCAAAGAGCGGCCCATCCGACACCGCATTCCGGCCGATCGCCCGACCGCAACGGGCAGATCGGGCAGAAACGGGCAGATCGGGCAGATAAGGCATGCGCGCCAGGCCTCGGGAAAGGCTGTGGGAGCCCCTGTGCTTAAACTGTGGAACGAGTCTCGAACGAATCGCGCCCGAATCGCTGACTCGGTCGTTGTCGGAGTTCGTTCACGGCCACATCTGGTGGCACGGCCTTTGCGCCCCACAAAATCGTGTAAGCGGTCAAAAAGGCGGGGGGCCTTCGATGCTGGAATGGATTAACGGCGAGACCTGGCGCTGAATTTTGGGGGATGGAGGTCGGCGGACGGCTGCGCCCGGCAGCGTCATTGCGTTTTTGCCGTCGCCTTGCTCGGTTGCGGCATGGAAACGAACTGCGTCGCCTGCATGACCCCGAGCCCGATGGGGGTTGGAACCGAAACCCGATAGGGCACCATCACGCGCGTACCGGCGATGGGGGCAAGCCAGAGCTCGATGTCGCGCAACTGCACGAGATACTTGATCGCGGTGCGCTCGGGAACGTGACCCGCGATTGGCGCAAAACGCACTGCGCACACCACCGCCACGCCTTGGTAACCTCGGTCCGCCCTCACCCGCTCGAGCCGCTTGAAAGCGAGCTGGAGGTCGTAACGCATGCGGCCGTCGAAGATCGACAGCGTGCGCTGACAAGCCTGGGGAACGAGGGTGTCGCCGCTGCCCGGAACCCGGATCAGCGACGCCGTCATCGGGTCCGACACCCCGCGTCGATGGGCGTCGGTGACTGGAACGCGATCCGGGCTCGCAACGGTGGGCGGATTGGCCGCAAACTCCTTCACCGCGCCGGCGCTGATCACCATCCGCACTTCATCGGACTTGTCGTCGGTGATGATGCGCGAGGCGTAGGTCGAAGGGACGAGTTGGCCGCTCGAGATGCTTCCGCGCGCAGCGCTCTGACCCTGGCCGCTGGCAAAGACGCGCAGCAAGCCAGCCGTCGCACCGCTCGCCGAGGCGGTGAAATAATCATCGCCGATGTCGATTATCCAAGCGCCCTGGCCGATCGGCAAACCGCTCAGGGTGACCGTATAGCGGGCATCAAGCTTGCCTTGGGCCAAGCTTCGGCCCCCGTGGGCATCCGCCATGGTCACCGCGAGCGCGGTCACGCCGAGAAAAATCGCGTGGCGGGTGAGGCGGTGTGAACCCACGAAGCCCGGTCCCTGCTTTCGCCATTTCTTGGCTTTCGCCATTTCTTGTCGAAACCGCCGGCCATGGCTAGCCGCTGTCCCCGGCGCGACCAGGTGGCCGGCCGCTGGCCGATTTCCAATAACCCTTGACGCGGCATCTTGGCCCGATCAAGGCAGTTGGGATGCGCCGAATAACTCCCTCATCCGCCGCGCAATTCCGCCCGGAAACGCGCGGCTTGACGCCTTTTCATGCGCTCACTATAGGTCCGCCGGCTTGCGAAGCCGCAGGTGGTCGAGCCAATGACAATGCGCGCAGGCTCGATCCGGCAAACGCTCTAGAAAGACAAGGTTTCTCAATGTCACGGCGGTGCGAACTCACCGGCAAAGGTGCGCAGGTTGGGCACAAGGTCAGCCACTCCAACATCAAGACCAAGCGGCGCTTCCTGCCCAATCTGCTCAACGTCACCATGATTTCCGACGCGCTCGGCCGCTCGGTCAAGCTGCGCGTGTCGGCAAACGCGCTCAAGACCGTCGATCACCGCGGCGGCCTGGATGCATTTCTGCTGAAGGCGAAGGACGACGACCTGTCCGAGAAGGCGCTCGAATTAAAGCGCCAGATCAGGAAGAAAAGGGCGGCGGAAGCGGAGTAAGCGCAACCTCCAACCTGCGACATAATCTCCCTGCGTTTGGCGGGAAATGCGGCAAATGTCGAGGCCGATGGATTACGGCTCCGCCAGCGTGAATTGAAGCAGCAGCGTGCGCTGAACCGCGGAGAAATTGTCGTCGGAGATGAGGGTGAGGACGACTTCGCCGCCCGCGCTGCGGTGAACGCTCAAGCCTTCCATATTGTCGATCTCGTAGCCGAGATCGACCTCGAATAGAACGGGGCCGTCAACCACCGCGCCCGGCTTGATCTCGCCGAGCGGGATGCGGCGCATGCGCACGGCCAAACCGCTGCTCCAGCTGAATCTGCGTTCGAGCAGCACAACGTCGCCGCCGGGCAGGAGCGCGGCATCGGTGACGTCGTAGTTCGAACTTCGCCTGACCGCGAAATCACCGGGGCTCGCTCCCCCGATGAGGAAGCCCCTGATGTTGCCCGCCTTGTCGAGGCCGCGCTCCGAGATCGCGATCAATGTACCGGCGAGCGGCAAGCCCTTCGGAACGAAGACCAGGGCCTCAATCCCCCTGTTGGGAGGCAGCGAGCGCAGTCCCGGCGGCAGCGCGATCGGCCGGCCGCGGGCAAAGAGGCCCTCCTTGCCGTAATTGAAGCGGACGATCTGATGAACTCGCTCGATGCCGACATAGAGGGTGCCACCATCCTCTGCGATCGCTTCCGTGTCATACCAACCGCGCGCCGCCAGCGGTCGCCCGTCCGCGCCCAGGATCGGCGCCATTTCCGCGTCCGCGATGCCGCTCGGCCGCGTGGCCTCGTAGACGATGCGGCCGCGAAACCACCAACCTTTGTCGGTCAGGGCGATGAAATGAGCGCCATCCGGCGCAACGCGAATGGCCGAAATGCCGCCGAAGTGCTGGTAGGACGAACGCAGCACGAGACCGCCGCGGAATTCGAGCAGCCCGAACTGCCGTAGCGAGGTGTCGCGAATGTCGAAGGCCGTGATCGACTCGCTGTGGACCTCGATCGCGACCGGCGGCGCGGCGGACGGCGATACCTGCGCATCGCCTGAGACGAGCGCCAAGAGCAGCGCACTCGCGGCGATGAGCGCCGCGATGGTTCGTCGATTTGTCCGTGTGAGACCGCAACGCCAACGCGCCATGCGGACGCTCACGCGTCAAGCCTCCGCGTCCGCCGCGGTTCGGCCTGGGCCTGTTCGTCGAATAGTTCGGCGAGCTTTTCAGTCATTGCGCCGCCGAGTTCCTCGGCGTCGACGATGGTGACGGCGCGGCGGTAGTAGCGCGTGACGTCGTGACCGATGCCGATCGCGATCAACTCCACCGGCGAGCGCGTCTCGATCTCCTCGATCACCCAGCGCAGGTGCCGTTCCAGGTAGTTGCCGGGATTGACCGATAGCGTGGAATCGTCGACCGGAGCGCCGTCCGAGATCATCATCAGGATCCTGCGCTGCTCGGTACGGCCCAGCAGCCGCTTGTGCGCCCAATCGAGCGCTTCACCGTCGATATTCTCCTTGAGCAGGCCTTCGCGCATCATCAGACCGAGATTTTTGCGGGCGCGACGCCAAGGCGCGTCCGCCGACTTGTAGATGATGTGGCGCAGATCGTTGAGCCGCCCCGGATTGGCGGGTTTGCCGGCGGCGAGCCACGCCTCGCGCGATTGTCCACCTTTCCACGCGCGCGTGGTGAAGCCCAGAATTTCGACTTTGACGCCGCAGCGCTCGAGCGTGCGCGCCAGGATGTCGGCACACGTCGCCGCCACCGTGATCGGCCGTCCGCGCATCGAGCCCGAATTGTCGAGCAGGAGCGTGACCACGGTGTCGCGGAAACTGGTTTCCTTCTCATGCTTGAACGAGAGCGGATGGAGCGGATCCACCACGATGCGCGAGAGCCGCGCCGGATCGAGCAATCCCTCCTCCAGGTCGAACTCCCAGGCGCGGTTCTGTTGCGCCATCAAGCGGCGCTGCAGCCGGTTGGCGAGCCGCGCCACCACGCCTTGCAGATGCGAGAGCTGCTTGTCGAGGTAGCCGCGCAGCCGATCGAGCTCCTCCGGTTCGCACAAATCCTCGGCCGCAACCGTCTCGTCGTGCTTGGTAATGAAGGGCCGGTAATCCGGCCCGCGCGGCTCGTTCTGACCGTGCCGGCGTGGACGGCGTGGCTCAGCCGGAGTTTCGGAGTCGCCCATCTCGGCGTCGTCCGCCATCTCGGCGGAGAGTGCGTCGGCGGCCTCGGCCGTGGAGTCGGACATGTCCTCGCCGGCGGCATCGGCTTCGTCGACCCGCGTCTGCGTATCCTCCGAATCGGCGCCCTCGCCGTCCTCGCCCGACTCTTCCTTGCGGCGATCCTGCTCGCCCTCCTCGCCTTCCTCCTCGTCGGACTCGGTGCTGCGGTCCTCGCCCATATCGAGCGCATCGAGGAGATCATGGATGGCGTCGCCGAAGCGTGCCTGGTTCTCGATCAGCCGTTCGAGCCGATCGAGATCGCGCCCGGCGCGGTCCTCGATCAGCGGGCGCCACAAATCGACGATCTTCTTAGCCGCAGGCGGCGGGGCTTGGCCGGTCAACCGCTCCCGCACCATCATCGCGACCGCTTCCTCGATGGGCGCATCCGCCCGGTCGGTGACCTGGTCGAACTTGCCGCGGTGGAAACGGTCGTCGAGCATGGCCGAGAGGTTCTTTGCAACGCCGGACATCCGGCGTGCGCCGATCGCCTCGACGCGGGCCTGCTCGACCGCCTCGAATACGGCGCGCGCCTGCTGCCCGCCCGGCACGAGCTTGCGATGCACGAGCGGGTCATGGCAGGCGAGCTTGAGCGCGATCGAGTCGGCGTGCCCGCGCACGATCGCGGCATCCGGGCCGCTGAGCTTTCGCGGCGGCTCCGGCAGGCGCGCCTTGCCGCCGACGATCCCGGGGCGTTCCGCGGCGAAGGCGACTTCGAGCTCAGGCTTGCGCGCGATCGCGCGCAAGCATCCCGTGACCGCGCGCTTGAATGGCTCGGTCGGGGAGTCTTTCGACGGATTTCTGGGCTTGATGTTCGATGACATCACAGCGTCATGGGCGTGCGGGACGGCTCAACTCAGCGCGACATTGACCGACGATTCCGGCAGCTCCACTCCGAAACAGCGCTGATAGAACTCGGCCACGATCGGCCGCTCCAGTTCGTCGCACTTGTTGAGGAAGGTCAGCCTGAAGGCGAAGCCGATGTCCTTGAAGATGTCGGCGTTCTCCGCCCAGGTGATCACCGTGCGCGGGCTCATCACGGTCGAAATATCGCCGTTCATGAAGGCGTTGCGCGTGAGGTCGGCGACCCGCACCATCTTGTTTACGATGTCGCGGCCCTGGTCGGTGCGATAGTGTTTGGCCTTGGCGAGCACGATGTCGACTTCGTTGTCGTGGGGCAGATAATTGAGCGTGGTGACGATCGACCAGCGGTCCATCTGCGCCTGGTTGATCTGCTGCGTGCCGTGATAGAGCCCGGAGGTATCGCCGAGGCCGACGGTGTTCGCGGTCGCGAACAGACGGAAGGCCGGATGCGGCCTGATGACACGGCTCTGGTCGAGCAAGGTCAGCCGACCGGAGGATTCGAGCACCCGCTGAATCACGAACATCACATCGGGACGGCCCGCATCGTATTCGTCGAAACACAGCGCGACGTTGTGCTGGTAGGCCCACGGCAGGATGCCGTCGCGGAATTCGGTCACCTGCATGCCGTCGCGGATGACGATGGCATCCTTGCCGATCAGATCGATACGGCTGATGTGGCTGTCGAGGTTGACTCGCACGCAGGGCCAGTTGAGGCGGGCCGCCACCTGCTCGATGTGCGTCGATTTGCCGGTGCCGTGGTAGCCGGTGACGATGACCCGACGATTGTGCGCGAAGCCCGCGAGTATGGCGAGCGTCGTCGGCTTGTCGAACCGGTAATCGGGATCGATGTCCGGGACATGCTCATCGGCCTCCGAATAGGCCGGAACCTCCATATCGCTGTCGAAACCGAAGAGCTGGCGGATCGACACCTTCATGTCGGGGAGGCTGGCGACCTCTTGGGTTGCGGCGGTCATTGCTCCTCCCGTGATCTCGGAAACGACCGAGACCCGTTTCGGTCGATGGAATGCGGTGCGGATTCGGCGGCGAATTTAGCAGAAAGCCGCTCGGGCGCGAAAGGCGGCGTGCCATTGGCTGAAAATCTCGTAATTTCAAATAAGTATTGATCACGCCGGGGTCAATGGAGCGCAGCGAAGCGAGGTGACAACGCCCGGCCCGCGCGCCCGGCTCACGTGGGCGACAAGGGGCAATTCGGCGCGTCGGCGGATAGGTTTTCGCCGCGACTTTAGCCGGAAATCCACGCCTTCATCTTGCGCTCACCGCCGGCGGGAAAGCGCACGATCCGGGTACGCGCTTCGCCAACCGCCCAGCCCAGCGCAATGATTCGATCGAAGATGGCGCCTCCGAGCGCTCCACCGAGGTGGCTTCGTCGTTCGCTCCAATCGAGACAGGGCCGGCACAGCGGACGCCGGCCGCGGTCGAGCGCGTCGATATCGATGCCGGCCTTGGTGAAAAACCGCTTTCCGCTCGCCGTCACCCGCATCGCATCGCCGCCGCGGGCGAGCAACCGCCGCTCCACGAACCGGTCGAACATTCGGACCGCCAGGTCGCCTGCAAGATGATCATAGCAGGACCGCGCCTGGCGCAATTCGGGATCGCGCGGCCCGGTGCGGATGCGGGTGTGGCCGGCGCGGGCAGCCAGCGGAATCAGCCCTTCCAGCGCGCTCGCGACGTCGGCATCGGCGAGGCGGAAATAACGGTGCCGCCCTTGGCGTTCGACCGCGACAAGCCCGGCATCTTCAAGCTTGGCGAGATGCCCGCTGGCGGTCGAGAGCATCAGGCCCGCTTCCTGGGCAAGCTCGGTCGCGGTGAGCGCGGGACCGGCCATCAGCGCCATGAGCATGTTGGCGCTGGCCGGATTGCCGATCAGCGCGGCGATGATTGAGATGTCGGGCCCTTCCTTCATAGTTTGATTATTTCCGAAGTATGGCGGCCCGTCAATATGAAAAAATGCGCGCTGGCATCACGCGACGGAGAGGAAGAACCCATGGCCAACAGGATCCACGATATCGGCATCGCGCGGCAGATCGGAACCTACAGCGACGCGGTCGAGGCGCCAGCGAACGCGCGCTGGCTCATCACCGCGGGCACGCCGGGCCTCGACGCTGACGGCAAGGTGCCGTCCGATTTCGGCGCACAGGCGGAGCTGGCGTGGAGCCACATCGTCACCATGCTCAAGCGCGCCGACATGTCGGTCCATGACCTCGTGAAGGTGACACAATATCTGGTGCGTTCCTCCGACATCACAGCCTATGCCGAGGTGCGCGCGCGCCATCTCGGCAGCGCGCGGCCGGCCTCGCTGCTGCTGATCGTTCCGGGCTTGGTGCGGCCCGAGTTCCTGTTGGAGATCGAGGCCTGTGCTGTGAAAGCGTGACGCCATGACGATGCGGGCGGATTTCGCACTTACCTCGGTTGAAGAATCGTCGCTGCGCTATGACGGCTGGCGCGTCACCGCGGTCTGCTTTGTCGTTGCCATGTTCTGCTGGGGATTTGGCCTCTACAGCCATGGCATCTATCTGGCGGAGCTGCAGCGTCTCTTCGGTTGGTCGACATCGTTGATCTCCGGCGCCACCACCGCCTACTACCTGCTCACCGCCTCCTTGGTCGTATTCGTCAGCGATGCCATCCTCCGGTTCGGCCCGCGGCGAATCTTTCTGACCGGTACGTGCTGTCTTGGCAGTGCGGTCGCTCTGCTGGCGTTCATTGCCGCACCCTGGCAACTCTATCTGGTCTATCTCATCATGGCGGTGGGATCGGCGGCGATGCACGTCGGTGCGATCACCAACGTTCTCGGCCTGTGGTTCAACCGCCAGCGCGGGCTGGCGATCAGCCTGGCGCTCAACGGCGCGAGCTCCGGCGGCATCTTCGTCGCGCCGACCCTCATCGTCGCGATTGCCGAGACCGGCTTCCCAGCCGCCATGATCGGTGCAGCGACCGTTATGGCAGCGATTCTCATCCCAGCCATCGCGATCGGCATCGACCGGCCCCCGATACGCACCGACGCGACAGGCGTTTTCCTTCCGCACGGCGGATCGAGAGCGGGAGCTGGCTCTGCCTCCGCGCCACCTCCTTGGACGCGAGCGGAGGCGTTGCGGAGCCTCGCGTTCTGGAGTGTGGCCGGACCGTTCGCCCTAGCACTGATGGCCCAGGTCGGTTTCTTCGTGCACCAGATCGCATTTCTCGAACCGGTGATTGGACGAACCCCGGCGGGATTGACGGTCGCCCTCCTGACCGCCATGGCGATCGTCGGACGTCTCGCGCTCGGCGTATCCGTGTTGCGCCTCGATCTTCGCCGGGTGACCGCGGTGTCGCTGTTAAGCCAAGCGGCCGCGCTGTTTGCGATGACGCAGACGACCAACGCTGCCGCCCTCTTCATCGCCTGCGCGATATTCGGCCTGTCGGCCGGAAATCTAGTCTCGCTTCCCGCGCTGATCATTCAGCGCGAGTTCGAGGCAACCTCGTTCGGCATGGTGGTCGGATTGTCGACCGCCATCGGCCAGTTCACGTATGCGTTCGGCCCTGGCCTGCTCGGTGTCGTTCGCGATGCGAGCGGCGGCTACACTGCCGCGCTCGCGCTCTGCATGATGTTGCAGTTCACCGCCGCGGGAGCGATCCAGATGTCGCGGTCTCAGCGGAAGCCGATCGACTTGAGATAATTGTAGGCCTGGATGATCTCGCGCAGCCGATCTTCCGAGGAACGGTCGCCGCCATTGGCGTCGGGATGATGCCGCTTGACCAGCGCCTTGAAGCGGGTCTTGACCTCTTGGGCTGAGGCGTCCGCCTCGAGGCCGAGCGCATCGAGCGCCTTACGCTGGGCATTGCGCGTCGGGCGGAACTCCGACAACCGCTGCTCCGAAGCACGTCGCGCGCCGGCTGGTCCGCCGAACTCCCGAAAAATACCGAGGGGATCATCGGCACCGGAAAATTCGGGATGCAGGCGGGAAGAATGGGAACGCGACGTCGGCCGTCCGCCGTTCATCCCCATCTTCCAGGTCGGGCGATGTCCGATGACCGCTTCCTTCTGATAGCGGGCGATGTCCTCGGCGCTCATGCCCGCGAAGAAATTGTACGCATGGTTGTACTCGCGAACGTGATCGAGACAGAACTGCCAATACTCGCGCTCGCGCAGCCGCCCCTTGGGCGCGCGGTGGGTGGCAGGCGCCTTGCAATTCGGCCATTCGCAGGCCGGGCATTGGGTGCGCAACCGACGATCTTTGTCGGGCTTCACCCGGATGCGGTCAAACAGGGGGGAGTCGCTTTTCATGACCGATCAGTATGCGCGCGTCGCGAAGTCATCTTCAAGTCTTGACAAGCGCGTTTGCGCGTTTTCTCGCCGTGAACCGGCATTGACCGGCGGGACCGACTGCCGCTATGCGGACACCATGGCAACGCGCGATCTCATCGTGGAGAAGTTGACCAACACTTTCGCTCCCGCGAGCCTCGACGTGGTGGACGAATCCCACCAGCACGCCGGGCATGCTGGACATCGCGAGGGCGGGGAGACTCATTTCAGGGTATATATCGTGGCGGAGGCGTTCCGCGGGAAGAGCCGGCTCGAGCGCCACCGCATGATTAACCAAACGCTTGTCGGAGAACTCGCGGGCGGCGTCCACGCGCTCGCGATTCACGCTTCGGCACCGGGCGAAAGCAGCCCGTGACATTTGCGCGCTCTGCGGCGCCAGCGCCCAACGGCCCGTCCCATACGACCGCAGTTAGCGGCCATGGAGGTGCGATCCTGTCGTCCGGGTCGCGGCCGGAGTGTTGCGAATGGCCGCGATCTCGCGTTCCAACACGTCGGCCTCGCGCCAGTCGGGCTTGCCGCCGGGAGACCATGCGGCGCGCAACATGCCTGCGGGATCTACCAGGAACTCCACGCCGTCACTTCGGCCCACGTCCTTGCCACCAAACATAGCGAGTGCCGTCGCGAGCTCGACATCGTCGGCGCGGCAGGCGGTTCCGGTCGCCACGTCCGCGACTGGGGTTACGATGGTGACGACACCGCGATCGTGCGCCGCCAATTGCGCCACGCGCTCGGTCGAACCGCGGCCCGCGAGGACGAGATGCCCGACGCGGCCGTGCAGGCGGTCGCGCGACACCGTCGAACCGTCGGGACAGGCGGCGGAAAAATCCGGCGCCCGATAGCCGGCATTGGTCACCTTGTCGCCCGCGCGACCGAGGCGAGTGGCATCGGCATTCGCACGCACGAAGTCGATCACGTTCCAGCGCGCCTCCTCGTCGAGCGCGACCGCGAATGGCGGCATGACCTCACGGATGCCGTTGGTGATCCACCAGTAGAGGTCGCCATCGGTGTGGCCGTAGACGTGGTCGGCAGTGAGGTCTGATGGCTGCACGCGCAAGAACCGGCCGGCAGGGCCGTCGCCGCGCCCCTCTCGTCCGTGGCAGGAGGCGCAATGGGTCGCGAACAGTTTCGCTCCTCGGACGATCGAGCTTGCCGAATAGCCTGTCGGCGCAATGTAAAAGCTCGTCGGATAGGCCTCGACGGTGGCCAAGGTCAAAGTCGGCGCGAAATGAGCAACGCAGGCGATGGCGACGGCGGTGCCCGCCGCGATCAGCCACGGCGTCAGCCGCGGGTGGGCGCGTCGTGCCTTCGCGCCGATGAGGGTCAGCAAAGCGCCGCAGAGCAAGCCGCCGCCGATCACCCACAGGGCCAGCGCAAGCCTGCCACGCAGCTCCGCATCGCCGAAGGCAGCATCGCTGTAGCGAACCGCGAACGGCCAGGTCGGCTGCAGCACATGCAATCCGGGCGGCGTAGTCCCGAGCGCGCCGACAATGACAAGGATCGCGAGACCCAACATCGCCTCCATCACGCTGTTGCGCGCCAGCGCGCGCAGCGCCCTGCGGGCTGCCGCGGGCGCTCCATTCGCGCTCCGTTCGTGGAGCAGGGCCTCCCCGCGACACGGCGAGGAGGCGGTGAGAGCGAGCCGTGGCGTCAGCCGCAGCCGATTGATCGCAGCAATCGCGACCATGGCGAGAAAGAGCGCGACCTTTGCGAGCAAAAGCCGGCCGTAGTCGGTCCCGATCAAAGCCGGGACGCTGCCGGTCAAGATCCAGCCGTTGACGCTGCCGGTCGCGATGAGCACGCCGACGCTGATCAGGCCGAGCGTCGAGAAGCGCAACGTAGCCTCGCGCGCGAGCGCAAGCGAAATCTCCTCGCGCCTTGCCGCCGTGAGCAACAACGCGAGCGGCAACAGGCCGCCGAGCCAGGCCGACGCGGCGATCAGATGCAACCCGTCAGCCGCGCGATGGAAGGTGCCGAACCAACCCCCCGTCGCCGCGGCGTGACCGGAATGGACCGCTGCGCCGGCAAACGCGCTGGCGAGCAGCGCCGCGATCGCCCAGCGCCGGAGATCCAAATGCTTTGGAGAGATCCAACTCAAGGCTGCGGCGAGCAACGCCGCCAGCACGAGCCGCGCGAGCCAATCATGTCCGAAGGTGGTGTGGAGGAGCACCGTCCACACAATGCCGCCGAAAAAAGCTTCGCTCGGCGCGCGCTCGCTGATGTCCGCGGCGAGCACGACCAGCCACGCCACCCCCGAGATCAGGGCGGCGGCAAAACTCCACCACGCAATGCGCAGCAGCCGCGCGCGCAAGGCTTCACCCGCACGCTCCATTGGCCGCATGATCGGCCCGACTACCGCAACGGCGAAGATGAGGGCGCCTGCCAGCGTCAGTGTCGCCGCAAAATGGATCGCGCGTATAAAGATGAGCGGATCACCCACCCCGTCCCTCCAGGAGGCGAAGTGCGCCGAACTCTCGGCGGACCTATTTGCCGACGCGAAAGCTGTACTCGCCTTTGGTCGCGTGGGTGTCGACCGAGATCACGCGCCACTCGACCTTGTAGCTGCCGGACCCTAGCGGCTGCAGCGATACCTTCAACACGGTGAGATCCTCCCCGCTCAGACGGGAATCGCCCTTGTCAACCTGCTTGCCGCCGGCGTCGCGCACTACGATGGTACTGAATTTGGGCTCGAGCCGTTGGGTGAAATGAAGCGTCACCTCGGTCGGCGCGACGGCGAGCGTCGCACCGGCGGCCGGGCTGGCGCGATCGAGATGCGCATGAGCATAGGCGGCAGCCGCGGCCGCCGAGGCGATGGCGATCACGAGTCCTCGGATGCCGGCGTGGATGGTCATGAAACGGCAGCCAAGGCGCTCGCTAAGCCGATTTGAGCACCGGCTTGCGCACCAGCGGCGTGATGCGCAGCGCCGTGATGCGGTTCCTGTCGCGGCGCAGCACCCGAAAACGGAAACCGTGGAAGGTGAAGGTCTGGCCGGGCTCGGGGATCGAGCGCGCCTCGTGGATGACGAGCCCGGCGATGGTCGTCGCTTCGTCGTCGGGCAGGTTCCACTCCAAGGCGCGATTGAGATCGCGGATCGAAACGCCGCCATCGACGTTGACCGAGCCATCGGGCTGCGGCCGCACGCCAGGCACCGCGATGTCGTGCTCATCGGAGATGTCGCCGACGATTTCCTCCAAAATGTCCTCGAGCGTGACCAGCCCCATCACCTCACCGTATTCGTCGACCACCAGCGCGAAATGCGTCTTCCGCCGCCGGAAAGCTTTGAGTTGCTCGGACAGCGGGCGGATGTCGGGCACGAACCAGGGCGGCCGCGCAATGGCGGTGACGTCGATCTTGGCAAGATCGCCGTCCGAGATCTGGATCGCACGCAAGAGGTCCTTGGCATGCAAGATGCCGATGATGTTCTCAGGCTTTCCCTTCCAGAGCGGCACCCGCGTGACCTCCGATTCCAGCACCGCCTTGACCACCTGCTCGGGCGGGTCGTCGGCGCAGACCGTGACCATCTCGGTGCGGTGGATCATGACGTCGGAGACGGTGAGATCGCGCAGATCCAGAAGCCCGCTGAACATGTCGCGGTCGAGCCTCTCGACGCTGCCGGCCCGGTGCAAGAGATCGACCGCTCCCCGCAGTTCCTCATGGGGCGAAAGAATCGATTCGATTTCCCCGACCTTCATCCCAGCCATCCGCAGCACCCATTTCACGATCCATTCGACGCCAATCAGGACCGGCGCGAGCACCCGGACCGTCCAATCGATCGGGCGCGCAACCGCAAGCGCGAGGCGGTTGGGCGCGTTGAAGGCCGCGGTCTTCGGCAAGACCTCGGCGAACACCACGATCACGATGGTCATGACGACGGTGGCATAGATGACACCCACCTCGCCGAACCAGGCGAGCAGTACGCCGGTCGCGAGCGCGGAGGCCGCGATATTGACGGCGTTGTTGCCGAATAGCAGCACGCCGATCAATCTTTCGCGCGCGCTGAGCAGGCGATTGACCAGCGCAGCGCGCCGATTCCCCTGCTTTTCGAGACGATGCATGCTGGCGCGCGACGACGCGATCAACGCGGTCTCGCTGCCCGCGAAGAAGGCGGACAGCAGGATGCAGATGAGAACCGCCACCAGGGCGAACCAATCGTAGGCAGTCATCGCTCGGCGAGCTTCTCGACCAGAAAGGCATGGACCTCGGCGGCGTCAACGTCGGGTGCGATGAAGCTTGCGCCGATTCCGCGCGCCAGTATGAAGGTCAGTCTACCGCGCTTGACCTTCTTGTCCTGGGCGATGAGCTCCATCAGGCGGTCCGCGCCCGGCACGCCGCCAGGAACCGAGGAGACACGGATCGGCAGGCCGACAGCCGCAAGGTGGCGCTCGACGCGCTCGGCCTCGGCCGAGGATAGCAGCCCGCGCCGAGCGGAGAATGCGAAGGCGAGTGTCATGCCGAGCGCAATTGCCTCGCCGTGCAGCAGGCGGTCGGAGAACCCGGCCGCGGCCTCGAGCGCGTGGCCGAAGGTATGGCCGAGATTGAGCAGCGCCCGCTCGCCGACTTCGCGCTCGTCGCGGCCGACGATCGCGGCCTTCATGCGGCAGCTCACCGCGATGGCGTGCTCGCGCGCGCTGCCGCCTGCGAACAGCTCCCGCCAATTCGCCTCCAGCCAGGCGAAGAAGCCAGCATCCCCGATCAAGCCGTATTTGACGACTTCGGCATAGCCCGCGCGGAATTGGCGTGGCGGCAACGTGTCGAGCAGCGCGGTGTCGGCCAAGACCAGCACCGGCTGATGGAAGGCGCCGATGAGGTTCTTGCCGTGATTGGAATCGATGGCGGTCTTGCCGCCGACCGAGGAATCGACTTGCGCAAGCAGCGTGGTTGGCACCTGCACATAGTCGAGACCACGGCGGACAACCGCGGCGGCGAAGCCGGCAAGATCGCCGATCACGCCGCCACCGAGCGCCACCACGACATCGGCGCGTTCGATGCGCGCGGAAATCAGCGCTTCGCACACTCGCTCGAGCACCGGGAAGCTCTTCGAAGTCTCGCCCGCCGGCACCGTCACCGACGTGGTACCGATGCCGGCGGCAGCGAGCGCGGCCTCGGTCGCGGCGAGGTGGTGACGCGCGACCGTTTCGTCGGTGACGATCGCGGCCTTGGCGCCCGGCCGCAGCGCGGCAATTTTCTCGCCCAGCGAGGCCAGCTGACCGCGCCCGATAATGATCTCGTAGCTGCGCTCGCCGAGCACCACATTGACGACGGTTGGATGGCTGGCGCGCAGCGGCGCAGTCATGGCCGGCGATCTCCTTCGGACGGCTGCCCCCCCCCCCGCGCAAGCCACTCGCATCTGCCCCGCGAGCCCGCTCACGATCTCGTCGACGATCTTATCGTGCAGTACGTCGCGCGACTGTACGGTGAGATCGGCCAAAGCATAGATCGGATCGCGCTCCTCCATCAGCTTGCGCAGCGTTGCGGCCGGATCTTCGGTTCTGAGCAGAGGCCGATCCTGGCGGCGCCTGATACGTTTCATGAGCACGTCGAATTCGGCCTTGAGCCAGATCGAGATGCCCTTGGCCGCGATGGCGGCGCGGATGTCCGGGTTCATGAACGCTCCGCCGCCGGTCGCCAGCACTTGCGGCCCGCCCTCAAGCAGGCGCGCGATCACGCGCGTCTCACCGGTGCGGAACTCCGCCTCCCCGCGGATGGCGAAGATATCGCTGATGGACATGCCGGCTGCCTTTTCGATCTCCGCGTCGGCGTCAACGAATGGAATGCCAAGGCGCAGTGCCACGCGGCGGCCGATTGATGACTTGCCCGACCCCATCATGCCCACGAGCACGACCGAGCGCCGCCCGAGCGCCGCCGTGATGGCGCCTTCCAGTCGCGTGCTGACGTCGTGGGCCGCGCCGTGCGACATATTCCTCGATCCTCCGGTGCTGTTGCGGGTGCCCAGCACGGCCGCGTTCAGGCGGTTTCTCTTCTAGCACAACCACTTGCTGCGCCGCTTGGTAGCACAGACGTGCTGCCGGCGCGCCATTAACCATCTCTGCGGGACGGCCGCGATCTTTTCTCGGCTGACGCTCGCCGCCTATGTCCTAGTTTCTCCATTGTTTTACGCGAAGTTGGCGCTCGAGGGTTCATCATGCCGAGTTTGTTCCGATTCCTCACTCTGATCGGTGTTCTGGGCGGCCTGACCTATGGCGCCATGTTCATACTCGCAACCTGGGTCGATCCGAAGCCGCGCGAGATTACGGTTTCGATTCCGCCGGACAGATTCGCCAAGCAGCCCTGAGCGCGTCATCGCCGAATGGCCCCGCAGGCCGCAACTTCCGACCAGACCCTGATCGAGCTGTTCCTCGATATGGTCGCGGCCGAGCGCGGGGGAGCGAAGAACACGCTCGCCGCCTATGCCCGCGACCTCACCGACTTCTCCGCAGAGCTCGGCAAAGTCGGACGCAGCATCGCTCGTGCCTCGACCGAGGACCTGCGCGGTTATCTCGGATCGCTCGGCAAGCGTCGCTTCGCGGCCTCGTCGGTGGCCCGGCGGCTCTCGGCCATCCGCCAGCTCTATCGCTTCCTCTATGCAGAGGGGCGCCGCGCCGACGACCCATCCGCCGTCATCGAAGGGCCGAAACGCGGCCGTGCGCTGCCCAAAGTCCTCACCATCGCCGAGGTAGACCGGCTGCTGGCACAGGCGCGCACCGACATGGACAAGGCGGACCAACCCGCGCTAGCACGGCTTCGCGCCGCGCGGCTCGCTTGCCTGATCGAATTGCTCTACGCCACGGGATTGCGGGTGTCCGAACTCGTCGCACTGCCGATTTCAGCCGCCGAGCGTAACGCCCGCATGCTGACCATTCGCGGCAAGGGCAACAAGGAGCGTCTCGTGCCGCTCAACGAAGCTGCCAAGAAGGCCATGGGCGAGTATCTCGCGCTCCTGTTCGCAGCACGACCTCAGCGGAAGGCGAAATGGCTTTTCCCCTCGTTCGGTGAAGCCGGCCATCTCACCCGCCAACACTTTGCCCGCGAATTGAAAACGCTCGCCGCAGCCGCGGGACTACGCGCTGCGCAGGTGAGCCCGCACGTACTCCGCCATGCCTTCGCCAGTCACCTCCTGCACAACGGTGCCGACCTTCGGGTGGTGCAGACGCTGCTGGGCCACGCCGACATCTCAACCACACAGATTTATACCCATGTGCTCGAGGAGCGGCTCAAGAGCCTGGTGCGCGACCTCCACCCGTTGGGGGAGGAATGACAAAACCGCTCGACATGATTTAGCCTGACCGCCGCGAACGATGGAGTTGCCGATGGCTCGCACGGCAATAAAGCGTCTGTGCTCGATCTTGACCGGTGTCTCGCTTGCCGGCGCCTCGGCGCTCGCACAGACGCCTCAGGAGCGTGGCTGGTGCGAGAGCGAGGACGCGGTGACGGTCGATCAGCGCATCGACGGTTGTTCCGCCGTCATCAGAACGGCGCGCGACAAGGGCGACAAGCTCGCGGAGGCTTTCAACAATCGCGGCGTCGGCTACCGGCTCAAAGGCGACTATGACCGCGCCATTGCGGATTATAACCAGGCAATCAAACTCAACGCCAAGTTTGCCAGCGCCTATAACAACCGCGGCGTGGCCTACGACAAGAAGGGCGAATACGACCGCGCCATCCTGGATTACGACCAGGCGATCAAACTCAGGCCATCGGCTGAAGGTTACTTCAACCGCGGCAACGCCCAGCTCGGCAAGGCCCACTACGATCGCGCGATCGACGACTACAACCAGGCCATCAAGCTCAAGGCGGATTTTGCTGCTGCGTTCGACAACCGGTGCTGGGCGCGCGCGGTGGTTGGGATCCTCAAGCAGGCGCTCGCCGACTGCAACGAAGCGCTCCGACTGATGCCGAACAACGCCGCGACGCTCGACAGCCGCGGCTTCGTCTTTCTCAAGATGACTCACTTCGATGCTGCCGTTTCCGATTACGACGCGGCGCTGCGGATCAACCCGAAGCTTGCCTTCGCGCTTTACGGCCGCGGCTTGGCGAGATTGAAGAACGAGGATCCCTCGGGCGAGGCCGACATCGCGGGGGCGAAGGCGCTTCAGGCCGACATTGCCGAGGAATACGCGCGCTATGGCATGCAGGAAACGCGCTAGCCAGTCTTCGGCGCGGCGGGCCTGAGGGCGGCTCGATGCGCAGCTATCTCGATTTCGAAAAGCCGGTGGCCGAGCTCGAGGCCAAGGTGGCGGAACTGCGCGCGCTCGAGAGTGGCGACAGTGCAGCCGCCTTCGGCGAGGAGATTTCCCGCCTCGAAGCTAGGGCCGCGCAGGTGCTCAAAGACCTCTACGCGGAACTCACGCCTTGGCAAAAGACCCAGGTCGCTCGCCATCCGGAGCGCCCCCATTGCCTCGACTACGTCGGAACCCTCATCACCGATTTCGTTTCGCTATCCGGCGACCGCAAATTCGGCGACGACGTCGCGATCATCGGTGGCTTCGGCCGCTTTCGCGGCGAAAGCGTCTGCGTCATCGGGCATGAGAAGGGCTCGTCGACCGAAAGCCGCCTCAAGCACAATTTCGGGATGGCGCGGCCGGAGGGATATCGCAAGGCGGAGCGGCTGATGCAGATGGCGGACCGTTTCGGGATTCCGGTTTTGTCGCTGGTCGATACCGCCGGCGCTTATCCCGGCATCGGCGCCGAGGAGCGCGGCCAAGCCGAGGCCATCGCACGCTCGACCGATGCCAGCCTCGAACTCGGGGTGCCGAATGTGGCGGTCATCATCGGCGAAGGCGGTTCGGGCGGCGCCATCGCGATTGCCTCCGCCAACCGGGTGCTGATGCTCGAACACGCGATCTACAGCGTGATCTCGCCGGAGGGCGCCGCCTCGATCCTGTGGCGCGACACCGCCAAGGCGCAGGACGCAGCGACCGGCATGAAGATTACCGCCGACGACATGATGCGCTTCGGCGTCATCGATCAGATCGTGACCGAGCCGCCCGGCGGCGCCCACCGCGACCCGGCAGCCGCGATCGCTTCGACCGGAGAGGCGATCGCCAACGCCCTGGAGGAACTTGCCGGCCTCGACCGGGAGACCGTCCGCCGCCAGCGGCGCGAGAAGTTCTTGGCCATCGGGCGCACGTGGGGCTGAAGGCCGCGACCCGCGCCGCGTTCTTCCCCGAGAACGATGGGTAAGCGCTTGTTTTCCAAACGAATCTTCAAAAATGCGATTCTTGAGCTTTGCCCTGATGTTACCCAAGTCTTGGCCTAGGTTCCGGTTGCCGTTGGGGGATGTGGGAGCGCCTTTCAGTCCGAAGTAATCCCTTTTCATCCATCGGCGTGCTCAATCGAGCATTCATCGGTGCCCTGCGACGGGCAATCTTCCGATAAGCGATTGGGCAGGGGAGAGGCTTGGGGAAGCCTCGCGGGCGGGGGAGCTTTCGTTGAATCGTCGACCCTTGGTGCGCGCGCTCTTGGCGTCGGCTGCGTTTGCGGCGGCGCTAGCGCTGGCCGGTTGCGACACCGACGGCACGACCTCCGCGGTCAACGGCCGCCACATGCAACCTCTTTCCGACCGGATGCAGGGCGAAATCGAAAGCAAGAACATGGCGAAAGAATCGCCGATCTTGGTGCGGATATTCAAAGAGGAATCCGAACTGGAGGTCTGGAAACAGGACAGGAGCGGGCGCTTTGCCCTCCTTAACACCTATCCGATCTGCCGCTGGTCGGGCGAACTCGGTCCCAAGATCAAGCAAGGCGACCGCCAAGCGCCGGAAGGCTTCTACACCATCACTCCCGGCCTGATGAACCCGAATTCCAACTACTATCTCGCGATCAACACCGGCTTCCCGAATGCTTACGATCGAGCGAACGGACGCACCGGGGCCTTTCTCATGATCCATGGCGACTGCTCGTCGGCCGGCTGCTACGCCATGACGGACGAGCAGATCGCGGAGATTTACGCGCTCGCGCGCGAATCCTTCTTCGGCGGCCAGAGGTCGTTCCAGATTCAGGCCTACCCGTTCAAGATGACCCCGCTCAACATGGCCAAGCATCGCAATTCGCCGCATATGGCGTTCTGGAAGATGCTCAAGGAGGGCTATGACTACTTCGAGGTCACGCGAGCGGAGCCCAAGGTCGACATCTGCGAGAAGCGCTACGTGTTCGGCGCCGAACCGTCGGCCAAATTCAGCCCGGCCGACCGCTGCCCGGCCTACAGGATTCCCGAGGAGATCGCCACCGCGGTCAGGGAGAAGCAGCACCGCGACGAGACCCAGACCGCCGAACTGATCAACCGCGGTACGCAGACGGTCCCCGTCAAGATGGGCGTGGACGGCGGCATGAATGCAGCGTTCCTGACTGCCGTGAAGAGCAACGGTGGTCCCGGCGCGACCATTCGCACGGCAGCGGGCACGATCCCGCCCCACGTCAACCCACCGGGGTTCGAACCTCCCGCCGAGACAATGAGCGCGAGCACGCTGAGCCTTGCCTCCGCCGAGTCCAAGCCCGCTTCCGGGCCGCGTTCGTCGGTGCAGGTCGCCTCGGCGGTGCCCGGAAGCTCGAGCGGAGTCGGCAGCTTCTTCAGCAATCTGTTCGGCTCCAAGGCCGAGGACTCGCGCGCGACTCAGCCCGCCGAGGCGTCCGCGTCCAAATCGAAGCCCGCCGCCTCCGCGGCGAAGACCGGGCAGAGCGCCGCCAGCGCATCCCGGCCTAAGTCCGCGCCACCATCGCCAGAGACCAAGACCGCAAACGCAGCCGCGACCAAGCCTTCGTCGAAACAGGACGCCGAGCCGGAGAAAAATGCGGGCAGCGCTCCAAGCGTGCTCAACGGTGCCGCGCCGACCGTGCCCTCCAGCGGCTTCGAAAATCGCTTCGGCGCCTGGAACTGACGATCAGGCGCGACTGCGATAGCCAACGGACTATTCGCTCCGTCGTCTGCCTAAGCGAACCGCCCATGGCAGTGCTTGTATTTCTTGCCCGAGCCGCAGGGACAGGCCTCGTTGCGGCCAACCTTGCCCCAGCTTGAAGGATCGTCAGGCTTACGCTCGGGCGCCGCCGCGCTGGCGGTGATCCCGTGGCGCGCGAGAGTCTCCGCCCCGGCACGTGCAAGGGCGAGCTCGTCCTCGCCGGTCGAGGGGTCGATTTTGTGCGCCTCCATGTATGGCAAACTCGCCGGCTCTTCCGGCGGCGGTGCCGCCCTGATCTCGACCCGCATCAGCTGCGAAGAGACCGCCTCGCGTAGATGGGCGCTCATGGCCTCGAACAGGTTGAACGATTCCGCCTTGTATTCGTTGAGCGGATCGCGCTGGCCATAGCCGCGCAGCCCGATCACTTGGCGCAGATGTTCGAGCATGACCAGGTGCTCGCGCCACAGGTGGTCGAGCGTCTGCAGCAGGATCGACTTCTCGACGTAGCGCATCACGTCGGCGCCCCATTGCGCGACTTTCGCGGCCATGTGCTCGTCCGCGCGCCGCTCGATGCGGGAGAGCAGCTCCTCGTCGGCGATGCCCTCTTCCTTCGCCCATTCGTCGACCGGCAAGTCGAGGTCGAGGATGCGCTTGAGCTCCTCCCGCAGCCCCTTGGTATCCCACTGTTCGGGATAGGCGTTTTCGGGGACGTGCTTGGCGACGAGGTCATCGACCGCGGAGTGGCGCATGTCGGCCACGATCTCATTGACCTCCTCGTCCCGCATCCACTCGATCCGCTGGTCAAAGATGACCTTGCGTTGGTCGTTCATCACGTTGTCGAACTTGAGCAGGTTCTTGCGGATGTCGAAGTTGCGCGCCTCCACCTTCTGCTGCGCCTTCTCCAACGCCTTGTTGATCCAGGAATGCACGATCGCCTCGTTCTCCTTGAGACCCAACCGCTGCAGCATGGTGTCGAGCTTGTCGGTCCCGAAGATGCGCATGAGATCGTCTTCCAAGGACAGGAAGAACTTGGAATGGCCGGGGTCGCCCTGCCGCCCGGAGCGGCCGCGTAGTTGGTTGTCGATGCGTCGGCTCTCGTGCCGCTCGGTGCCGAGCACGTAAAGCCCACCGGCGGCAAGCGCCTTGTCCTTGAGCCGGGCCACCTGGCCGCGGATGTCCGCCGCCCGCCGCGCATGCTCCTCGGTCTCGGGGCCGATCTCCTTGAGCTCCTGGCGGATACGCATGTCGGCATTGCCGCCAAGCTGGATGTCGGTGCCGCGCCCGGCCATGTTGGTTGCGATGGTGATCGCTCCAGGCACCCCGGCTTGGCCGATGATATAGGCCTCCTGTTCGTGGTAGCGCGCGTTGAGGATGGCGAACACCTTGGCCTTGGAGGCCCCGTCGTCGCCGGAATAGAGCGCGGCGAACGCATCGGGATCGGAGAAATCGTGCTGTTCCCAGCCCCGCTTGCGCAGCATCTCGGCCAATTGCTCGGACTTCTCGATCGACGTGGTGCCTACCAGCACCGGCTGGCCGCGCGCCTTGCAGTCGTCGATCAGGGTCAGGATCGAGCGGTACTTTTCCGCCGCCGTGCGATAGACCTCGTCGTCATCGTCGACCCGCACCATCGGCATATTGGTCGGCACTTCGATCACTTCCAGATTATAGATGTCGATGAACTCGTCGGCCTCGGTCAGGGCGGTGCCGGTCATGCCCGCGAGCTTCTCGTACATGCGGAAGTAGTTCTGGAACGTGATCGAGGCGAGCGTCTGGTTCTCCGGCTGGATCGGCTGGCGCTCCTTGCCCTCCAGCGCCTGGTGCAGGCCCTCCGAATAGCGCCGCCCCGGCATCATGCGCCCGGTGAACTCGTCGATGATCACCACCTCGCCGTTGCGCACGATGTAATCCTTGTCGCGGTGGAACAGCTTGTGCGCCTTCAAGGCCTGATTCACGTGGTGCACGGTCGAGACATTCTCGACGTCATAGAGCGATTGCCCCTTGAGCAGACCGTCGCCGCGCAGCATCTGCTCCATCTTCTCCATGCCGACCTCGGTCAGCGTCACCGTGCGCTGCTTCTCGTCGACCTCGTAATCCGCCTTCTCGAGCTTCGGGATATAGGCGTCGATGGTGTTGTAAAACTCCGAGCGGTCGTCCAACGGACCCGAGATGATCAGCGGGGTGCGCGCTTCATCGATCAGGATCGAGTCGACCTCGTCCACGATGGCGTAAATGTGCCCGCGCTGGACCATGTCCTCGAGTCGATACTTCATGTTGTCGCGCAGATAATCGAAGCCGAGCTCATTGTTGGTGCCGTAGGTGACGTCGGTGTCGTAAGCCTGCTTGCGTTGCTCGTCGTCCAGGCCATGGACGATGACGCCGACCTTGAGCCCGAGGAAATTGTAGATCTGCCCCATCCACTCGGCGTCGCGCTTTGCCAGGTAGTCGTTCACGGTCACCACGTGCACGCCGCGCCCCGCAAGCGCATTGAGATAGACCGGCAGCGTCGCGACCAGCGTCTTGCCTTCGCCGGTCTTCATCTCCGAGATCCGTCCCTCGTGCAGGATCATGCCGCCGATGAGCTGTACGTCGAAATGCCTTTGACCGAGCGTGCGCTTGGCCGCCTCGCGGCAAGTGGCGAAGGCCGCAACCAGAATGTCGTCGAGGCTCGCTCCAGCCCCCACCTGCTGCTTGAACTCGTCCGTGCGCGCCCGCAACGCCTCGTCCGAGAGCGCCTCGAGCTCCTTCTCCAGCGCGTTGATCGCTGCAACCCTCGGAAGGTAAGACTTGATCCGCCGCTCGTTCGAAGAACCAAACAGCTTGCGGGCAATGACGCCGATCATGCAGTAAGCCCTTCGCGTCCTATCGCGGAACTGTGCCGCACCTTACCAAATCCGATGGGGAGAAACGCCGCGGCAGGAGGCGATTTTTGTCGCGACCACGCCTGCGCGATCACTCATGGTCGTGGAACGCGGAAAATGCCGCACTTTTCGAACATCTTTCATGCAGCGGCGGCGGCTTGCGGCCGGGTCGGCCGGGTTTGTGGAGAGATAGGAGGGGGTCACACCCTTGTCAATCGGCCGCCAAGCGCTCACGTTCTCGTCAAAATCAGCCTCTAAGCGATTGCCATGCGGGGCCGATTTACCTAACTGTCCGGCGCGCCTCCCACGGCCGCCCGATCCAGGACCACGCCATGACCTCCCTCAATATGCTGCTCCGTTCCGCGCCGCGCCAGCGGCCAATCGCGTTCGCCACTATCGCGGCGCTGCTGTTCGTCTTGCCGGCCGCCTCGGGCTGTTCGAAAAACTCATCGTCGGAGGCGCCAGCCTCCGCATCCGATCCGGTTATCGCCCGCGTCAACGGCGTCGACATCAAGCAGAGCGATCTCGCGCTCGCCGAAGAGGATGTGGGCGCCGATGTGCAGGCGGCATCGCCCGAGGCCAAGCGTGAGCATCTGATTTCCTATCTCGCCGATATCATCATGGTCACGCAAGCTGCGGACAAGAAGAACCTCGCCGACAATCCGGATTTCAAGCGGCGACTGGCGTTCCTGCGCAGCAAGTTGTTGATGGGATACGAGCTGCAGCAAGAAGCCAAAACCGCGCTCACCGACGAAGCCTTGAAACAGACCTACGATGAGGCGGTGAAATCCATGAGCGGGCAGGAAGAGGTGCGCGCCCGCCACATCCTGGTCGAAGGCGAAGATGAAGCGAAGGCCATTATCGAACAGCTCAAGGGCGGCGCCGATTTCGCAAAGCTGGCCAAGGAAAAATCCAAGGATCCCGGAGCCGCCGAGGGCGGCGATCTCGGCTACTTCACCAAAGATCAGATGGTGCCCGAATTTGCCGATGTCGCCTTCAAGATGTATCCCGGACAGCTTTCCAATCCGGTGAAGACGCAATTCGGCTGGCATGTCATCAAGGTCGAGGACAAGCGCATCAAGCAGCCGCCGGAATTCGAAAAGGTGAAGGACCAGATCGAGGCCTATTTGGCGCGCAAGGTGCAGTCCGACTTCATCGCCAAGCTGCGCCAGAGCGCCAAGGTCGAGCGGTTCGACAATGCGGCCGAGCAGAGGAAAAACTGACGGCGCGGTTCTGCTCTTCGAGATTCTCCTCACTTACTGCTGTCGTTCCGGCGCGAGCGGGACCATATTCCAAAGCCGGTCGTGGCGGATGCCGCCCACGGGGGACGACGATCACATCGACCGGATTCGGTATCGCTGCGCGGTCCGCTCCGGCCATGACAAAGAAACGATGCCATGGCAGCAGCCATCTCCCCGCTCGCGCCCGCCCGCTTTCCCGATATGCCGCCGGTGGCGGGGGTCAAACTGGCGACCGCCGCCGCCGGCATCCGCTATGGCGGCCGCACCGACGTGCTGTTGGCCCTGTTCGAGCAGGGCACGAGCGTGGCTGGCGTCTTCACACGGTCGAAATGTCCGTCCGCCCCGGTCGATTGGTGCCGCGCGCATCTTAAGGGCGGCGCGGCGCGCGCGCTCGTGGTCAATTCCGGCAACGCCAATGCCTTCACTGGCAAATCCGGCCGCGCGGCGACCAAGCTCACCGCGGACATCGCCGCCAGCGCCGCCGGCTGCAAACCGTCGGATGTGTTTCTGGCATCCACCGGCGTGATCGGCGAGCCGCTCGACGCGACCAAGTTTGGGGCCGTCATGGATCAACTGGTCGCGGGCGCGGCGCCAGGCGCCTGGCAGACGGCGGCCGAGGCCATCATGACCACCGATACGTTCCCCAAAGGCGCCGCTGCCATGGCGCGGTTCGGCGCGGTGCCGATCACGGTCTGCGGGATCGCCAAGGGCGCCGGCATGATCGCGCCCGACATGGCGACCTTGTTGTCCTTCGTCTTCACCGACGCGCCGATCTCGCCGCGCGTATTGCAGGGCCTGCTCAAGCAGGGCGTCGCTGATAGCTTCAACGCGGTGACTATCGACGGCGACACCTCGACCTCGGATACGCTGCTGGCGTTTGCGACCGGCGCCGCTGCCGCGCGCGGGGTGTCGAAGATCGCGACCGTGTCCGACCCGCGGCTGCCGGCGTTACGTAAGGCGTTCGACGCCGTCCTCGCCAATCTCGCGGAGCAGATCGCCCGCGACGGCGAGGGTGCCCGCAAGCTGGTCGAGATCATCGTCGAGGGCGCGGTGTCGAAATCCTCGGCGCGCAAAATCGCGCTCTCTATTGCCAACTCCCCGCTGGTCAAGACCGCAATCGCCGGCGAGGACGCCAACTGGGGCCGCGTGGTGATGGCGGTCGGCAAAGCGGGCGAACGCGCCGACCGCGACCGGCTCTCGATCTGGTTCGGCGGCATCCGCGTCGCCCACAGAGGCGAGCGCGACCCCTCCTATGACGAGGCCGCCGTCTCGGCGACGATGAAGAAGCCCGAGATCACGCTCAAGGTTGCGCTCGGGCTCGGTCGCGGCCGCGACCGGGTGCTGACCTGCGACCTCACCAAGGAATACGTGGCCATCAACGGCGACTACCGTTCCTGACGTGATTGGCGCACGATGTCGATAGCTGTAAGCCGGCATTCACTAGCGCTGTGGGACCGGCATCGTTCATCGCGTCGAACGTCCTTGAACCCCTGGCTTTTCCATCGTCGGTCCGTAACGTCGTGAAGGTCAAACTCGTCCTCGTCGCCGCGTGCGCCCTCGTGGACACGGACGGCCGCGTGCTGATCGCGCAGCGGCCAGCCGGCAGGCCGATGGCCGGCTTGTGGGAATTTCCCGGCGGCAAGGTCGAGGCGGGGGAGCGGCCCGAGGACACCTTGATGCGGGAACTCAGGGAAGAGCTGGGGATCGTCGTCGACGAAACGTGCCTCGCGCCGCTCGGCCTTCGCCAGCCACAGCTATCCGGATTTCCATCTTCTGATGCCGCTCTACGTCTGCCGGCGTTGGCAGGGAACGGTGACGGCGCTGGAAGGCCAAAAGCTGGGATGGGTGCGCCCGAACCGCTTGCGGGACTACCCGATGCCGCCCGCCGACGAGCCGTTGGTGTCCCATTTGATGATGCTGTTGTGACCGATCCAGCGATCACCAGAGCCAGGATCAGAGGTTGCTGACTGTCCTGAGACTACTGATTTCCGTCGCCGGTGCGTGGCAGTCGGATCTCTGTCGTCCCGAGCACATCGGCCAGTCGCTGGCGCGCCGAACCCGGCGCGAGCGGTTTTTGCTGGCTCTCGTGAGGCGCCCAGCCGCACAACCAGACGATCTCGAACGTCGCCCGGATGCGGCCATCGCGATCGGCAAAACGCTCGGCGTAGACCTCCGTCATCCTTCTCAACGTCGCGCGCTTGAGCGGGCGCCGGCTCCGCTCGAGCAGGGGATTGGTCGCCCCCATGCGGCGAAGATCGTGCATGAGCGAAATTGGCGACGCGTAACGCGCCGTGACCCGATCGATGTCGGTCACGGGCAGCGCGAAGCCCGCGCGCTGAAGCAGCGCACCCATGTCGCGCACGTCCGAGAAGGGAACGACGCGCGGCGAGATGCCGTCCTCGATCTCGGCCTCGGCGGCTGCGAAGGCTTGACGCAACTCGGTCAGCGTATCGCCGCCGGCGAGCGCCGCGAGCAATAGCCCATCCGGCTTGAGCGCGCGGCGGATCTGGATGAGCGTGCCCGGCAGATCGTTGACGAATTGGAGCGCAAGCGCCGACACCACGAGATCGAGCGAGGCGTCGCGGAAGGGCAGTGCCTCCTCATCGGCCGCGACGAGAAGCGGCACGTCAAGTGTTCGCTCGCCCGTTCGCTCCTGCTCGCGCTCCGCCATCGCGACCGTTTCCCGCGCCCAGTGGCGTGAGACCGCGGGGTCGCCGGCCAGGGCGTCGGCGGCGATGATGGTGCCGACCTTTCCGCTCGCCGCGAGCGCGCGGCGCACGGCATCGGTGGGCGTGCCGAGATCGAGCGCGCATTCGAAGCGGCGGAGCACCGTGGCCAGCCGGTCGGACAAATCCTCCGCCACGCGTTCGATCAAAAAGGTCGACGGCTCCAGCGTCGCCGCGCGGCGCCGATAGGCGCGTTGGCGGCGACGGTCGAAGACGAGAGGCAGTGGGGAAACCATCGCTTTCATTACCACGCCGGGAGTGCACAGACGACGTCGGAGCGCGCCAGCGGCGGGGCCATCACCCGCTACGCCGTTGAGGTTCGCAACTTGCGGCGTTAGCGTAAGGTCCATGCAGGGGGAGACTGTCCCGGCCAAGCGCTTTGCCCGACTGAGTGGCGCCTTGCGCGCGAGCTTCGGGCTCGTGGTTGACGTCGCGCTGCCGCAGCTTTGCCCGACCTGTCGCGAGCCGGTCCACGGTGCCGGTCTGTGTCCGGCTTGCTGGTCCAAGCTCTCCTTCATCGCGCCGCCCTATTGCGAGCGGCTCGGCATTCCGTTCCCCTTCGATGGCGGGCCAGGCCTCTTGTCGATGGAAGCGATCGCCGATCCGCCAGCCTACAATCGCGCCCGCGCGGCGGTGCGCTACGACGATATCGCGCGCAAGCTCGTCCATGCCTTGAAATACGGCGACCGGCTCGACCTCGCCCCGACCATGGGACGCTGGATGGCGCGTGCCGGCCGCGAGCTGCTTGCTGGCAGCGACGCCATCGTTCCGGTACCGCTGCACTGGCGCCGACAATGGACGCGTCGGTTCAACCAATCGGCGCTGCTGGCCGAGATCATCGCCAAGGCGAGCGGCCGGATGGTCGCGCACGGGGCGCTCAAACGCGTCAAGGCCACGCCCCAGCAGGTCGGGCTCGACAAGTCCGAACGCGCCCACAACGTCCAGGGCGCCTTTCGCGTGCCGGCCCATGGCAAAGCCGCGGTAGCGGGGCGAAAACTCGTGCTGGTCGACGACGTGCTCACCTCAGGCGCGACCGTCGACGCCTGTTCGCGGGCATTGCTGCGCGCGGGCGCGGCATCAGTGGACGTTCTGGTATTCGCCCGGGTTGTGGCGGGGAGGCGCCCTCCCATATAAGAAATCGTAAGACTCACGATTCATCATGCCCGAAATCGCAATTTACACGACCCGCTATTGCCCCTATTGCCATGCCGCCAAGCGGTTGTTGACGCGCAAGGGCGTCGAGTTCACGGAGATCGACGTGAGCGGCGATCCGAAGGGCCGAAGCGAGATGGTGGCGCGCGCGAATGGACGCATGACCGTGCCGCAGATTTTCATCGGTTCGACCCATGTGGGCGGCTATGATGATCTTTCCGCCCTGGAGCGGGCGGGCAAGCTTGATCCGCTGCTGGGCCGGGGCGATGCGCCCGCGGCCAACGGTAAGAGGCCCTTGGCATGAGCACAGGCAAGGCTGCGACCTTCACCGCGGGTCTCGTGCAGATGCGTTCGGGCCTGTCGCCGCAAGCCAATCTCGATGCGGCGGTGCGGCTGGTCGAGGAGGCCAAGCGCGCCGGCGCCGACTACGTGCTCACGCCCGAGATGACCAACATCTTGGAGGTCAACCGCGAGCGGCTGTTCGCGGCGATCGCGCCCGAGGAGAAGGATGCTACGCTCGCCGCCTTGCGCGAGCTTGCACGCAAGCTCGGCATTTTCCTCCATGTCGGCTCGCTGGCCATCAAGCTGTTACCTGAAAGGGCGGCGAACCGCTCCTTCCTCATCGATCGCACGGGCGACATCATCGCGCGCTACGACAAGATCCACATGTTCGACGTCGAACTCGGCGGTGGCGAAAGTTACCGCGAATCGCGCAATTACCGACCGGGCGAAATCGGCGTCGCCGCCGACTTGCCGTGGGGGCGGCTCGGACTCACGGTCTGCTACGATCTGCGCTTCCCCTCGCTCTATCGCGCGCTCGCCGAGGCCGGATGCTCGTTTCTCGCCGTCCCCTCGGCGTTCACAAGGCAAACCGGCGAAGCACATTGGCACGTGCTTAACCGCGCGCGCGCGATCGAGAACGGCGCCTTCGTGCTGGCGGCCGCGCAGGGCGGCAAGCACGAGAACGGTCGCGAGACCTTCGGCCATTCCCTCATCGTCGATCCTTGGGGCCGCATTCTGGCCGAAGGCGATACCGAGCCGGGAGTGATTCTGGCGGTGATCGATCCCGCCGAGGTCACGTCCGCGCGCGCGAAAATCCCCTCGCTCCAGCACGGTCGCCGGTTCGAGATCATCGAACCGATGGCCGAGCCCGCCCACCTGCACGCAGTGCGAGGTCCGGCATGATCCGTTACGCGCTGGCGTGCGAGAACGGGCACGCATTCGACAGTTGGTTCCAGAACTCGGCAGCCTACGACAAGCAGGCCAAGGCGGGGCTCGTCGCTTGCCCGGTTTGCAACTCCGTCAAGGTCGAAAAGACGATCATGGCGCCGCGGGTGTCGGGAGCGAAAAAGCGCGGCGATGCGCCGTTGCCGGAGCGGCCGCCCTCCCCTGCTCCATCGCCCGAGGCGCCTTCTCCGGTCGCCATCGTGTCCCCGCAGGAGCGCGAGTTTCGCAAGAAGTTGAAGGAGCTGCGCGACCACCTCACGAAGAACGCCGACTATGTCGGGCAGAAATTTCCGCAAGAGGCGCGCAAGATGCACTACGGCGAGATCGAGCACCGCTCGATCTACGGTGAGGCCACTCCCGATCAGGCCAAAGAGCTGCACGAGGAAGGGATCGAGTTTCATCCGCTGCCCGTGCTGCCCGACGAGCGCAACTAGGGCTGCGCGGCCGCAAGACAGTAGGCGCCAAGTCTGCGCCGCGTTCAGAACCCGCGGTCATTGCGCCCAGAGCAGCAGCACAACCCCAATCACGATCAGCACGATGCCGACGGCTTCGCGGGGGGTTGTCGCCTGCTTGAACACGAAGCGCGAGATCGCTTGCGCGAACAGCACCTCGACGAGCGCCAGCGTACGCACGCTGGCGGCGGTGGCGAGCGCAAAAGCGAGGAACCAGAATTGGGAAGCGAACGCGCCCATGAAGCCCGCGAACAGCGACGGCCGCCAAGCACGCACGATCGCGGCGAGCACGTCCGGATTGCGCAGCCTTAAATAAAGCGACAACAGCACCGATTGCAGCAGGAGACCGACCACCACCGTCACGGTCGCCGCCATGACATAGCTGGGCCCGCCCAGGCGCAGGATCGCGCCGCGAAAGCCCACCGCTGAGAGCGCAAACATCGCGCCGGCGGCAAGGCCGAGCAGCGTCGCCTTGGAGTCCGACGACGTGCCCGGCTTGAGCGCCATGATGACGACGCCGGCGGTCGCGATCAGAATCGCGGCCGCCATCCCGGGCGTCACCATGTCACCGAGAAAGACGAGGCCGAACAACGCGACCTGCACCGGCTCGGTCTTGATATAGGCATAGACCACCACGAAGGAGCGATCGTTCATGGCGGCCAGCATCAGCGCAGTGGCGGCGACCTGCGCCAGCGCCCCAACGATCACCCAGGGCCAAAAGACCAGCGGCGGCCGCGGCGGTTCTTGCCCGAGCGCGGTCATCACGGCGGCGAGGAAGACAAAAGCGAACGGAAATCCGAACAGGAAGCGCACATGGGTAGCGCCCACGGTGCCGAGCTTGGCGGTGAGCTCGCGTTGCGTGGCGTTGCGCACGGTCTGCGCGGCAGCGGCAATGACGGTAAAGACGATCCAGAGCCACGAAGAATCGAGCATCGGAGCCTATGGGACTGCCCGAGCGGCGCCGCCCCCGCTCCATCCGGTGACGCTGCCCCTCTCGTCGTCCACCATCGATCCTTGCGCCGAGAATATGAAAAGCAATGCTAGGAGGGCGCGCGTTCCGCGACCACCATATAGTTCACGTCCATGTCGCTCGAGAGCCGCCAGCGGTCGGCCAAGAGATCGTAGATCACGCCGGTCTCGTCGATGACGCGCAGCCCATGCCGCTCCAACGTCGCCTCGAGCTCGTTTGGCGTGACGAATTTATCCCACTGATGGGTGCCGCGTGGCAGCCATCGCAGCACGTATTCGGCGCCTACGATCGCGAGTGCAAAGCTCTTGAACGTGCGGTTCAGCGTCGCCGCGATCATGAGCCCGCCGGGCTTCACCATCTCGGCGCAACGTCTGACGAAGAGGCTCAGGTCCGCGACGTGCTCGACCACCTCCATGGCGAGCACGATGTCGAAGCGCTCGCCCGCGTCCGCAAGCGCTTCGGCCGTGGTCACGCGGTAGTCTATCGCGACGCCCGCCTCGCCCGCATGCAGCTTCGCCGCCTCGATATTGGCTTGCGAGGGATCGGCGCCCACGACCTCGGCCCGCAGGCGCGCCAAAGGTTCGCTCAGAATGCCGCCGCCGCAGCCGATGTCGAGCAAGCGCAGGCCCGTCAGCGCGTCGAGTTGCTTGTCGTTGCGGCTGAAGTGCCGACACGCAGCCTCCTTGATGAAGCCGAGCCGCACCGGGTTGAGCCTGTGCAGCACGGCCATCTTGCCGCGCGCATCCCACCACTCGGCGGCGAGCGCCGAAAAGCGCGCGACCTCCGTTGCGTCGACGGTCGACTCGCGTCCGGGTTTCGTCCTGCCGGCCATCGACCTCTCCAGAGCGCGGTTGCGGCCATGCGGCCTCGCCGGTATGTATACGCGCCTTTTCGCGCGAGGGCTTGCCGTAAAGCGGATCGCGCACCTCAAATCATGCCGGAGAACCCCGCAAGCCCGCCATGGCCCGCCTGGTAATGAAATTTGGCGGCACCTCGGTTGCCGACATCGAGCGCATCCGCAACGTCGCGCGACACGTCAAGCGCGAGGTCGACGCCGGACACGAGGTGGCGGTCGTCGTCTCGGCCATGGCCGGCGCCACTGATCGGCTCGTGGGCTGGTGCCGCGAGGCCGCGGCGCTGCACGACGCCCGCGAATACGACGCGGTGGTGTCCTCGGGCGAGCAGGTAACCGCCGGTCTGTTGGCCATCGTGCTGGAGGGAATGGGCATCAATGCCCGCTCGTGGCAGGGCTGGCAGCTGCCGATTCTGACCTCCAACGCTCATGCCGCTGCGCGCGTGCTCGATATCAACGGCGCCGAGCTCGTCAAACGCTTCAAGGAGCGTCACGAGGTCGCGGTGCTCGCCGGCTTCCAGGGCATGCACAAGGAGACGGGCCGCATCACCACCCTGGGGCGGGGCGGATCGGATACCTCCGCGGTCGCGATCGCGGCCGCCATCGCAGCGGAGCGCTGCGACATCTACACCGACGTCGACGGGGTCTACACCAGCGATCCGCGCGTGGTGCCGCGCGCGCAGCGCCTGGAGCGCGTCGCCTACGAGGAAATGTTGGAACTCGCTTCGCTCGGCGCCAAGGTCTTGCAGGTACGCTCGGTCGAGCTTGGAATGGTGCATAATGTGCGCATCTTCGTGCGTTCGAGCTTCGAGAAGCCGGAGGATATCGATCCGCACGGAACGCCGCCCGGAACCCTTATCTGCGGCGAGGAGGAGATCGTGGAACAACAAGTCGTCACTGGCATCGCCTTCTCGAAGGACGAGGCGCAGATCTCGATCCGCCGCGTGCAGGACAAGCCCGGCGTCGCGGCCGCCATCTTCGGTCCGCTCGCCGAAGCCAATATCAACGTCGATATGATCGTGCAGAACGTCTCCGGCGACGGCGCGACAACCGACGTGACGTTCACCGTTCCCGCCTCCGACTACGAGCGGGCGACCGAGACGCTGATCAGGACGAAAGGTCAGGTCGGTTACGAGCGCATCGACGGCGCAAATGACGTGGCCAAGGTCTCGGTGATCGGCATCGGCATGCGCAGCCACGCCGGCGTCGCCGCCAAGGCATTCAAAGCGCTGGCGGAGAAGGGTATCAACATCCGCGCCATCACCACCTCCGAGATCAAGTTTTCGCTGCTGATCGATGCCAACTACACTGAACTGGCGGTGCGCACGCTGCACAGCCTCTATGAGTTGGACAAATAACACTCTCGCGTCCCGGATGCGGTCAAACGGCGCCGGGACACGCCGCCCCAGCGCGGATTTGACTCATGGCCGGGCCGACCGTCTCCTATGCGCAGCGCTTTGAGGATTTATACCTCATGCGCTGCTTCGCTGCCGGCAGCGACGGATTCTACATCGACATCGGATCCGGGCACCCGGTCTACGACAACACGTCGTTCGCGTTCTATCTCAAGGGGTGGCACGGCATCACGGTCGAGCCCAATCCATGGCTCGCGCGTCTGAGCAGAGCGGTTCGTCCGCGCGATCGCCACATCGAGGCTCTCGTCGGCGCCACGGTGGGCGAGGCCGTCTTTTATCTCGTGAACGACTTCCACGGCTTCTCGACCATGATCGAAAGCCATGCGCGCGCGGCGCAAACGCAATTCGGAAAGTCCTCGCAGGCCATTGTCGTTCCGGTCACAACCCTCCAGGAACTCTGCCAACAGTATGCGCCGCCCGTATTCGATTTCCTCAAAGTCGACGTGGAGGGCGCCGAGCAGGACCTGCTGCTCAACGGCGATTGGCAGAATTATCGGCCGAAGGTGGTGGTGGCCGAGGCGCTCGCACCCTACACGCTGGCACCCGCCTGGGCGGCGTGGGAGCCGTTTCTCGCAAAACACGGCTACCGTTACGTTTGGTTCGACAGTCTCAACCGGTATTACCTCGCCGAGGAGGCGAGCGAACTTGCGCACTGTTTCGAGAACGCCCCGGCCTCCTTCGACGACGATGCTTTTCAGTTCCGCGGCGTCAAGCCGGCGGTTGTGGATGCGGCGCATCCCGATCACCGGCTGGCGAGCCTGTTGGCGGGCAGCGCCATGACGCGCCTACCGCTGCTCGGGCGCGAGGTGCTCGTTGAGCTCCTCACCGCGGACATTGCCTCGGCTGCCCTCGAAGGGCCGGCCGGCGCCGATGCAATCGCGGGCGCAATCGAGCGGCTGTTCGGGCCGGATGCAACGTTGTCGAGGGAAGAGCTGCGGCTGCCGCCCGGGGCGCGCCTGCGCGAGGTCTACGCCGCCCTCGTCGACAGCGACCAATTCCGCACCGCCTGCGGCCGGATTTCCGCCAGCTATGCCTGGTAGATGACCCAGTCGGACGCTTTGGCTTGCCCGGGCCACGCGGCATTCGCTATACGGCGTGATGGATTGTAGCCGCCGCGGGCGCCCGGGCCCGGCGGATACTATTTCCTGACTTGGTCGAGCCGGGGGCTGACACCCTCGGCCGGATGGGCTGATCCGAGGATCACGTCATGCGTGGCGCACTCGGCGGTCCGCGCGTGCTGTTGCGCCGGCTCCGCGAAGTGATGGCGGAGCAGGTCAGCGCGCAGGAGCGCCTGGACAAGATCGTGGTGCTGATCGCCGCCAACATGGTGGCCGAGGTCTGCTCGGTCTACGTGCTGCGCGTGGACGGCACGCTCGAACTCTACGCCACCGAAGGTCTCAACAAGGCGGCGGTGCACCAGACCGTGCTGCGCTCGGACGAAGGCCTCGTCGGCCTGGTCGCGAGCGAGGCGAACCCGATCAACCTGTCGGAAGCGCAAAACCATCCCGCCTTCTCCTATCGGGTGGAGACGGGCGAAGAGATCTACCACTCCTTCCTCGGCGTGCCGGTGCTGCGCGCCGGCAACACGCTCGGCGTGCTGGTGGTGCAGAACCGCGCGCGGCGCACCTATACCGAGGAGGAAGAGGAGGCGCTGCAGACGACCGCGATGGTGCTCGCGGAGATGATCGCCTCGGGCGAACTCTCCGCCATCGCCAAGCCCGGCGCCGAACCCGCCGCGCGGCGTCCGCTGCATCTTACCGGCATGGCGCTCAACGAGGGCGTCGCGCTCGGTCACGTGGTGCTGCACGAGCCGCGCGTCGTCATCACCAATTTCATCGCCGACGACCTGCCGAAAGAGCTGAAACGCCTGGAAGCCGCGGTCGAGACCATGCGGTCGGACCTCGACGTGCTGCTCGAGCGCGGCGAGGTCGCCGATGGCGGCGAGCACCGCGACGTGCTCGAAGCCTATCGCATGTTCGCCTACGATCGCGGTTGGGTGCATCGTCTCGAAGAAGCGGTGGCGACGGGCCTCACCGCTGAGGCCGCGGTCGAGCGCGTGCAGTCGGACACCCGCGCGCGCATGCTGCGCGCGACCGATCCATATTTGCGCGAGCGCCTGCATGACCTGGACGAACTCGCCAATCGGCTGATGCATCATTTGCTCGGCCAGGACTACGCGCCGGCGCGCGACCGCCTGCCGGAGAACGCCGTCCTGGTTGCCCGCTCCATGGGACCGGCGGCGCTGCTCGAATACGATCGCAAACGGCTGCGCGGCCTCGTTCTCGAAGAAGGCGGGCCCAATTCGCACGTGGCGATCGTCGCCCGCGCGCTCGGCATCGCGGCGGTCGGCGAGATCACCAATGCCACCGGCGTTGCCGACCCGGGCGACGCCATCATCGTCGATGGCGCGACCGGCGACGTGCACATGCGGCCATCGCCGGACATGGAGGCGGCTTATGTCGAGCGAGTGCGGCTGCGCGCCCGCCGGCAATTGCAATATCTCGCGCTGCGCGACAAGGCATGCGTGACCAGGGATGGCGAGAAGATCGAGCTGATGATCAATGCCGGTCTTGCCGTCGACCTGCCGCATATCGAGGAGACCGGCGCCGCCGGCATCGGGCTGTTCCGCACCGAATTGCAGTTCATGGTGGCGGCGACCTTCCCCCGCACGGCCGAGCAATTCTCGCTCTACCGCGCCGTGCTCGATGCAGCCGGCGACAAGCCGGTGACGTTCCGCACCCTCGACATCGGCGGCGACAAGGTGCTGCCCTACATGCGCAATGTCGAGGAGGAGAACCCGGCGCTCGGTTGGCGCGCCATAAGACTGGGTCTCGACCGCCCGGGCCTGCTGCGCAGCCAAATCCGCGCGTTGTTGCGCGCCGCGGGCGGACGCGACCTGAAAGTCATGTTTCCGATGATCGCCACCGTCGAGGAATTCGACGAGGCCAAGTCGCTGGTCGAGCGCGAACTCACCCACCTGCGCCGGCACAGCCACAAGCTGCCCGAGCAGGTCGAGATCGGGACCATGCTCGAGGTACCTTCGCTGCTCTACCAGCTCGACGAACTGCTTGATCGCGTCGACTTCCTCTCCGTCGGCTCCAATGATCTCGTGCAGTTTTTCTATGCCGCCGACCGCGGCAATTCGCGCGTCGCCGATCGCTTCGATGCGATCTCGGCGCCGGTCTTGCGCGCGCTCAAGCTCGTCGCCGATAAGGGCCGCGCCCACGCCAAACCGGTGACGCTGTGCGGGGAACTCGCCTCGAAACCGATCGGGGCGCTCGCACTGGTGGCGATCGGCTACCGCTCGTTCTCGCTCTCCCCATCCGCGGTCGGTCCGGTCAAGGCCATGCTGCTCGACCTCAACGCCGGCAAGGCCGCCGCCCTGATGCAGCCGCTGATCGACAGCCCGACCGGAAGCCTGCCGATCCGCGAGCGGCTCAAGGCTTTTGCAGCCGAGCAAGGGCTGCAGATTTGATGCCCGCGCCCTATCTCAGTCGCATGTCCTCTACGAGCATAGCGCCGGCGGACCTGCCGCGCGCGCCGCGGCATCCGGGATATCCGACCGTTGCATCCTGAGTTTGCGCAACCATGATTCCTGAGCCAAAACTCGATGCGCTCGTCGCCCGCCACCAGGCGGTCGAACGCGAGCTTGCGAGCCCGGTGACGCCGGAGACCTACGTCAAGCTCTCGCGCGAGTTCGCCGAGCTCGCTCCCATCGTCGAAACGGTGAAGGACTATCGCGCCGTCGTCGCCGAGATCGCGGGGCTCGACGCGCTGATTGCCGACGCGGCGACGGATGCCGAAATGCGCGCCATGGCGGCCTCCGAGAAGCCGCAGCTCGATCAAAGACGCGCGGCGCTCGAGCGGGAGCTGAGGCTGGCGCTTGTGCCGAAAGACGCGATGGACGAGCGCAACGTCATCCTGGAAATCCGCGCCGGCACCGGCGGCGACGAGGCCGCACTCTTCGCCGGCGATCTGTTTCGCATGTACGAACGCTATGCCGCTACGCAGAGCTGGAAGGTCGAAGTCATTTCCCTGAGCGAAGGCACGATGGGCGGCTTCAAGGAGATCGTCGCGGAAATTCGCGGGCGCGGCGCTTTCGCCAAGCTCAAATTCGAATCGGGCGTTCATCGCGTGCAGCGCGTGCCCGATACCGAAGGGGCGGGCCGCATCCATACCTCGACCGCCACCGTCGCCGTGCTGCCGGAGGCGGCCGAAGTCGACATCGACATCGACGACAGCGAACTCAAGATTGACACCTTGCGGTCCGGCGGCGCCGGCGGCCAGCACGTCAACAAGACCGAATCGGCCGTGCGCGTAACCCACATTCCCACCGGCATCGTCGTCATGATGCAGGAAGACCGCTCACAACACCGCAATCGCGCCAAAGCGATGGCAGTGCTGCGCGCCAGGCTCTACGATTTCGAGCGTCAAAAGCAGGACGCGGCGCGCGCCGCTGAGCGGCGCGGGCAAGTCGGCTCGGGCGACCGCTCCGAGCGCATCCGCACCTATAATTTTCCGCAAGGGCGGGTGAGCGACCACCGCATCAATCTCACGCTCTACAAGCTGCCGCAGGTAATGGAAGGCGAGGCGCTGGGCGAGATCATCGACGCGCTGGTGACCGAGCATCAGGCGGAATTGTTGGCGGCGGAGGGGGCACCATCGTGACGCGGCGGTCGCTCGCCAGCTCGGGGCATGACCCATTCGCAGGCAACTCGATCGGCGCCGCGCGGCGGCGGCTGGCGCTCGAGTTTCGTCGCGGCGGTCTCGACGCGCCCGAGCTCGATGCGCGCATCATCGTCGGCCATGCGCTTGGGCTCGACCACGCGGCGCTCGCGGCCCAGTCGAACCGCACGCTCGCGGCCGATGAAGCCGGCGCCATTGCGGCGCTGTCGGCGCGGCGGCTCGCGCGCGAGCCGGTCGCGCGCCTTCTCGGCCGCAAGGAATTTTGGGGCCTGCCGCTCAAGGTCAATGCCGAAACCCTCCTGCCCCGGCCGGAGACCGAGACCGTGGTCGAGGCGGCGCTCACGGCAGTCGATTGCGACGATCGCAGATGGCGTGCGCTGCGCATCGCCGACCTCGGGACCGGCTCGGGTGCGCTGCTTCTGGCGCTGCTCTCGGAACTCCCGAACGCGTTCGGCGTCGGCACCGATATCAGCTTCGCCGCGCTGCGCTGTGCCCGCGACAACGCCGCCGCACTCGGCCTCTCCGGTCGGGCGTCGTTTGTGGCCTGCGACTACGGGCGAGCTCTCCGGGCGCCGGTCGATATCCTCGTTTCCAATCCTCCTTACGTGGCGCGGGCCGACATTGCGGGGTTGCAAGCCGAAGTGCGCGACTTCGATCCGCGGCGCGCGCTCGATGGCGGGCCCGACGGCCTCGATGGCTATCGCGCCATCGCATCCCACGCGGCGCGCCTGCTCGCACCCGACGGCATCCTGGTGCTCGAACTCGGGCACGGGCAGCTCGGCCCTGTGACCTCGATCTTTACCCCCGCGGGGCTGGCGCCAGTGGCGCCACGACACGATCTTGCGGGCATCGCCCGGGCCCTTGTGATGCGGGTTCGGCCATGAGGGCTCCACATTCCTGGTACGAAAAAAAGCACTTGGATTGTGGGGCAAGACCGACTAGGTTTCGGCCAGGAATCGACCCGAGCGAGTGAGCGCCGATAGCGAGCCCCGGAGCAGGACTGCGGAGAGCCGACGGTGCGGACGAAGCGAACGAAGGAAGCCGGATGACCCGGCAGGTGGTTCGCCCAATCGGGATTGGATACTTCATCGGTTCGGCGCTGATCCGCGAGCGACGCGGACATGCTTATGAGGAAGAGCTGGGCAACGCCGCGGTATGCCGCGGACAAGGGGTTGCTGCTTCGCGACACGGAACCTGACATTAGCGGCGTACGGCCGCCGCATTTGCCTCCTGCTTGTGCGGGCGTGGGCGCGGACGTTTGCGTCGCTCGTAACAAAGCCTCGAGGTCTTTAGTGAAGCACGGCGGCGGCGAGCCGTCACAATGAAAGGGTCGGCAACAGGCGAACCATGAGAAACGGTCAGAACAAGCGCATGCGCGGACGCAACAATCACCGCAAGAGTCACAACCCGATGGTCCGGGTGTACGAATCGAACGGCCCGGACGTGAAAATTCGCGGAAATCCATCTCACATTGCAGAAAAATACATTCAACTCGCGCGCGACGCGCAGACCTCGGGTGATCCGATCGCGGCGGAGAATTACTACCAGCACGCCGAGCACTATTACCGCGTGATCGCCGCGGCGCAGGAGCAGTTCCGGCAGAACAACCCCCACTTCCAGCGTCCGGAGAATGAAGCGCCCGGAATGCGCGAGGGTGGTTTCGACGACGGCGACGATGATGGGCAGCCGTCGATGAGCGCTCCCCCCGATTCGCCTTACGGCACCCGCGAGCCGCAACCCTATATCCCGCGCGACGCACAACCCTTCCCGCAGCACCAACAGCGCCAGCCCCACCAACCGCGCCCGCCGCAAGGCAACGCGCCACCCGAAGGCGACGTCGACCGGTTGCCGTCCTTCATCACCGGCGGACAACAGCACCAGTCTCATCCGGGTCCCCACCAGGGCCAGAACGGCCACGACAATCAGCCCGACCGTTTCCCTCTGCACCGCCGCCGCCGCCGACATCGCGGCCCGCGGCCGGACATGCAGGGTGGCGGCGGTGACGGGGGAGACGGACCTTCTACGCGCGACGAGTAATCGCGTCGCCCGCGCGCCGAGATCGACCCGCATCGTCTGCGCCACGGATCGGAATGCTCTTTCGTGATTGCAGGGACCGTCGGCTCGAACCCAGCAACGACAACTACCTACCGGGTGAAGGCACGAGCGCAGGCTCCAGTGCAGGCACCAACCGCGCGCGCTGGCGGCGGGCGGGAACGGCACGATAGACCTGCTTCGTCGCCTCGACGATGTGCACGCCTGCGAACGGCGTAGCGACCGCCGAGCCCGCACGCTCCCAGGCGACGGCCGAGCGCAAGAACCAGCCGCGCGCGACCGGCGGTACATGCAGCGCGTCTCCCCAGCCCGTCGGCGTGAACCAGGCCTCGCGCAGCAGATGCGTGATCTGCGAGCGCGAATAGGGCCGACCGTGGCCAAACGGTGTCGTATCGAGCCGCGCCCATACCCCGCGCCGGTTAGGGACCACGATCAGCAGGCGCCCGCCCCCGGCCAGCACCCGCCAGACTTCGCGCAGCAGCGCGATCGGGTCGCGCGCCATTTCGAGGGCATGCACCAGGAGCACCCGATCGACGGCGGAATCGGTGAGCGGCAGCTCGAGCTCATCGACGAGGGCGGCAAGCCCGGGCCGGTCGGTCGGCCATTTCACCACCCCCTGCACCGCCGGCATGAAGGCGAGGCAGCGTTCCGCCTCCTCGCGAAAGAGCCCGAGATAAGGCGTCGGATAGCCCACCCCGAGCACGCTCATGCCGCGCGTGTCGGCAAAGCGCTTGCGAATGCCGCGCCCGACGAAGCGCCGGGCGACGACGCCGAGGCGCTGGGCATAGAAATTGCGCAGGTCGACGACATCGATCGACATGGCAACAGGGTAGCATGGATTTTATTTCTTCGTCGTTTCGGGCGCATGGAACCGATCGCCGACCGCCTTGCGGGCGATGTGCGGGGGGTGCCTAATGAGGGCAATTGTGCCGACCGAATCCGGAGGACCACATGCCCGCGCAAACCCGTTTGTTTCTTTGCCTCAAGGATAATTTCGGCGTCCTCCTGCACGATCCCGAGAGCGGTGCGACCGCGGCGATCGATGCGCCCGAGGCCGCGCCGATCGAGGCCGCGCTGAAGGCAACCGGCTGGCGGCTCAGCGACATCCTCGTCACCCATCACCATGCGGATCACACCGGCGGCATCGCCGAGCTCAAGCAGCGCCATCGTTGCCGCGTCGTTGCCCCCCACGGCGAGGCGGCGCGCATTCCGTTGGTCGATGCGACCGTGCGCGAGAACGACGAGGTTCAAGTCGGTTCGCTGCGGGGGCGCGTGCTCGAGACTCCGGGGCACACCGCGGGCCATATCAGCTATGTCTTTCCCGCCGACAAGCTCGCCTTCGTCGGCGATACGCTGTTCTCGATCGGCTGCGGGCGCGTCATCGAGGGCACGCCGGAGATGATGTGGCAATCGCTGCTCAAGCTGCGCGCGTTGCCGGACGACACGCGCATCTATTGCGGCCACGAATATACCAAGGCCAATGTCGCCTTCGCCAAAACGGTCGAACCCGACAATGCCGCGCTGCGCGCGCGCGAGACCGAGGTCGAGAAACTTCTCGCCGCGAGGGAGCCGACCATCCCGTCGACCATGGGCGCGGAAAAGGCGGCAAACCCGTTTCTGCGCGCGGACGTTCCGGAGGTGGCGAAATCGGTCGGGCTTGCGGGCAACCCGGCGTGGAAGGTGTTCGCGGAAATCCGCGAGCGCAAGAACAGATCCTGACGCGAACGCGATCTAATCGTATTGCGAACTCTTGCCCCTGCCCTCCCCTGCGCGCGGGGAGGACACGACGGCGCTCGCATTAGACGCTTTACGTAGTGTAGTTACGGTGTAGTCGCGGGCGCCGCGGTCGCGCGCGACTTAGTGGCGCGGTGCGAAACTCTGCATGTGGGCCCTGTCGGCTTCCGGCAGCGCCGCGGCCCAGCGCGCCTCGTCGCCAGCGTCCGGGAGCACATGACCGAACTCGACCATCTGCCGCGGCACGAGATCGGCGATGTAGACCCAGACGTTCCTGTTCGCCAACTTCGACGCTTCTGCGACCGCCGCCGTTATCCGGGTAATGAGCGCGTCCTTAGTCTCAGCGGAGCGGCCGCCGCGGATCTGTCCGTTCACAAAAACCTGCTGGCCCTTGAGTGGACTCCCGCCGACGAAGTAGCAGTCCGGTGCAACCTCCGTGAAAATGACCTGCGCAAAGTAGGTGGGAGCGCCCGTTGTCTCGCTGTGGATGCGCGTGATTGCGGAGGCAATCTTTGCTCGCTTGGGGGCGTCCAGGGTTCCTTCGACGCAGGTGACGGTGTAGGTCGGCATGGCAGCTTCCTCTCAAAGCGGCAGCGAGGGCCCGCTGCCTGAGGGCGTGACGCGCACCAGTGCTTTGCCGAAGTTGCGGCCTTCCAGCATGCCGATGAAGGCGGCTGGCGCATTCTCAAAGCCGTCGGTGATATCCTCGCGATAGCGGATGCGGCCATCGGCGACAGCGGCGCCGACAGTGCGCAGGAACACCGCGTAGTGCTCGGCGGCGAATTCGTAGTTGATGTAGCCGCGCAGCGTGAGACTTTTGCTCAGCACCGCACGCATGGTCGCGGGAAGGAGATTTGGTCCGGGAGCGGGACCCGTTGCGTTATATTGGGCGATCAGCCCGCACACCGGCACGCGCGCAAAGGTGTTGAGCAAAGGCAGCACGGCTTGCCACACGGCGCCCCCGACGTTTTCGAAATAAACATCGATCCCATTCGGACAGGCAGCTGCGAGCTTTTCGGCAAAGTCAGGTGCACGATGATCGACAGCGGCATCGAAGCGAAATTCTTCGACAACAGCGCGGCATTTTTCCGGGCCGCCGGCGATGCCGACCGCTTTCGCGCCAGAGAGCTTGGCGAGCTGCCCAACCAGTGAGCCCACGGGGCCACTTGCGGCCGCTACAACGACCGTTTCGCCCGGCTTGGGCTTACCGATCAAGTTGAGACCCGCATAGGCGGTGAAACCTGGCATACCGAGCACGCCGAGCCCGGTGGTGATCGGAGCCACGGCGGGGTTGAGCTTGCGCAAGGCGGCGCTCGCCGAGGCCGCGTGCGTGCGCCAGCCGGTGTGCGCCAACACGATGTCGCCCACGGCGTAACCGGCTTGGTCGGACCCGATCACCTCGCACACGCTTTCACCGGTCATCACCTCGCCGAGGCCGACCGGCTTCGCGTATGACTTGCGGTCGTCCATGCGGCCGCGCATGTAAGGATCGAGCGACAGGTAGAGCACGCGCAGCAAAAGGCCGCCCGGCGGCAGCTCGGGCATCGGCACTTCCTGCAGGCGGAAGTTCTCGTGGGTCGGCAGCCCTTTGGGCCGGGACGCAAGCACGATCTGTTTGACCGCGGCCTTACTCATGGTCCTCTCCCGACAACGCGATCAGCGACCGAAGCATCACGCGCGCGCGACGACATTGGCGCGCTGCGCGGACCGGCCTGCACACGACCCAATTTTCGATCCTCACGAAGCTCAAGCGCGAGGGTCCGTTGAAAGCAACGGGGCCTGGCCGGCGGTGTCAGGCGAATTTGGTATCGCGATCAATTCGGCACTGCTTGCGCGAGCTTGCTCCACTCGTCGGCCGGCACGCGCACGATCAATTTGTATCCGCCGCCGCCGGGCTGGAACACCGACGCCTCGCCTTCGCGCACGTCGAACCAGTCCTTGCCGAAGGCATCGAGAATATTGGGCTTGTGGGTGACGACCACGATATTGGTGCCGGCGGGCGGCACCGTCGCCGCGAGCTTGCGCAGCGCCTGGGCGCGCCGATTGTTCTCGATCGGCGTCACCACCAACCCGCCCTCGGCGAGGTCCGGGGTCGAGGTCACCTCGCCCAGGCCCATCAGCGTGCCGGTTTCGACCGCGCGATTGAACACGCTGCTCTGAATCTGGCCGACGGGGACCCTGAGCTTGCGGAACGCCTCACCGATCTCCTTGGCTTTCGCGCGTCCCGCGTCGTTGAGCTGGCGCTGCTGGGCGATGTTCTTGGGATTGAGCGGATCGGTGTCGGCCTGGTCCTGGTGCGTGGCGCCATGGCGGAAGACGATCACGTATCCGCCCTGGCGCAGGGCATTGATCCAGTCCGCTTGTGCGCGCGCGCTTTGCTCCGTCGGCGAGAGAAGCCACAACGTCGCCGCCACGGCCGCCAGTGCAAACCGGGCAAAATACGTCACCATCTGTCGCCTCCTCTTGTCCAACGTGCGGCCGAAGCGGCGGCCGGCGCCTCGCTCGGAACGCGATCACAGCGTAGAATTGTTACTCCCGGAAGACAATCTGCGCATGTTCGATGAAGGAGCCACGATGCCCTCCGCCGCCGAGGTGATCCGCCTGCTCGACCTCAAGCCGCATCCCGAGGGCGGACATTTTCGCGAGACGTTCCGCGACCTCCGTAAGGTGGATGGCGCACGCGCGGCGTCGACCGCGGCCTATTTTCTGCTCGCGCGCGGCGAGCGCTCGCACTGGCACAAGGTCGATGCGGTCGAAGCCTGGCTTTACCACGCGGGGGCACCGCTCAGGCTCGAGATCGCGGCGGACGGGAAGGGACCGGTCGCGTGCGTGACGCTGGGAGCCGATCTCCTCGCTGGCGAGCGCCCGCAGGCGATCGTGCCGGCTCATGCCTGGCAGGCGGCCCAAAGCCTGGGCGAGTGGACGCTGGTGAGCTGCACGGTGGCGCCCGGATTCGATTTCAAAGGCTTCGAGCTTGCGCCGAAGGACTGGTCGCCGTCGGCCCTCAAATGACGTACTGGCCGCCGTTCGCCGTCAGCGTCGAGCCGGTGATGAAGCCGGACTCGTCGGACGCGAGGAAGACGACGCAACGGGCGATCTCCTCGGGCTCGCCCAGCCGGCCGAGCGGGATGTGCGGCAGGATGCTTTTCTCGAGCACATCCTGCGGCACTGCCTTGACCATCTCGGTGGCGATATAGCCGGGGCACACCGCGTTGACGGTGATTCCGCTCTTGGCGCCTTCCTGCGCCAGCGCCTTGGTGAAGCCAAGCTCTCCGGCCTTGGCGGCGGAATAATTGGCCTGACCGATCTGTCCCTTCTGGCCGTTGATCGAGGAAATGTTGATGATGCGGCCGAACTTGCGACTGCGCATGCCTTCGATCACCGGGCGACACATGTTGAACAGCGAATTCAAGTTGGTATTGATCACCGCGCCCCACTGCTCCGGCGTCATGCGGTGAAACATGGTATCGCGGGTGATGCCGGCGTTGTTGACCAGCACCTCGACCGGGCCGAGGTCGGCCTCGACCTGCTTGAGGCCGGCGGTGCAGGAATCGTAGGAGGCGACGTCCCACTTGTAGACCGCAATGCCGGTGGCGGCCTTGAACTTCTGCGCCGCCGCGTCATTGCCGCCGTAGTTCGCCGCGACCTTGTAGCCCGCGGCCTTGAGGGCCTTCGATATCGCCTCGCCGATTCCGCGCGTTCCACCCGTCACCACCGCGACGCGTGACATATCCGCTCCTCCCTGCGACGGACCGTCTTGTTATGTCGGCGGCAGACCAGAGGTCCCGACGTCATCCGCCTCCGCCTTCCGTCGTCTCACCTTTCGACGCACATCGCAATGCCCATGCCGCCGCCGATGCAAAGCGTGGCGAGGCCCTTCTTCGCATTGCGCTTTTGCATCTCGTAGAGCAGCGTGATCAGCACACGCCCGCCCGAGGCGCCGATCGGATGGCCGAGCGCGATCGCCCCGCCGTTGACGTTGACCTTCGACGTATCCCAGCCGAGATCCTTGTTGACGGCGCAGGCCTGCGCGGCAAACGCCTCGTTCGCTTCGATCAGATCGAGATCGCCGACACTCCAGCCGGCCTTCTTGAGCGCGGCGCGCGACGCCGGGATCGGTCCGGTGCCCATGATCGCCGGATCAACGCCCGCATGCGCCCACGACACGATGCGCGCGAGCGGCGTCTTGCCGCGCTTGGCCGCCTCGCTCGCCTTCATCAGCACCACCGCCGCCGCGCCGTCATTGATGCCCGACGCATTCGCGGCGGTGACGGTACCGTCCTTGGCGAAGGCCGGTCGCAGCTTGGCGATCGCATCGAGCGTGGTGCCGTGCTTGGGATGTTCGTCGGTATCGACGACGATATCGCCCTTGCGCGTCTTCACCGTCACCGGCACGATTTCGTCCTTGAACTTTCCCGCCTTCTGCGCGGCCTCGGCCTTGTTCTGCGACGCCACCGCGAACTCATCCTGCTGCGCGCGCGTGATCTGCCACTGGCGGGCGACGTTCTCGGCGGTGTTGCCCATGTGATAGCCGTTGAAGGCATCCCACAAGCCGTCCTTGATCATGGTATCGACCATCTCGAAGTTGCCCATTTTCACGCCGCTGCGCAGATGGGCGCAGTGCGGCGCCTGACTCATGGATTCCTGTCCTCCCGCCACCACGATTTCGGAGTCGCCATTGAGGATGGCCTGGTAGCCGAGCGCGACCGCGCGGAGCCCCGAACCGCAGAGCTGGTTGACGCCCCAGGCCGGACTCTCGACCGGGATGCCGGCGGCGATCGAAGCCTGGCGCGCGGGGTTCTGGCCTTGGCCCGCGGTCAGGATCTGACCCAAAATGACCTCGGAGACCTGCGCGCCATCCACCTCGGCGCGCTTGAGCGTCTCCTGGATCGCCACCTTCCCCAACTCGTGGGCCGCAAGGCTCGCAAATGCCCCATTGAAGGCGCCGACCGGCGTGCGGGCCGCAGCGACGATGACAATATCGTCCTTCATGTCGTAACTCCCTTTGGTACTCGGCTGGATGGCGTCGGAAACTCGCCTGGCTATCGGGCAGGCCCGCATGCGGCGGCGGCAGTCCGCCGGCTACGGCCGCATCCTTGGAATGTGGGCGCTGGCCTGTCAATTGGAAGGATTGCCGGTCTGTTCTGCATCAATTGTCCGCGAGCCCCGCTGACCCGGTTCTGGCGCCGCGGCGCCGGCCGATAAAACGGTGGCCGCGCTTAAAAAAAACAGGCTATGCTGCCCAACGGATAGGCGCGAACCGAGCTCACCCATGCCCGCGGAACCGGTCACCATCAAGAAATACGCCAACCGACGGCTCTACAACACCGGCACGAGCACCTACGTCACGCTCGAAGACCTCGCGGGCATGGTGAAGGCGGGCGAAGATTTCATCGTTCACGACGCCAAGACCGGCGAGGACATCACCCGGCAAGTGTTGGCGCAAATCATCTTCGAGCAGGAGAACAAGGAGGGGCAGAGCCTCATGCCCATCGCTTTCCTGCGTCAGCTCATCCGCTTCTATGGCGACAGCATGCAGATGCTGGTGCCGCGCTATCTCGAAGTCTCCATCGACTCGCTCACCCGCGAGCAGGAAAAATTTCGCGAGCATATGGCGCAGGCCTTCGGCGGCAGCCCGTTCGGTGCGCTCGAGGATCAGGTGCGGCGGAACATGGAAATGTTCGAACGCGCGTTTGCCATGTTCACGCCGTTCGCGCGGCGCGAGGGACAGCCGTCGGGGGAAGCCGATAAAGGTAATGCGCAAGCGGGCAGCGGCGGCGACGAGATCCACGAGCTCAAACGCCAGATGGACGAGATGCAGAAGCGCCTCGACCGCTTGAGCGACAAGGATAAGACCTAAAGCCAGCAAGCGTTTGCGTCGGCGCGACTAATAGCCCAACGCGCAGCCGTCCTTGCGCGGATCGGAGCCTCCGATCAACACGCCCCGCTCCCAATCGATGCGGATCGCCTGGGCGCCACCCCACGGCGATGGCGCCAATGCCACCTCGTGGCCGCGCGCCCGCAGCCCTTCGACGCACGCGTGCGGCAGCCCGCGCTCGACCACGGTCGTCTCTTCCACGAAGAACGCGCGCGGGGCGTCGATCGCCGCCTGCACGTCCATGCCGTAATCGACGATGTTGGTGACGACCTGCACGTGCCCCATGGGCTGGTAGTGTGAGCCCATGACCCCGAACGCCAGGTCGCAGCGCCCGCCGCGAAACGCAAGCGCCGGGATGATCGTGTGCATCGGCCGTTTGTTCGGGCCGAACGTATTGGGATGGTCGGGATCGACCACGAAACAGGCGCCGCGATTGGTCAGCATGACGCCGGTCTCCTGCGTGCAGATGCCGACGCCGAAATGGGAAAAGAGCGTATTGATCAGCGAGACCGCCATCCGGTCGCGATCGACCACGGTGAGATAGACGGTGTCGCTGCCGAGCGCCGGCGCGCTCGCGTGCGGCATACGCCGCGCGCGGCCGATGCGGCCGGCGAGCTCGGCCGCGAAACCCTTGTCGAGCAACGCCGGCACCGCGGCGCGCATGAAAGCGGGATCGGCGACGTGGGTATCGCGCAAGGCATAGGCGAACCGCGCCGCCTCGAGCGCCAGATGGAAGCGGTCGGGACCGAGCGGATCGAGCGCGGCGAGATCGAAGCGCTCGAGGAGGTTGAGCAGCACCAGCGCGGTCAGGCCTTGCGTGTTGGGCGGCAATTCCAGCACGTCGAGACCGCGATAATTCGTGCTGATCGGCGCGACTACCTCGCCGCGATGACGAGCCAAGTCCTCGGCGGCGAGGAAGGACCCGCGGGCGGCAACGGTCGCGACGATATCGTCGGCGATCGGCCCTTCGTAGAACGCGCGCGGGCCCTTCGCCGCGATCATCCGCAGCGTTCGCGCCAGCGCCGGGAGTTTGACGACGTCGCCTTCCGTCGGCGCCAAGCCGTCGAACAGGAAATGGCGCGCGGCGCCGGCATCGGCGCGCAGCTTGCCGACCTCCCGAGCCCAGTCCCAGGCGATGCGCGCGGCGACGGGAAATCCGCGCTCGGCGTAGTGGATCGCCGGAGCGAGCGCGCGATCGAGGGAAAAGCTTCCATGCGCGTCGAGGATCGCCGCCCAAGCGTCGATCGCGCCCGGCACGGTCACGGCGTGGATCGAGTCGCCCGCGATGGCACTCATGCCCCGCGCCATGAGCGCCTCGAGCGAGGCTCGCGCGCCGGCGCGTCCGGAGCCGTTGTAACCCCAGACCGGCTGACCCGGCACGTGCAGCATGCAGAAGCAATCGCCGCCGATGCCGGTCATCTGCGGCTCGATCACGCACAGGACCGCGACCGCGGTGACCGCCGCGTCGGCGGCGTTACCGCCGGCGCGCAACGCCTCGATGGCGGCGAGGCTCGCTAGCGGATGCGAGGTCGCGGCCATGCCCTCGCAGGCGATGACCGCCGAACGGCCGGGCAGCTGAAAATCGCGGCTCATGATGACACTAGCGTCCCGATTCCGAAGTTCGTAAACCCTTGCGGCACCCCTCCGATGCGAACTTCGGAATCAAAGGGACACTAGCAACTCTATAATTCTAGTGCCGCTTTTGAACCCGAAGTTCGCAACCGCACTTGCCGCACGATGTGTGCGAACTTCGGGTTCGCGGCACTAGTGTCCCGATTCCGAAGTTCGCAAACGAGGCTGCGGCACAATGATGCGAACTTCGGAATCAGGACACTAGGGCGCGTGCCCACAAACGCGGACATTGGCCGAGTATCCGCTCTTGGGGCGCACCGGACACGCCGGGATGGCGGGAATGACCGTGAATGAGCCGTGGCGGGCATTTCAAGAGTGTGGACCAAACCGCAGGCGCAATCCGCACGCGCGTGTCCCTCAGAGCGGGGTGAAACGCGCGGGAGCTCGGGGGATCCGATCTGACCGAAACGGATTCTAGGGCGCGCCATGAGCGCAATAGCAAACGCATAGCGCGAGGCTAGCCCAGACCGCCGCACTGAAATAAAGCGACATCCAGGCAATCTCATCCTTCCACTCGGCGATGTCGTGGGTCACGACCCAACGAAAGCTCGCGTCACGCAGACCCTCCAGCGGGCTCAGAGGTCTGCTGCCGTTCGCAGCTTCGGCCCGCCATCTCGTCAGATACATCGGGATGTCGATGGTCGCCAGAAACGCGAGATAGCCGGCGATGCCGATGATCGCGACGACGAGGGCCACGCGAACCGCACCGTCAAACTCCGGCAGCAACCGGCAAAGGACAACCGCGACGATGAAGAAAGCCAACGCCCATATCGAATTTTCGATTGCGTTGCCGAAGTATTTCTTGGTCAGCACCGCATGCCATGAGAAACATTCCGCGATCAGGATCAACGGCACAATCACCCAGGCGGCGTTCAAGGTGGTGTCCGCTCCCGTCATGGCGCCCAGCTGATGTAGGACAATCGCCCACTGCACCGCGAAGCAGACCTCGGCCACGGTCGCCACCGACCGTCCGATCATGACGCTCGACAGCCAGGTGTCGAACAGGCAGATCCGCTGAACATCCGCGCGCGGAAGGAACGATCTGAATGCGCAGCCAAAGACATATGCGGCGCAGAGAAGGAGCATCACCTCGTTGCCGGCCGTGGTGCCGAGACCGCCGGTCCGCGGTTTCTGCAGGTAGTGGTAGAGCGAGAACCAGGCCGCGATGTTGATGGCGCTCACCAGCGTCAGCAGAGACCACCACCACGCGAGCGGATTCGACCAAGCCAAGGACCTCGACCGCGCCCGCCGTTCCAAACTCATGGATCGCTCCGCGTGTAACCGAACTGACATTTGACCGTAGCAATTCTGTCACACAGCCTGCGGCCGGGCCAAGACAAAAAAGTGTTATGTGCTGGCGTGCGGGAAAAGCAGGCCGGCGTGCGGTCTTGTCAGCCGCAATGGCGGCTTGTGGCACTCAGCGGGCCTACCGCGATGTCGGGGTATTTGTCTGCTTCCGGGGCGAAGCGGACGAACGCGGGTGCCTGGCTTCGCCGGCCTCGGTCGCGGATGACCCGAACCGGACATTGCGAACATTTGAAACATCGACGCGGTGGGCAAGACTCCGCCTAAAGCCCGGACTCGACAGCCCGGAGCAGCCGGAAGCGCATCTGGTCGTCATTGCTCGTGAGCGATCGAGTTCTGCTATAACTTCGATGGCCATTCGGGACCGGACACCAAACCACTCGAGAGAAGTGAGCCTCCCGAATGACGGGATCGGGTCTTAGCCAGATACAAACTTCCGATCAGACGAAGCTGACGCGCGGTTTGAAGAGCCGGCATATCGAGCTTATTGCCATCGGCGGTGCCATTGGCGTGGGCCTGTTTTTGGGCTCCGCCAAGGCCATCCAGAATGGGGGTCCGGGGCTCATACTAGGGTACGCGTTCGGCGGATTCGTGATTTTCTTCATCATGCGCGCTCTAGGCGAGTTGCTCCTGTATCGTCCGGTCGCAGGGTCGTTCGTGATGTATGCCGACGAATTCATCGGCCCTTTCGCTGGATTCGCTACGGGCTGGTCCTACTGGTTCATGTGGGTCGTGACCGGCATGGCCGAGCTTACGGCCATTGGCGTGTATGTAGGCTACTGGCTTCCCGACCTTCCACAATGGATATCGGTATTGGCTGCGCTGGTTGTGCTGTACAGCGCGAATATGCTGGCTGTGCGCGTGTTCGGCGAGATGGAGTTCTGGTTTGCGCTGATCAAAGTCGCGATGATCGTCATGCTCATTGTGGGCGGGCTGGCAGTCATCCTTTTCCGCATTGGAGACTTGGGGGCAACAGCGGGATTTTCGAATCTCTGGTCGCATGGCGGTTTGCTACCCTTCGGCATCCTCGGCGTGTTGCTGACATTCCAGATGGTGATGTTCGGATTTCAGGGGGTGGAGCTGATCGGCGTGACCGCGGGTGAGGCCGAAAATCCCGAGGTCGTCCTGCCTCGGGCCACCAACAGCATCATCTACCGTATCCTGATCTTCTATATTGGCGCGTTGATCGTGATCATGTCGCTGGTCCCCTGGAATCAGCTCGACCCACGGATCAGCCCGTTCGTCGTCGCCTTTACCAGGATCGGCATCCCCGGCGCCGCCGACATCGTCAACTTGGTCGTCATCACGGCGGCGATGTCTTCTTGCAATAGTGGGCTCTACAGCACTGGGCGAATGCTTCATGCTCTTGCACAGATAAGCCAAGCCCCATCCGCGCTTGGCGCGATCAACCGGCGACACCTTCCGGCAGCGGCGATTAACGTCTCGGCAGCCCTCATGCTGGTCGGTGTTTTGCTCAATTTCCTGGTGCCGGACCAAGTATTCATATGGGTGACGAGTGTCGCACTGATTGGGACGTTGTGGACCTGGGGAATCATCATGCTGGCCCACTTGGGTTACAGGAAGGCTGTACATGAGGGCCGGGCGCACGGCGTTGCGTTCAGGATGCCGGGCGCTCCCTTGGCGAACCGGCTCGTCGTGGGTTTCCTAATCGTTGTGGCGGCCCTGCTTTCCGTCGAGCCGGGAACGCGCGTGGCACTTTATGTCGCGCCAATATGGTTCGGGCTGCTCGGCGTCGCTTACGTCAGGATGAAACCCAGACCACGACAAAACGTGGGTATTGCTGCTGGACAGTCGCCTTTGCCTTAGCTGCTGATCAGGTTTTGAGCGCGCGAAGGCGTTGCTGCGGTTAGAGGCGACCGCAGCCGCGTTTGCGCTCGCGCCTTGGGACGGCGGCGGGTTCACTTTCCGCGTGCTGCCGCGTGGGGGGTCCCTCAATTGCGACCGCGGGTGGCCCATTGATCGGGCGCGATTGACCCCGCTTGTCGTGGGAACTTACTCAGGCTTGGCGCCGGAAGCCTTGACTACCTTGCCCCACTTCTCGGTTTCTTTGGAGATGAGCGTGCTGAACTCGGCGGGCGAGCCCTCAAGCGGCACGCCGCCGAGTTCGGAAATCCGCGCGTGCAGCTTTGGATCGGCGAGACCGGCGTTGATTTCCCTGTTGAGCTTGTCGATGATTGGGACAGGTGTGTTCTTCGGCGCGCCGACGCCATACCAAATGCTCGCCTCATAGCCTGGCACGAACTCGCCTACGGTCGGGATAGCCGGTAGTGCTTTGGAGCGCTCCGCGGTGGTGACCGCCAGCGCGCGCAGCGTGCCCGCCCTGACATACCCGATCGACGATGGCATGGATTCGAATGTCACCTGCACCTGTCCTGCGATCAGATCGCTGAGCGAGGGTGAAGCGCCTCGATACGGTACGTGCACCATGTTGAGTCCGGTCATCATCTTGAACAACTCGCCGGCGACATGGGGTGCAGATCCAATGCCCGCCGATGACATGTTGACTTTACCCGGATTGGCGTTGGCATAGGCGATGAACTCCGGAACCGTCTTGGCGGGGACCGAAGGATTCACCTGCATGACGAGGGCCGTGCGAATAATGCCCCCGACGGGCGCGATGTCGCGGATGAAATCAAAATTCAGCTTTTCATAGAGCGTCGCATTTATTGCGTTCGGCGCCCCAACTAGGAGAAGCGTATAGCCATCCGGCGAGGCATTTATGGCCGCCTCGGCGGCGATATTGCTCCCGGCGCCTGGCCGGTTCTCGATTACGAATTGCTGACTTAAGCGCTCGGACAGCCATTGCCCGATCAGGCGCGCGGCGATGTCAGTCGTACCACCGGGAGTAAAGCCCACGATAATGCGTACTGGCCGCGTCGGATAAGCTTGCCCTCGAGCGGTCCGCGACACGGTCGCGACCGCCACGGCACTTGCCGCTAAGTGCAGAACTCGGCGGCGGGGAAAGTTCATAGCGCTTTCCCAGACTGGTTCGCTGCAGCTAGAATTGTCACCTAGTCGTACCCTTCACGAGACCTTTGGCTGAGCCCAATGACCGAAGAAAGCTTTGACGGAATCAAAGTCAATGGGCGCAGTTACCGCAAACCCACGGCCCGCACCGTTGTCATTTGTTTTGACGGCTGCGATCCTCGCTATATTTCGCATGGTCTTTCGGCCGGATTGCTGCCCAATATTTCCAAGATCATGTCGGAAGGCTTCTTTGCCATCGCCGACGCCGCGATGCCGACATTCACGAATCCAAACAATATGTCGATTGTCACCGGGGCGCCCCCCAAGGTGCATGGCATCTCTGGCAATTACTATCTCGACAAAGCCACTGGCCGGGAGGTGATGATCACCGATGCCTCGCTCGTCTCCTCGGGCACGGTTTTGGCGGCGCTTGCGGATGCGGGCATGCGGGTAGCCGCGATCACAGCCAAGGACAAGCTCCGCAAAATGCTCGGCAGCGGCTTGAAGGGGATTTGTTTTTCCTCCGAGCGCGCGCGCGAGGCGACGTTGAAGGAAAACGGGATCGACGAGGTCGAGCGGCTGGTAGGGCGTCCGACCCCGGACATGTACAGTCCTGATCTTTCGCTGTTCGTGCTGGATGCCGGAATCAGGCTGCTGGAAACGCGCCGCGCCGACGTCCTGTATCTGTCGCTGTCGGACATGGTCCAGCACAGCGCCGGACCCGGCGAGGAACTGGCGGACTCATTCAATCGCGAAGTCGACAAGCGCGTAGGGCGGATGCTCGAGCTGGACGCGGTGGTCGCCATCGTCGCGGATCACGGGATGACCGACAAATGCACTCCCGATGGCCAGCCGCAGGTAGTCTATCTGGAACGGGCGCTCAACGATCAGTTCGGTCCGAGCTCAGTGCGCGTGATCTGCCCGATCACCGATCCGTTCGTGAAGCATCACGGAGCTCTCGGATCCTTTGTGCGCGTCTATGCGACGGGCTCCGTGCCCGCGCAGACCCTGATGGACGCAGCCGCGCGCATTCCCGGCGTAGCGCTGGTTCTTGACGGAGCAAGCGCGGCCGCGCGCTATGAAATGCCTCCTGAGAGGGAGGGTGATTTCATCGCGGTGGCCGACACATACACCGTGATCGGCTCGCGGCCTGATGAGCACGACCTCACCGGGCTCACCGGTCATAGACTGCGCTCGCACGGCGGTCTCTCGGAGCAGCCTGTTCCGTTCATGCTGTCACGTCCGCTGAATGCGACCTATCGCACGATTGGCAAAAACCGCCGGCTGCGCAACTTCGACATCTTCGATTTCGCCTTGAACGGGACGGTTTAGCTGACCCAAAGGTGATCAACGATCATTGGTTGGGTTTCAACTGCTAGATACCGGTAATGGCCGCTCTCCAGCGACCCTACTCGGACTCACCAGCCTATCGTTACCTCGCAGTATTCAAAACAAGTGCCAAACCATTTACTCGTCAACGAACCATCGTCGTTGATCCAGGGGATCGGTGGCAGTTGCGGCAGGTAAGATGCATACGGCAGCACTTGCGCCAGCGTCACCCTGACCGGAAACCGTGCGAGGAAAACCTCATTCATTCCGCCATCCAGTCCGCTGTAGATTGGGGCGGTTGGCACGTCGTCCTCGAGCAATTGCGCGTATTCGGCCTCGTCGGCGCGTTGTTTCTCCAGCGCCTGCCGCGCGATTTTCGGATTCACGACAAAGGCGGGGCATTTACCGGTGGGATTGAACGCGAGAGGATTCGGCGAATTCGGGGCAGCTTGCGCGTCGAATACATAGCGGCCATCACACACATCCACCTTGGGTTCGAGATGCGTCGTCTCGAAGTGATCGTTGCCGATCTTGAGCATCTTCCAGAAGGCCAATTGCGGATGCGTTCGATGCCGCGCCAGATTCGCCGGCGTCAAGCGGAACGGATAGGCCTGAACCTGGAATGACGGCCGGCCGAGGAGCGAGTCGCGCGCCAGCGCATAGATCTCGCCGATCTGTTCGTCGGTCATGGCATAGCAACCCATCGACGAGCAGTCGCCGTGGATCATGAGCAAGCTGCCGTTGCGGTTGTTCGCCTTGTCGAAGCTGTTGGGGAAGCCGGTGTTGATCGCAAGATAGTAGTTGGAATTGGGATTCATCAAATCGGGCGTAACTGTATAGAACCCCTCCGGAGCCTGCCGGTCGCCCTGATGCAACTTCGGCCCAAGATCGCCCGACCACCGGCAGATCGGAAAGATCTTGAGGAGCTGGAAATGGCCGGTGGTGTCCTGCTTCCAGACTTCGAGTTCCGCCTCTTCCTTGAAAATGCGCACCAGGATCGGTGAATGCTTTGGCATCTTCTTTTGTCGGAGCAGCGCGAGCAGCTCGGGCGGCAACTCCTTTGTTGCCCGGGTCGGCAACTGAGTGCTGTCTCCGCCAAGGCACGTGACCGGCGTCAATGCCGCGGCAAAAGCCGTCGCCAGGAGAAGCGCACGGACCACCGTGGCGCGGATCATTGTTGGACCCCCCGACGTGGAACCCTTCCCATCTGAATGCTTGTCGTCGGTGGCTTTCGTAGGGCAAAGCCAGAGCAGCAGGGTTTGCAGGGTTCTCCAAATGATGCCCGGATGCGCTACAAACGGAGTGCAGCGGCACGATGCCCGCAAGGCATCGGCTCGCCACCGCCCTCTCGCTCCGCCGCGTGCCGCCCGGATGCTAGCCTCGGCGCCCGCGATGCGCGCGTTCTGCAGCGAGGCTTTGCCGGTGGCATTGTCGGGGGGAAGCAGCGCGCCGGACACCGCTATTCGATGATCGGTACCGTCGTTATCAGGGAGAGACGCGATGACGCTCACGCTTGCCCAAGCCCGCACCATCCTCGACAAGACGCTCGCCGCCGCGCGCGAGAAGAAGTTCAAGCCGCTCGGTGTGGCGGTCGTCGACAGCCGCGGGGCGTTGCGGGCCTATGCCGAGGAGGACGGCAATCCGATCCTGCGGTCCAAGATCGCCTGCGGCAAGGCCTTCGGGTCGGTCGCCTTCGGCACCGGATCGCGGCGGCTGCATCAGATCGGCATGGAGCGCCCACACATGGCGGCCGCGCTGGTTGAGATGACTGGCGGCACGCTGGTGCCGGTGCCGGGCGGCGTGCTCATCCGCGACAAGGCCGGTGCGCTCGTCGGCGCGGTCGGCGTATCCGGCGACACCTCCGACAACGACGAGGCGGCGGCGATCGCCGGGATCGAGGCGGCGGGCTTCGTCGCCGAGACCGGCGGGTAGCAGGCGCGCGCTCTCGGCCAGCTACGAGTGACCGCTCGCCTGGCCCAATGGCGGCGGCGGAGCCGCGCGCTCGTACATGATCTTCGGCTGCACCATGCGCATCGAGAGGCCGGCGATGAGATCGACGAAGCCGAGGACGACGAGCAGAAACAAGGTCGGCGACGCCGCCCGCGGCACGAACACGAGCTCGTACGCCATGACGATGAACAGGATGAACGAGAGCACATGGTCGATGGCCCCCTTGCCGCCGGGCCGCACCGCTTTGAGGAGTTCGACATAGAGCAGGAGGATTCCGACCGCGACGATAAAATCGCCGATGGTGACCGTCAGGCTGTGGTCGAAGACGAGCGGCATGGTCGGCTCGGAGGCGAGCGGAATCTCGAATACCGCGCTTTTCTCCTCATCGCTGAGCGGCATGTTGAGGAGAAAGACGACGATGTTGAAGAACGCAAATGGGATGAGCAGGAGGGGGAAAGCGATCAGGTACATGACACTTGGCTTTCTGCACGCGGGCGTTGCGAGCGAAACGCCGAGCGCGGGGCGCGCCGCGACGCGCGAAGTTTAGAACACGTTCCTCCAAACTGGAATTGGGCTAAAGACCGCCGTCAGGCCTCTTTCTTCGATTTGAGGACCTGCCGGCCCCGGTACATGCCGGTCTTGAGATCGATGTGGTGGGGTCGGCGCAGCTCGCCCGAATCCTTGTCCTCGACATAGGTCGGCCGCGACAGCGCATCGGCGGAGCGGCGCATCCCGCGCCGCGACGGCGATGTTTTTCGTTTCGGGACGGCCATGCTGTTCTCTCCTGCTAGCTCAGGTGCGATTGGCGCAAAATCGTTGCGCATCTAGCGCGTTTGGAAGCCGCGCTTATAGAGGATCGCGCGCCCCAAAGCCAGGGCCGCGGAGAGCTCGCGCGGCCTGCGCTGGCACCTTGATTATCTGGGTCTCGCGCAGAACGCGAGCGCCGCCTGGGCCGCGCCGCGGGCCTCGTAGATCAAGGCGAGCCGGCGCACCGCCGGTCCCGGCTGCTTGGCGCTGCGCCGCCGCGGGTTCGGCAGCACCGCGGCCAGCAACGCCGCCTCGCGCGGGTTCAACGAGCGCACGGATTTGTTGAAAGCGTAGCGGCTGCCGGCCTCGGCGCCGAATTGCCCGTTCGGCCCCCATTCCGCGATGTTGAGATAGATTTCGAGCACACGCCGTTTGGGCAGCACGAAATCGATCCACAGCGCGAGCGGCAGCTCCAGCGCCTTACGCACGAAACTGCGCCCCGACCACAGGAACAGATTCTTGGCCGTCTGCTGGGTGATGGTGGAGACCGCCCGCGCCGCGCTGATGTCGTCGACGTCCTCCAGCCGCTCGCGCAACTCGCGCCAATCGATGCCGCGATGGCTGCAGAAGCGGCCATCCTCGGACGCGATCACGGTCATCGGCAGCGCCGGCGCCATGCGCTCGATCGGCACGAAGCTTCGCTCCACGCGCGCGCCCGTTGCCCACCGCCAGACCATCAGGGTCGAAACCGGATTGACGGTGCGGTAGAGCGGCACCAGGAGATAGGGCAGCAGCACCACCACCAAGATGGCGAGCGCCAAGGCCCACGCCAGGCGGGACAGCCATCGGCGCGCCCGCGGCCGTGGTTTGGCAAGGCGCGGCCGCTGTTGCGTCGCAGGGGGCATAGGCGTCCAGTCGATCGGGTCTCAGTCGCTTAGCATGGCGGGTTATCATCGAACTCGAGCCCCTCATAGGCGAGCGTCAGCTGCTCGATGGCAACGTCATTGCTGTCGGCATTGAGATCGGGCGCCTCGATTTTGACCGGCAACGCTCCCTTCAGCACCCAAGCGACCGTGAGCCGCCGTTCGCGGTCGTGGAGTTCGATCCGCACATCCTTGCGCGGCGCACCCCCCGCGCCCTGCCGCACGGCTTGCGCCCATTTTTCGAAGGCATCGTCGCGGGTGATGCCGCGCTCGATCGTCACCGGTTCGAACTTCGTCGGACCCACGACGACGCGCGACGCATTGAAATCGCCGCCGTCGCGAACGCTCACCAGTTCGGTGAGCTGGCCAAGCCCGCGCACGCGGCGCACGCCCGCAATGGTCTCGCCATCCCACATGACGCGCAGCGTGTAGCGAACGGTCTGGATGCGGTAATGCCGCGACACGAAGCTCGCACACGGCTGATCCTGGGCACGACTGCCGATGCCGATGATGACGAATTCGGCGGGCTTGAGCAGTGCGACGCCTATCACCAGGATGAGGATGCCCTGATCGATGTCCTGCTGCGTCATGGTCGAGGCATCGCAGCGCACGAAAAACGCTGCCTGCGGCTTGTCGCCCTGCAGCGCGCCTTGGCGAAACAGGCCGAGCAGGAAATCCGCAACGCTCGTGCGGATACGCTCCCACAGCGACGGGCCGTTCGGCTCGAAGGTGGCCCATTGCAGGCCGCGCGTGATGCTCGATTCGATGAACAGGTCGAGGCGCCGCAGCGGAACGAATTTGAACGGATCCGCAACGTCCTCCCCCGCCAGCGTGCGCGCGCCCCAGAGAACGATCGCGCCGGACAACGCACGTAGCCCGTTGACCCCCATGGCATTGAGCGCGGAGAGCTGCGCCTCCGAGAGCGCGGCGCTCAATCCCTGCACGCCGAGCACCCTCGCCTCGACCCCCGCCGGGGCTTTCCAGACGCCACGGGAGGCGTCGGTGCGCGCATAGATGCCGGCGACAGCGCCGCAGGGCGCAAAGCTCGCGCCCTGATTGCCGCGCAAGGGATCGGCCGCTTGCAGCCGCGGATAGTAGAGCGCCGCATTCGGGCTTGCCCCCACCAACGCGGCTATCTCGGAACGCGTTGGCGCAGCCGTCCATGCCGCGGGCGGATCGACGATCACCATGGCACGGCGGCGGACGGCATAGGCGACCGCGGCATCCCAGGTGACGCGTCCGACGTCGGCGTTGCGCGCGAGCGGCGGGATGCAGAGGATGTTGAAATGCTCGGCGTGGTCGAGCAGCCATATGCCGCGCTTCTGCGTTTCCAGCGCCGGGCTCGACAAGTCGGCATCGGTGAGCGTCTGCCCGCTTGGCACGATCCGCGCGATCAACGCGTCGCGGCCGCCGTTAACGAAATACTGCTGCACGGCGTAGCCGAGCGGCATCTCGGCGGCCAATGCGCCGAACTGCGCCTCGAATTCGGCAAAGCTGTGCACGATGAGCGGCGCCGCGACCGGTCCCGCCTGGGTCGCGCCCACGAACGCGACCACGGACGTCGGAACGCCGGCGATGGCGCGCGCCCCCGCAAGCGCTTCTTCGACATAAACGCCAGGAGCCACGGCGTCCGGCATGGCAGCCCTCCTGCGCAGTGACGGCGGCACACCACGAAGCAGCGTAGAGCCCGCTGGGCCGCCGGTCCATTGCATGTTCCAGCAAGAGCGGCCAAGGCGCCGTTGCGCCGATCGATACCGCGCGGCACCGGCATTGCCGCAAGCCGCCCGCCGCTGCTACACCAAGACGACACGCGTGGAGACCTTCCATGGCCAAGGACGCGATCGTCTCGCAGGACCTGGCGGACAAATTCAAGACCGAGAAGGATTCGCCCTATCTGCGCTTCGTGCGCGAGGAAGGGCTCGACATCATCAGCGCGCAATACGTGCCGAATCTGCGCACCGTCGAATTGAAACCCTGGGCCCGCAAGAGCGGCAAGGGCGTGTTCATCAACCATGAAGCCTCGCGCACCTCGAACGACTGCTACGTCTGCGAGATCGCGCCGGGCAAAAAGCTCGAGCCGCAACACCACCTGTTCGAGGAGATGATCCTGGTGTTATCGGGCCGCGGTTCCACCGCCGTGTGGAACAATGCCGGCGCTCGCGTCACCTTCGAGTGGAAGGCAGGCGCGATCTTCGCCATCCCGCTCAATTGCTGGTACCAGCATTTCAACGGCTCGGGCCAAGAGGTGGTGCGCTACGTCGCGGTGACCAACGCGCCGTCGGTGATCAATCTCTATGACGACATCGATTTCGTGTTCAATCACCGGCACGATTTCAAGAGCCGCTTCTCCGGCGAGGCCGACTACTACAGCGCCAAGGGCGAGCAGGTGGGCTTCCTGCTGCAGACCAATTTCGTCGCCGACGCCGTCAACCTACCGCTGATCACGGCCAAGGAGCGCGGCGCCGGCGGCGGCCACATCCGCTTCAACATGGCGCGCGGCTCGATCGCGAGCCACATCTCCCAGTTCCCGGTCGGCACCTACAAGAAAGCGCACGCGCACGGGCCGGGCGCCCACGTCATCGTGCTCTCGGGCGGGGGCTATTCGCTGATGTGGCCGGAGGGCGAGGAACCGCGGCGCTTCAATTGGCAGGTCGGCACGCTCATCGTTCCGCCCAATACCTGGTTTCACCAGCATTTCAATTCCGGCCCGACGCCCGCGCGCTATCTCGCGTTCAAGCACTGGACGCCGCGCAACGCGCAAGGCGTACCGCTGTCGTGGATCTCGACCCGGCTGGGCGGAACGCAGATCGACTACGCCGACGAGCGGCCGCTGGTGCGCCGCATGTTCACCGATGCGCTCGCCCGCCACGGCGTGCAATCGCGCATGGAGGAGGTCTACGCGGCGGAACTGCCGAACCTGCCGCCGAAGGCGGCGTGACCGGAGGCCTCCGCCCGCCGCAAATTCGACACCAGATTTAAGGCCCGATTAAGCGTCCTGCCATTACTTTGCCACCGCGCGGAACTTGTGCCGCCGTGATCGCGTTCTACCTTCGCGGATACCCAGGGGTGGGTTCGTGGAGGGCGCGGGTGGAAAAGATTGTGCTTCTTTGCTTGTTGATTACCGTGATCGGGGTGCTCGCGGAACTGTCGCCGTTGCGGCAGCCGCGGCAATAGCGGGCGCTCACGCCCGCATCCTTTCGCATTCCATTTGAGAGCCGTCGGTGAAGGCGCGGCGCGCCTTGCGCCGCGCGCCTACTCGGCCGCGGTGCGACCGGCGCCGGCCTGCCCGAAGCGGCGCTCGATGTAGTCGATGACCATCTGCTTGAAATCGGCGGCGACGGTTGCGCCGCGCAGCGTGGCTACCTTCTTGCCGTCGATGAAGACCGGCGCTGCAGGCTGCTCGCCGGTACCCGGAAGCGAAATGCCGATGTCGGCGTGCTTGCTCTCGCCCGGCCCGTTGACGATGCAGCCCATGACGGCGACGTTGAGCGTCTCCACCCCGGGATAGCTGCGCTTCCACTGCGGCATCGACGCGTGGATGAAGCCCTGGATGTCGCGGGCGAGTTCCTGGAACGTGGTCGAGGTCGTGCGACCGCAGCCCGGGCACGCGGCAACGAGCGGCACGAACACGCGAAAGCCCATGGTCTGCAGCAGTTCCTGCGCCACCTTCACTTCGAGCGTGCGGTCGCCCCCGGGCTCCGGCGTGAGTGAAATGCGGATGGTGTCGCCGATGCCTCGCTGCAGCAGAATGCTCAGCGCGGCCGCGGATGCCACGATCCCCTTTGAGCCCATCCCGGCCTCGGTCAGCCCGAGATGGAGGGCATAGTCCGAGCGCCGCGCGAGATCGTCGTAGACCGCGATCAGATCCTGCACCGCCGACACTTTGGCCGACAAGATGATGCGGTCGCGGGCGAGCCCGATCTCCTCGGCGCGCTCGGCGGAAAGGAGCGCGGATTGCACCATGGCCTTGCGCGTCACCTCACGCGCGTCGCGCGGGGTGGGCGAGCGCGCGTTCTCGTCCATCAGGCGGGTCAACAGCTCCTGGTCGAGCGAGCCCCAATTGGCGCCGATGCGCACCGGCTTGCCGTGCTTGATCGCGGTCTCGACGATGGCGCCGAACTGCCGGTCCTTCTTCTCCTTGAAGCCGACATTGCCGGGATTGATGCGATACTTGTCGAGCGCTTCGGCGCAGGCTGGATATTCGGCCAGGAGCTTGTGGCCGATGTAGTGAAAGTCGCCGACGATCGGCACACCGACACCCATCTTGAGCAGCCGCTCCTTGATGCGCGGCACGGCGGCTGCCGCCTCGTTGCGGTCGACGGTGATGCGCACGATCTCCGAGCCCGCGGCCGCCAGCGCCGCCACCTGCCGTGCCGTCTCCTCGACGTCGGCGGTGTCGGTATTGGTCATGGACTGCACGACGACGGGCGCGCCACCACCCACGAGCACGCCGCCCACATCCACGGGCACCGACCGGCGGCGCTGCTGCGGCCCGGCTTCGGTCATGTTTGGGCTCCTTTGGCGCAGGGAAGTGCCAGACTGCGCCCTCGCCGTCAACGCGCCGGGTTCCCGCGCACAGCCAAGGGCCATTTACGGATTGTCACCCTCATCGGGCGTGTGTTCCCCGCGGCTGGCAGTGCGTGCAGATGCCGCTGAGCTCGATCACCGGCGATTTGGGCGTAAAGCCAGCGGCGCGCGCGGCTAAGGTGAGGGTCGCCGCGACGTCGCTTGAAGACGCCTCCCCCACGGCCCCGCAACGCTCGCAGATCAAAAACACCACGAGCGCGCTGGCGGTGTGATTGTGCACGCATGCGATGAACGCATTGCGGCTCTCGATGCGGTGCACGAGCCCGTTCTCACGCAGGAACTCGAGCGCCCGGTAGGCGGTGATCGGCGCCAGCCGCGGCCCCTTGAGCGCGAGCCGGTCGATGATCTCGTAGGCGCCCAGCGGCTTGTGGCTGCCCAGAAGCGCCGCGAGCACCTTGCGCCGGATGGGAGTTAGGCGCTGGCCGCGTTGCCCACACCGCGCCTCGGCGATGGCCATGGCATCGCTTGAGCAGCGATCATGGTCATGGTCCGGGGCTGGGAAGACGGAAGGCGGGCGATTCAACGCCGCGCGCGACGTTTTGGATCTCGGCATGCATGGACCTTACCCGCTTTGAACATTTTTTGCTCTTGCTGCACCGCCATAATTTGATATTGCAATGCAGCAATATCATCCCCACATTGTGCGAATCCCCCTTCACCAAGCCGCTCCCACAGCGAATTCGAGAATGTTCCCCATTCTGCTCGCAAATCTCGTTTCCAACGCGCTCACGCCGCGCAGTCCGCCGCGGCGCAGGCCGCCGCCTGGGCGAGCGAGCAAGGCGAAGCGGCGCGCCAAGCCGATCAATCTCGCCCTGCAAGGCGGCGGCGCGCACGGCGCGTTCACCTGGGGCGTGCTGGATCAGCTGCTCGACGACGGCAGGATCGGGATCGAAGGCATCTCCGGCGCGTCGGCGGGAGCGGTGAACGCGGTCATGCTCGCCGACGGGCTCACCCGCGGCGGACCGGACGAGGCGCGCCAGCGGCTCGCCGATTTCTGGCGCGCGGTCAGCGTCGACGGCCACCTCGGAAGCCTGCAGCGCGGCGTGGTCGAGCGGCTGTTCCCTTTCGTTCCGGGCGACGGCCTGTGGTTCACCGCGATGTCTCGCATGTTGTCGCCCTACGATCTCAACCCGCTCAACATCAACCCGCTCAAAGAGCTGATCGAGCGCTTCGTCGACTTCGAGGCGATCCGTCGCGATCGCGGTCTCGAACTCTTCATCTCGGCCACCAATGTCCAGACCGGGGAGTTGCGCGTATTCACGCGCGCCGAGATCACGGCCGAGGTGGTGATGGCCTCGGCCGCGCTTCCGCTGCTGTTCCGCGCGGTCGAGATCGACGGCGTGCCCTATTGGGACGGCGGCTACAGCGGCAATCCGGTGGTCACCCCGTTCCTGCGCGCGACCGCGACCGAGGACGCGTTGATCGTTCAGATCAATCCGCGCGAGCGCCGCAACGTGCCCACGCGCACGCGCGAGATCATGAGCCGCGTCAACGAGATCAACTTCAATGCCTCGCTGCTCTCGGAGCTGCGCGGGGTCGCCTTCGTCAACCGCCTCATCGACGAGGGACGATTGCCGCGAGGAACGCGGGCGGGCGAATTCCGCCAGCTCAAGCTCCATCGCATCGTCATGGAAGATCTGGGCGAAGCCTTCGGCGCGCGCAGCACGCTCAAGACCGACTACGAATATTTCGAGACGTTGCATAAGCTCGGACAGCGCGCGACCCGACGCTTCCTCGATGCCCATTTCGACGACATCGGCCGCCGCAGCACGATCGATTTGGCCGCCAAAGTCGAGCCGGAATTGGTCGAGTAGCGCCGACTAGCTATGACGCGCAATGCGCTGCGCCACGCACGCGTTTGCGCTACCATCGATCCATGACCGCTTCCCTCCTCATCGCCGAAGTCGGCGCGACGCGTCTCGAAGTCTGCGTCGCGGATATCACCACGCTTGAGGTCGGGGCAATCGTCAACGCTGCCAACCGAACGCTGCTCGGCGGCGGCGGCGTCGACGGCGCCATCCATCGCGCCGCTGGGCCTGAGCTTCTCGCCGAATGTCGCACGCTCGGCGGCTGCGACACCGGTTCCGCCAAGATCACCCGCGGCTATCGCCTCAAAGCCAAACACGTCATCCACGCCGTCGGCCCGGTGTGGGGTGGCGGCGGCAAGGGCGAGGACGACTTGCTCGCGTCCTGCTATCGCGCGGCGCTCGCGCTCGCAGCCGCGCAGGGCTTGAGCTCGATCGCGTTTCCCGCCATCTCGACCGGCATCTATCGTTTTCCGCCGGAGCGCGCGGCACGCATCGCCGTCGGCAGCGTGGCGGCGGAGGTCGCGCATGCGCCGCGCGGCCTCACGCGCGTCGTCTTCTGCTGCTTCTCGCCGGATGCTGCCGAGCATCACACACGCGCGTTCACCGAGCTTGGGCTGGCGTGACGCTCGGGCGCTGCTTGCGATGTCGACGAACGCCTACGCCGTTACGGCATGCTCACTCGCCACCGCGGCGCAGCCGATCAGGCCGGGTTCCTCGCAGGTGATGAGCAGCGTCGGGATCGCCTCCAGCAGCCCCTGGTAGGGCGGGTGCGCCTCGAAGGCGGCGCGGAACTGCGGCTCGTCGAGCAGCGGCCCAAGCCCGCTCGCGACCCCGCCGGCGATGTAGACGCCGCCGAGCGCCTTGAAGGTGAGCGCGAGGCCGCCGGCAAAGCGCCCGAGCAAGCGCACGAACAACCGCGCCGCCGCCTGCGCCGAAGGCTCGCGCGCCAGCGCGCTCGCGGCAATGGTCTCTGCCTCGTGGCAGGCCGCGCGCGGGTCGAGCGCGAGCGCGAGCCGCACCAAACCGGGGCCGGACAGCACCGCCTCGGCGCTGACCGTCCCGCACTCCTGGCGAAGCCGCGTGAACACCTCGATTTCGTCCGCCGCCTGCGGACCGAACGAGGCATGTCCGCCCTCGCTCGCCACCACATGCCAGCGGCCATCGGCGGGCAAGAGCGCCGCCACCCCGAGCCCCGTGCCGGGGCCGAGCACGACCTTGACGCCCGCGCGCGCCGCGACCGGCTTGCCCAGCGGCCGCGTCTGCGCCGCACCGAGCCGAGGCAGCGCCCAGGCGATGGCCTCGAAATCGTTGAGCACGCGAAGCTGCGAAAACCCAAAGCGCTTGGCGAATTCGCGGCGCCGGAAGCGCCAGCTCGTCCGATTGGTGAGCCCGATCTCCTCGCCGTCGACCGGGCCGGCCACGGCGAGCGTCGCCGCGCGCGGGCGCGCGCCGGTCTCCTCGAGGTAGCGCGCGACCGCCGCATCGAGGTCGGCGACCGTGTCGTTTTCGATCACCAAGACGCGCTCGGGCGGCCCGGCCGAATTGGCGAGCGCGAACCGGCTCTTGCTACCGCCGATGTCGGCGAGAAGGCTCGTACCCATCGCGGTTACCCCCGATTGATAACCATCTCCTAGCCAACGGGTTGCCGCGTCGGCAAGCCGCAATTGCAGTTTTTCCGTGCTGCAGCTGCTCAGTACGACCGCGGCAGGCCGAGAACGTGCTCGGCGAGGTAGGACAGGATCAGATTGGTCGAGATCGGCGCGGTCTGATAGAGCCGCGTCTCGCGGAACTTGCGCTCGACGTCGAACTCCTCGGCAAAGCCGAAGCCGCCGTGGGTCTGCAGGCACATGTCGGCCGCCGCCCAGGACGCGTCGGCGGCAAGGAGCTTCGCCATGTTGGCTTCGGCGCCGCACTCGCGCCCGGCCTCGTAGAGGGCGGCGGCCGCGCCCACCATCAACTCGGCCGCGCGCATCTGCGCATAGGCGCGCGCGATCGGGAACTGGACGCCCTGGTTCTGGCCGATCGGCCGGCCGAACACGATCCGCTCCTTGGCATAGCCGGTGGCCTTCGCGATGAACCACTTGGCATCGCCGATGCATTCCGCCGCGATCAGGATGCGCTCGGCATTCATGCCGCTCAAAATGTAGCGGAAGCCCTGGCCTTCTTCGCCGATGAGGTTTTCCGCCGGAACGCGCAGATCGTCGAAGAACAGCTCCGTCGTCGCGTGGTTCATCATGGTGCGGATCGGGCTGATGCTGATGCCGGTGCCTTGCGCGAGCCGCATGTCGACGAGAAAGACCGAGAGGCCGTCGCTGCGCCTCGTGACCGCTTCGCGCGGCGTGGTGCGGGCAAGGAGCAGGAGAAGATCGGAATGCTCGGCGCGCGACGTCCAGATCTTCTGGCCGTTGATGACGTAATGGTCGCCCTCGCTCACGGCGGTGGTGCGCAGGTTGAGCGTGTCGGAGCCCGATGTCGGCTCGGTGACGCCGAAGGCCTGCAGCCGCAGCTCGCCCGACGCGATCGCCGGCAGCCAGCGCGCCTTCTGCGCCGCGCTGCCGTGCCGCAGCAGCGTGCCCATGGTGTACATCTGGGCGTGGCAGGCCGCGCCGTTGCAGCCCGACGCCTGGATCTCCTCCATGATCGCCGCCGCGGCCGTCATGCTCAGTCCGCTGCCGCCGTATTCTTCCGGGATCAGCGCGGCGAGAAAACCAGCTTGCGTGAGCGCCGCGACGAATTCGGTCGGATAGGCACGCTCGCGGTCGAGCGCGCGCCAGTATTCGCCGGGGAATTTGGCGCAAAGCGCGCGAACGGACTCGCGGATCTGCGCGAGGTCCTCGTTCGCGGCACTGCGCTCGGCTTGGGCCATGGATTTCAAACCGCACTCACCATCGTCTCGCATCGGCGCGGCTGTCGCAGAACGTCAGGTCCGCCGCATCGTCGTGCGCGAGCTTACACCGGATCCCACGAGAACACGTCGCTCGAACGCTCGAGCGGCGTGAACGAAGGGCCGAGCGCGCCCTTGAGCTGCTGGGCGATGTGCTCCGGGGTCCAGCCGTCGGAACGATGGATGCTGCGAACCACGCGCGGCTGATTGAACAGGAAAATCTCGTTGTTGCGCACGCCGAAAATCTGCCCGGAAATCCCCTCGGCGCGGTCGGAGGCGAGATAAACGGTGAGCGGGGCGATCTTTTCCGGCGTCATCTGCTGCATGCGCGCGACCCGCGCCTTCTCCTCCGGCGTCTCCGTCGGAATCGAATCGATCATGCGCGTCCAAGCGAACGGCGCGATGCAGTTCGAGCGCACCTTGAAGCGCTGCATGTCGAGCGCAATCCCGCGCGAGAGGCCGACAATCCCGAACTTGGCCGCCATGTAATTGGCCTGGCCGAAATTGCCCACCAGCGCCGAGGTCGACGTCATGTGCACGAAGGCGCCGCCATTCTGCTCGCGGAACTGAACGGCGCAGGCCCGGCTCATGTTGAAGGAGCCGTTGAGATGCACCGCCAGCACGTCCGACCAGTCCGACCAGCTCATGCGATGGAAGATGCGGTCACGCAAGATGCCGGCGTTGTTGACCAGGATGTCGACCCGGCCGAAAGCGGCGAGCGCAGCCTTCACGATCTCGTCGGCGTTTTTCGGCTCGGCGATCGATAGCGTCGAGGCCATCGCCTCGCCGCCGCCGCGCTTGATCTCGTCCACCACCTCCTGCGCGGGAGAGGCATCCGTGCCGGCGCCTTCGAGGCTCGCGCCGATGTCGCAGACGACGACGGCGGCGCCTTCGCGCGCCATCATCAGCGCAATGCCGCGCCCGATGCCGCGGCCGGCGCCGGTGACGATTGCGACTTTGCCGGCCACCATCCCGGTCATGAAGCTGCCTCTGCGATGCGGCCGTGGACGCGTCTCGTCATCGGTTTACCCCCAGACCTCGTCCGCGACCTCGACGAGGCGGCGCAGTTTTGCCCACTGCTCGTCCTCGCTCAGCAAATTGCCCTCCTCGGTCGAGGCGAAGCCGCATTGGCCGGAAATGCAGAGCTGGTCGAGCGTGGCATATTTCGCCGCCTGCTCGATGCGGCGCTTGAGCTCGTCCTTGCTCTCGAGCTTGCCGCTCTTGGTGGTCACGATGCCCAGCACGACGAGCTTGCCTTTCGGCAGCATGCGCAGCGGTTCGAAGCCGCCGGAACGCGGATCGTCGTACTCCATGAAATATCCGTGCACCTTGATCTTGCTGAACAAGATTTCCTGCACCGCTTCGTAGCCGCCGGTGCCCATGAAGGTCGATTTATAATTGCCGCGGCACAGGTGCATGGTGATGGTCATGTCGGAGGGGATATCCGCCATCGCCGTGTTGATGAGATCACCGTAAAGCTCGCCGAGGCGTTCGGGATCGTCGCCGCGCGCGGTCATCTGCGCCCGGTATTTCGGATCGCACAGCATGGCGATGAAGACCTCGTCGAGCTGGAGGTAGCGGCAGCCGGCGTCGGCGAAGGCGCGCACCGCCTTGCGGTAGGCCGACCCGAGGTCGGCGAAGAAGCGATCGAGCTCGGGATAGACGGCCTTGTCGATGGGCGTCATCACCGGACGGCCGTAGATCGCCGAGGGGGCGGGGATCGTGATCTTCGGCGTGCGCTTGGTGTGCGCCTGCACGAATTTGAAATGCTCGATCATCGGATGGTCGGAAAATCCGAGCTTGCCGGTGACGCGTACCCCCTCGTTGCGGGTCGTAACGCCGGCAAATGCGATGCCGGTATCCATGACGTGGCGTTCGACCCCGTCGAGCCCCCAGAGAAAATCGAGGTGCCACCAGGAACGGCGGAACTCGCCGTCGGTGACGGCTTGCAGCCCCACCTCCTCCTGCTTCTTGATCACGCGTTCGATCTCGCGGTCCTCGACCGCCTTGAGTTCCGCCGCGCCGATATCGCCCTTCGCGCGCTTCTCGCGCGCCGCCTTCAGCGGCGCCGACCGCAAGAGGCTGCCCACGTGATCGGCGCGGAATGGGGGTTTGGTTCGCTCCATGACTGGACCTGTCTCGCCGGTATCATCGCCTCGTTGTGGTCGGCATCATCCCCACACCTCATCCGCCACCTCCACGATCCGCCGCAGCTTCGCCCACTGCTCGTCCTCGGCCAGGATATTGCCTTCCTCGCTCGAGGCGAAGCCGCATTGCGGGGAGAGGCAGAGCTGCTCGAGCTCGACGAATTTCGCCGCCTCGTCGATGCGGCGCTTGATCGCGTCCTTGGATTCGAGCGTGCCGCTTTTGGAGGTAACGAGGCCGAGCACCACCATCTTGTCCTTGGGCACGAAGCGCAGCGGTTCGAAGCCGCCGGCGCGGTCGCTGTCGTATTCCATGAAGTAGGCGTCGATATCGATCTCGTTGAACAGAATTTCGGCCACCGGCTCGTAGCCGCCGGAGGCCACGAAGCTCGATTGGAAATTGCCGCGGCACAGATGCATCGCCTTGGTCATGTCGGCGGGGACGTCGGCGATCGCGGCATTGATCATGCGGGCATAGATGTGGGGCAACGTCCGCGGGTCGTCGCCGCGCTCGGCCACGAACGCGCGCAGCTTCGGGTCACAGAGATAGGCGAAGTTGACCTCGTCGAGCTGCAGATAGCGGCAACCGGCGTCGGCGAAGGCGCGCACCACCGCGCGATAGCTTTCCCCGAGATCACGGTAAAAATCGTCCATCGCCGGATAGATCGACGCCGGCACCGCGTCCCGCCCGTAGCGGAAATGCAGCGACGACGGCGAAGGGATCGTCATTTTCGGCGTCGCCTTGGCATGCGCGGCGACGAATTTGAAATGTTCGATCATGGGATGCGCGCGGTGGGCCCCGAGCTTGCCAATGACGCGCAGCATCATCGGCTTGGGCTGCCGACCCTGGAACTTGATTTTGCGCTCGCCGAGATAGGCTTCGACGCCGTTGAGCCTGCCGAGGAAGTCGTAGTTCCAAAACGCGCGGCGGAACTCGCCGTCGGTGACGGATCGCAGCCCGATGTCCTCTTGCTTGCGGATAACCCTCTCGATCTCGCGGTCTTCGACCGCGGCGAGTTCGGCGGAGCTGATCTCGCCGCGCTCTTGCTTGGCGCGCGCCGCTTTGAGCGCGGCGGGGCGCAGCAAGCTTCCCACGTGATCGGCGCGAAACGGCGGCTTGGTGCGGGGCATGCCTTGCCCTATCGCTGACGCAGGGCAACATCGAGCAAGCGGGCGATCACTCCGCCGCGGCCAGCGCCTGCGCCCGCTTCTCCAGCACGAAGTCGTATTTCACTTCGTAGAACGGCGTGGCCACCGTTTCGCCGGTCGGCGCCTTACCCGGCGGCTTTTTGACGAAGTCGACGATCAGCGGCTCCTTTACGCCGTAGACCACGTCGGTCTCGATATAGTCGTCGCCCCTTTGAAAGAGGTGGGTGACGAGACCATCATAGCCCGGCGAAGAGATCGCGAAGTGGATGTGCGCCGGCCGCATGTGGCTGATATTGGTGCGGTTCATCAGCTCACCCACGGTGCCATCCATCGGGATGGTATAGGCAATCGGCGCCACGGTGCGGATGACATAGCTGCCGTCGGGCTGCGTGCGGTAGAGGCCGCGCATCCACGGTCCCTTGACGTCGCGTTGGTCCTCGTAGAGCCCTTCGCCGTCGGTCTGCCAGAGATCGAGCAGCGCCCCCGCGACCGGCTCGCCGTCGAGACCGCGCACCGTGCCGGTGACGAAGCAGGGGATGCCAGGCGCGCCCTGCGCCATGTCGGCGCCGTGCGCCATCGCCGGGGCATTGGGCACGTGGAACGGTCCTTCGACCGTGCTCGGCGTCGCTCCCCCCAGCCGGCGATGATTGATCGCGTCGACCAGCATGCTCACGCCCAGCACGTCCGAGGTGAGGATGAACTCCTGCCGCTTCTGCGAGCACAGCTTGCCGGTGCGGGTGAGCCAATCGATCGCCGCCGCCCATTCGGCCTGCGTCGGCTCGATGTCGCGCACGAAGCCGTGGAGATGCTTGATCAGCGACTGCATGATCTGTCGCAGGCGCGGATCGGGGATGTCCTTCCACCGCTCCATCGCGACATCGGTCAGGTTGTCTTCGGTCACGTAGGGCATGGCTGGCTCCTATCCTCTATTGTTGCTCGCGGCATGATTTCTATCCCGCGATCTCGCGGCGTACGATCTCGGCGCCTTCGACCATCGCAAGCATTTTTCCGAATGCGACCTCGCGCGGAAGATATTTGAGGCCGCAATCCGGCGCCACCACGATCCGCTCGGGCGGGGCGAACGGCAAGGCCTTGCGGATGCGCTCGGCGACGGTTTCGGGCGTCTCGACCGTCAGGTCCGACAGATCGATGACCCCGAGGATGATCGTCTTCGACGGCAATTGTTGCAAGACCGACAGATCGAGCTTGGGCTGAGCGGCCTCGATCGAGACCTGATCGACCGCCGAGCCTTCGAACTCCGCCAGGAACGAATAGCCGGAAGGCTTGTCCTTCACCACGGCGGCATAGCCGAAGCAGATATGCACCGCCGTTGTCCCGCCGACGCCCGCGAGCGCCCGATCGAGCGCCTTGACCCCGTATTTGCGCGCCTTCTCCGGCCGCGACTGCATCCAGGGCTCGTCGATCTGCACGATATCGGCACCGGCCGCGAACAGATCGTTGATCTCGGCGTTGACCGCCGCCGCATAGTCGAGCGCCAGCCGCTCCTCGTCGCCATAGAAATCGTCCTGACATTGCGCCGACATGGTGAACGGTCCGGGCACCGTCATCTTGATCATCCGGTCGGTGTTGGCGCGCAGGAATTCCACGTCGCGGACCTCGACCGGATGCTTGCGCCGGATCGGCCCCACCACCCTGGGCACGGTCGAAAACCCGCCGGTACGGTTGGGAGTCTTGCCGGGATTGTCGAGATCGATACCCGCGAGCGCGGTGGCAAAGCGGTTGGAATAGCTCTCGCGACGCTGCTCGCCGTCGGTGATGATGTCGAGGCCGGCGCGCTCCTGATCGCGGATGGCGAGCAGCGTGGCGTCATCCTGCGCGCCGTCGAGCCGTTGCGGATCAACGAGCCAAAGATCGTGCGCGCGCACGCGCGGCACTTGCTTGGAAAGCTTGGGGCGGTCGATCAGCCAGTCCGGCTGGGGGTAGGAGCCGACCAGGGTGGTGGGTAGCAGCATAACACGCCGACCTCACGCGTTCCGGGCGCGGCGCTTCGAGCGGAAGCGCCGCATCCGGGACAAACGCAGCGCCTACTTCGCCTTCTCGTAGGGATAGATCACGTTGCCGGTCTTGTATTGCGCCGGCGTGAGCACGGTCTGCGTGTCCATGCCGCGGAACTGCTCGAGGTCGCCGCTCTTGATGTCATGGTACTGGACCTGCAGCATGCGGCCCTGCGCCCACTCGCCGCCCTTGCCGAACTTCACGTCGCCCATGATGGTCTTGAACGTGGTCTTGCCGATGTAGTCGGCGAGCTTGTTGTCGTCGAGGCTCTTGGTGGCCTGCACCGCCTCGCCGAGGATCTGGATGTAGGCGTAGCCCCAGGTGCCGAGGTAGTAGCCGAGCGGATCGACGCCCTCCGCGCCGGCCCGCGCCTGTACTGCTTGAGGAATGCCTCGGTGCCGTCGAACGTCAACGCCTTCGCCGGGACCCAGGTCTCGTAATTGACCCAGCCGTTGAGCAACGGTCCGAGCTGTCGCTTGAACACGGTCGCTTGCAGCCCGACCATGGCGCCGCCGATCATCTTCGGCTTGTAGTTGAGCTCGTTGACCGCCTTCACCATCCCCACCGAGTCGATCGGGTAGGAACAGATCGTGACGACGTCCGGATTGGCCGCCTGGATCGCGCGCACGACCGGCGTGAAGTCGGTGGTCGATGGCGGGTAGGTCTTGTCGTAGATGACCTTCATGTTGGTTTTCTTGGCGTTGTCGCGCGCGCCGTCGCAGGCGTTGCGGGAGAACTCCTGGTCGGCGGCGACCAGCGCGACCGTTTGCGGCTTCGGATTCTGCGCCGCCGCGACCTCGAAGAAGCCGGTGGTGAAAGATGGCTTCGTATCCGGCCCGGTCGGGATCATCGCAAAGAATTTCGGGTAGTTGAACTCGTGGTTCACATCGAGCCCGAACAGGATGATGAAGACCTTGCCCTTCTGCATGATGACGGGCATGGCCGGCGCGGCTAAGGCGGTGGCGTAAGGGCCGAGCACGAGGTCGACCTTGTCGACGTCGAGCAGCTTGGTGTAGATGCCCGGCACCGTCGAAGCGTTTGACTGGTCGTCGTAATAGACGAGCTTGACTGGACGCCCGAGCAGGCCGCCCTTGGCGTTGATCTCCTCCTCCCAGATCTTCATGCCGAGCAGCGCCTGCTTGCCGTTGGGCGCGAGCCCACCGGTCAGCGCCATGGAGAAGCCGATGGTGACCGGTTGGCCGGACGGCGCCTGGGCCTTTGCCGGCGTCAAGAGCATGGCCACCGCAGCCGCGGCGAAGAACGAGGCCACGGCGCCCCGCCATTTCAGTCGTGCAAGCATGCGTTCCTCCAGCTAGCTGATGTTCGACTTGCGATTTGTCGGGATTCTTGTTGGGATTCTTGGCGATCCCTTGGTTTAAAGTTGCATGCTCATCGTCCCCAGACCTTGTCGGCGAGTTCGACGATCATGCTCAGTTTCGCCCACTGCTCCTCCTCGGCCAGGACGTTGCCTTCCTCGGTCGAGGCGAAGCCGCACTGCGGCGACAGGCAGAACTGCTCGGGCGGAGCGAATTTGCCCGCTTCCTCGATGCGGCGTTCGATGTCGTCATTCTTCTCGAGCGTGCCGCTCTTGGAGGTGACGAGGCCCAGCACGACGACCTTGTTGCCCTTGGGCAGGAAGCGCAGCGGCTCGAAGCCGCCGGCGCGCGCGGTGTCGTATTCGAGAAAATAGCCGTCGTAGTTCACCTTGCCCAGCAGCGTCTCCGCCACCGGCTCGTAGCCGCCTTCCGAAATCCAGGTCGAGCGGAAATTGCCGCGGCAGACATGGGTGGTGATGGTCATGTCGGCCGGCTTGGCTTCGAGCGCGGTGTTGATCACGCGCGCATAGATGCCCTGGAGCTGATCGACGTTCGACATCCGCTCGCGCGCCTTGCGCAGCTCCTCCTGCGAGCAAAGATAGGCCCACACCGTGTCGTCGAACTGCAGATAGCGGCAACCGGCGTCGTAGAACGCCTTCACCGCTTGCTTGTAGGCATTGCCGAGATCGTGGAAGAAGCCGTCGAGATCGGGATAGACGCCCTTCTTGATGCCGTCCTTGGCGAGGCGGAAATGCAGCACCGGCGGCGCCGGGATGGTCATCTTCGGCGTGACCTTGGAGTGGGCTTTGAGAAACTTGAAGTGCGCCAGCATCGGATGGTCGGAAAAGCCGACCTTGCCCACGATGCGCAGCCCCTGCGCCTTGGTTTGCACGCCGCGGAATTGGATGCCCTGCTCGGCCTCGTAAATCTCGACGCCGTCGAGCATCCCGAGAAAGTCGAAGTGCCACCAGGAGCGGCGGAACTCGCCGTCGGTCGCAAGCTGAAGGCCGAGTTCCTCCTGCCGCTTGATGACCTTCTCGATCTCGCGGTCCTCGACCGCCTTGAGCTCGGCGGCGGTGATGGCACCCTTTTCGCGCTTGGTCCGCGCCTCCTTGAGCGCCGCCGGGCGCAGGAAGCTGCCGACATGGTCGGCACGAAACGGCGGTTTGGTTCGCTTCATCGATCCGGCTCCTACGGGCAATCGACCGCGAGCAAAGGCACGCCGGCCGCGGCGGCGTCAACCACAAAACGACAGGCGAATTGTCCCGCCCGCCGAGGTGGGACACATCCCATCATCCGTGCCGGGCGGCGGCGCCGGGTCAATGCCTGCCCCTGCGGCGGGAGCCGGCGGCGGTGACGCCGAGATAGCTCTCCAGCACCGCGCGATCGGCGGCAAGATCGGCGCTCGCTCCTTCGTAGACCATCGCGCCGCGCTCGATGATCGCCGCCCGGTCGGTGACGCCGAGCACCTTCTGCGCGTTCTGCTCGACCAAGATCGCCGACATGCCTTCGTCGCGGATGATGCGCCGCAGCGCCAGCAACAGCTCCTCGACCAGGATCGGGGCGAGTCCTTCCAGCGGCTCGTCGAGCAGTATGACGCGCGGATTGAGGATCAAGGCGCGGCCGACCGCGAGCATCTGCTGCTCGCCGCCCGAAAGCTGGTTGCCGAGGTTGCGGCGGCGTTCCTCAAGCCGCGGAAACAGCTCGTAGATGCGCGCCTCGGTCCATGGGCCGGGCCGGGCCACGGCGGTGAGATTCTCCTCGACGGTGAGCGATTTGAAGATGTTGCGCTCCTGCGGCACCCAGCCGATGCCGGCAAGGGCGCGCTGGTCCGCGCGCAGCGGCGTGATGTCGCGGCCATCGAGGCCGATACGGCCGGCGAGGAAGCGCGTCACGCCCACGATCGAATTGATCAGGGTGGTCTTGCCCATGCCGTTGCGGCCGAGCAAAGCGAGCGATTGTCCCTCGGCGAGCGCGAGCGAGACGTCGTTGAGCACGACCGCCTCGCCGTAGCCTGCGCTCAGCCGCTCGATGGTCAGCAGTTCAGGCATCGAGCGACTCTCCCAGATACACCGCCTTGACGCGGGGATCGCGCGCCACCTCCTGCGGCGCACCGTCGACGAACAAGGCGCCGTTGACCAGCACCGAGATCCGATCGGCGAACGAGAACACGATGTCCATGTCGTGCTCGATCAGCAGCACGGTCACGTCGTCGGGCAGCGCCGCAACCGTCGCCAGGATCTCGTGGCGCTCGTCTTCGGGCACGCCCGCCGCCGGCTCGTCGAGGAGCAGCACATGCGGGCGGCAGGCGATGGCGAGGGCGATCTCGAGCAGACGCTGCTTGCCGTAGGGCAGATTGCCGGTGCGCTCGTACATCACGTCGGTGAGGTGGAAGCGGGCGAGGATTTCGACAATTTCCTCGACCACCAGGGGATTGGTGCCGATCAGACGCCACCAGTGCGCGCCCGCGCCGAGCCGTTCGGCGATGGCAAGCCCGATGGTCTCGAGCGGCGTAAGGTCGAGAAACAACTGGTTGATCTGAAAGGTGCGCGCGAGCCCGCGCTGCACCCGCTTGTAGGCTTCGAGCGCGGTGATGTCCTCCCCTTCGAGCAGGATGCGCCCGGCCGAAGGCCTCAGCACGCCGGTGAGCAGATTGATCACGGTGGTCTTGCCGGCGCCGTTCGGTCCGATCAAGGCGTGGCGGGCGCCCTTTTCGATCTTGAGCGAGACGCCGGCGACCGCGGCGATGCCGCCGAAATGTTTCTCCAAGCCCACGGTTTCGAGCACGACGGGCATGGCTCAGTGCCCCTCGCCCGGCGGGACCGGAACGGGCGCTGCGCCCGGCGCCAATCGGCGCGTGAGGCGCTCGGCCAGCGCGCGCACGCCGCCGGTCCACAGCCCGACGCGGTTGCGGCCGACCAAGACGATCAAGACCAAGACGAGACCGATCCAGAATTGCCAATACTGCGGCGTCAGATTGGCAATCCAGTCCTGCATCAGCTTGAAGATCACGGCCCCGATCAGCCCGCCGTAGAGATAGCCGGTGCCGCCGATGATGAGCACGAGCAAGAGATCGGCGGAGCGTTCGAAGGAAAATACGTCGAGCGAGGCAAAGGCGGTGGTCTGCGCCAGCAGCGCGCCGGCAACCCCGGCGTAGAACGCGGCAAAGGTGTAGATGGCCACCAGCCGCGCGTTGACCGAAATGCCGATCGAGGAGGCGCGCAGCGCATTGCCCTTCACCGCCCGCAACGACAGGCCGAAGGGGGAATAGACCACGCGCCGCGCCAGCAGAAAAAGAACGAACAGCACGATCAGGCAGTAGGCGTAGGACACGTGGCCGAAGATGTCGAAGTGGAACATGCCGAGAATGGGCGCCACGACGACGCCTTGCAGCCCATCGGCGCCGCCGGTGATGTCCGGAATCTGGTTGGCGATCTCACGCATGATGAGCGCGACGCCAAGCGTCACCATCAGGCGCGTGAGGTCGGAGCCGCGCAGAACGAGGAAGCTCGTTGCAAATCCGAGGACGGCGGCGCAAACGCCCGACACGACGAGCGCGAGCACCGGCTCGTTGATGACGCCGTGCTTGGCCAACAGCGCGGCGACATAGGAGCCCAGACCGAAGAAGGCGGCATGGCCGAGCGATATGATGCCGGCGTAGCCGAGGATGAGGTCGAGCGAGAGTGCGAACAGAGCGAGCCACGCGATCTCGGTGAGGATCAGGTGCCGCCCGGGCAGCAGGAACACGCTCGCGAGCGCGGCGAGCCAGAAGGCGTATTCGAACGGGCGCCAGCGGGCGCGCCGCGCCAGGCGGCGGGCAACCTCTGCGACGAGCGCGGACGCCATCGGCGGTCCTCGACGCTACTTGCCGGCCGCGCGGGCGAACAGGCCCTGCGGACGCAAGATCAGAACGATGATCATGATGGTGTAGATGACGAAGGCCCCGAATTTGGGGACGTAATACTTGCCCGCGACGTCGGCGATGCCGATCAACAGCGAGGCGGCGAAGGGACCGGTGATGCTCGACGTGCCGCCGACCGTCACCACGATCAGGAAGTAGACCATGTATTTGAGCGGGAAGGTCGGATCGAGGCCGAGAATCTCGGCGCCGAGCGCGCCGCCGAGTCCGGCGAGGCCCGACCCGACGGCAAACGTCAAGCTGAAGACCGCGTTGACGTTGATGCCGAGCCCGCGGGCAACGCGCGGGTCGTCGACCGAGGCGCGCAACCGGCTGCCGAAGCGGGTGCTGGACAGAATGAGCTGCAGGGCGACCGTGAGCAGCCCGCAGATCACGATGATGAGCAGCCGGTAGCGTCCGACGCCGACGCCGAAGATCTCGAAGCGGCCCTGCAGCACGCTCGGGATCTGAATGAAGACCTGCTGCGATCCCATCACGTAGTCGACCGCGGCGACCGACATGAAGACGAGGCCGATGGTGAAGAGCACCTGGTCGAGGTGGCTCCTGCTGTAGACGTGCACGTAGAGCGTGCGCTCGAACAGCGCCCCGATGAGCGCGGTGGCGACAAAGGCGATGGGAAGCCCGGCGAAGAACGGCAGGCCGGCGCGGTTGACCAGGACCAGCGTGATGTAGCCGCCCGCCATGGCGAACGAGCCGTGGGCGAGATTGACGAAATTCATCAGCCCGAGCGTGACCGAAAGCCCGCATGCCAGCACGAACAGCAGCATGCCGTAGGCGATTCCGTCGAACAGAATGGTCAGCATGGCGGCTCGTCGCCCCGTCGACGGTCATATACTGACGGCGGCGCGGCGAGCGATGCAAGGCCGCTTGCGGCCGCCGTTAAGCCGCGCGAGCCGCAGAACGCACGACCGGCGCGCGGGGCCTGAGCCGCGCGCGCCGCTAGTGTCCCGATTCCGAAGTTCGCAAACCCTTGCGGCACTCTGTGATGCGAACTTCGGAATCAAAGGGACACTAGCAACTCTATGCTTCTAGTGCCCCTTTTGAACCCGAAGTTCGCAGCCCACTTGCAGCACAACGTGTGCGACCTTCGGGTTCGGGGCACTAGTGTGCTCGGGCTACTTCTTCATTTTCAACGGATCTTTGACGGCCTTGAAGGTCTCGAACTCGACGTTGTAAAGCTCGCCTTGCACCTTCTCGACCTTGCCGATGTAGACGTTCTGGACGATGTCGCGCGTCTCCGGATCAATCGAGATCTGCCCGCGCGGGCTTTCCCATGTCATGCCCTTCATCGCGTTGATCAAGCCATCGCCGTCGGTCTTGCCCTGGGTCTTCTTGAGTGCCTCGTAGATCGCGTGCATGCCGTCGTAGCCGCCGAGCGAGATGAAGTTCGGGCGATAGCCGTTCGCCTTCTGGAAAGCGGCGACGTACTCCTTGTTGGCCGGCGAATTGTGGTACGCCGAATAGATGCCGGCGGTGACCACGCCCAGCATCGCATCGCCCATGCTGGGAAGGTCGTTGTCGTCGACGATGTCGCCGGGGCCGATGAGCTTGATGCCGGCCTTGTCGAGGCCGCGCTCGGCGAACTGCTTGGCGAAGGTTCCGGCTTGCCCCGCGGGCACGAACACGAACAGCGTGTCGGGGTTGAGATCGCGCGCGCGTTGCAGGAACGGCGCGAAATCGGGATTGGCGAGCGGCACCTTGATGGTCTCGGCGATCTGCCCGCCGGCCTTGGTGAAGGCGTCGGTGAACACCGCGGCCGCCTCGGCGCCCGGCGCCCAATCCGACTGGATGATGGCGACCTTCTTGCTGCCGTTCTTGGCCGCCCATTCGGCGATGATGCCGGATTGCTGGCCGAGCGTGAAGCTGGTGCGCACCATGTAGGGATTGTTGGGATTGATCACGCCCGAGGTGCCCGACACCATCACCACGTTCGCGGTCTTGGCCTGGGTCGAGAGCGGGCCGATGGCCATGGCGCTCGGGGTCAACGCCGAGCCGATGACGGCGACCTTGTCGTTGACGATGAGCTCCTGCGCCAGCCGCTTGGAGTTGTCGGGAACACCGCCATCGTCCTTGACGATGAGGTCGATTTTCTTGCCGGCAACGCTGGCGCCGTTCTTGTCCATGTACATCTTGATGCCGGCCTGGACCTGCTTGCCGACCGGGGCGAGTCCGCCGGTGAGCGGCAGCACGACGCCGACCTTCACGTCCTGAGCCAAAGCGCCGGTGGCCGCCAGCGTGGCTGCCGCGAACGCAATTCCGATGATACGCAGCATGAGGTTTCCTCTCCGTAGGCTGAGTTTGCGGCACTCTATAGCGCAACCGGCCGCCGGTCATCGCACAAAAAATGGACTTTTCGGAATATATGCGACAAGTCCGCGCAGCCCGCGGCGCAAGACCTTACGCGTGCGCCTTGCGTTGCGGATCGACGATCTGCTCGAGCTTGCCGAGCACGCGCATGCAAGGCAGCAGCTGCGCCAGACTGGCGTTCGGCTCGCGCTTCTCCTTGATCGCGGCGATGAACTCGCGGTCCTCGAGCTCGATGCCGTCCATGGAGACGTCGACCTTGGACACGTCGATCTTGTTGTCCTTGCCGTCGCTGAGGTCGTCGTAGAACGCCTTGTAGGTTCCGTTGTCGCAGATGTAGCGGAAGAACGAGCCGAGCGGCCCGTCGTTGTTGAAGGAGAGCGACAAGGTGAGGATCGCGCCCGACGGCACCTTGGCCACGATGCCCATGTCCATGGCGATGCCGAGCTGCGGGTGGATCGGGCCTTGCACCGCGTAGCAATCGGAAATCGTCTCGCCGGCCTGGTACTGGAACAGGTCGATGGTGTGGGCGGCGTGATGCCAAAGTAAGTGGTCGGTCCAGCTGCGCGGATTGCCCGCCGCATTGATGTTCTTGCGGCGGAAGAAGTAGGTCTGCACGTCCATCTGCTGGATCTTGAGCTCGCCCTTCTCGATGCGCTTGTGAACCCACTGATGGCTCGGATTGAAGCGGCGCACATGCCCACCCATGGCGACGACGCCGCTCTGCTTGGCGATCTTGACCAGCTGCTCGGCGTCCTCGACGCTGTCGGTGACCGGGATTTCGACCAGCACGTGCTTGCCCGCGCGCATCACCTGCTCGCCCTGCCGGAAGTGCATCTTCGTCGGCGTGGTCAGGATCACCGCGTCGGCACGCTTGATGCCTTCGGAAAGGTCGCCGGTGTGATGGGAGATGCCGTATTTCTTGGCGACTTCGGCGGTGGCGTCCTGATTGCCGCCCACGAGCGAGGTCACCTCGACGTCGGCAATGCGCTTGAGCGCGTCGAGGTGCTTTTGACCGAAGGCGCCCTGGCCGGCGACACAAATTTTCATCATCGTCCCTTGCTTGCGATGCGGTGAGCGGCTTTGCGCGCCGCCGCCTGCCTGCTCTTGGCGGCGTGGGCGCGCTTATCCTTGCTTGCAGCCTTGTGTCTGTTCTCGAGAATGATGTGCCCGACCGCGGTGTTCGACGCCGGCACGGTGTAGAAGCGGTAGACCTCGTCGACCTTGTCGTCGAGCGCGCCGCGCATGATCAGCCACATCACCATTTCGATGCCCTCGGCGCCGGCCTCGCGCATGTAGTCGATGTGCGGGATGCGCGTGAGCTTCTTGGGGTCCTTGGTGAGATTGTCGAGGAAGCTCTTGTCCCATTTGCTGTTGATGAGCCCGGCGCGCGGGCCGCTGATCTGATGCGACAATCCGCCGGTGCCGAAGATGACGACCTTCAGATCTTCGGGGTAGGACTCGACCGCCTTGCGGATCGCCTTGCCCAGCATATAGCAGCGATGTCCGGTCGGCGGCGGATACATGACGACGTTCACCGCGAGCGGGATGACCTGACACGGCCACTCCTTCGGCGTGCCGAACAACAGGTTCATTGGCACGGTCAGCCCGTGATCCACTTCCATCTTATTGACGATGGTGAGGTCGAATTCGTCGAGAATGACGGATTGCGCGATGTGGGCGGCGAGCGCGGGATGCCCCTTGAGCGTCGGCACCGGCCGCGGCCCCCAGCCCTCGTCGGCGGGAGGAAACTCGGCCGCGCAGCCGAGCGCGAAGGTCGGGATCATCTCCACCGAGAAGGCGGAGGCATGATCGTTGTAGACGACGATGGCGACGTCCGGCTTGGTATTCGCCATCCATTGCTTGGATTTCTCGAAGCCCGAGAACACCCGCTTCCAATAGGGTTCCTCGGTCTTGCCGTTGTCGAGCGCCGCGCCGATGGCCGGCACATGCGACGAGCCCACACCTGCGATGATCCTTGCCACGGCTCACTTCCGCTTTGCTGACGATTTGGATTTGGATTTCGAGTTGCCGGGCTTGCTCTTGCCCGACCTGGTGCGATTGCCTTCCACCGAGCGCCCGCCCGCCAGCATCATCGCGGCGTATTCCTGCTGCGAGGAGCCGGTCATGAGCGCGGCGAGATGCTGGAACGAATGGCCGTCGGTGGCGCCGAGCTTGGCGGTGAAATAGATGTTGCCGCCGAGCTCCAGCATTCGGTTGTAGTCGCGCTTGAGAATGGCGTCGGTCTGCGCCGGAGTGAGATTGAACCGCTTGAGATATTCCGCCTCGTTCGCCTTGAAGGCCTTGCGGTTCTCGTCCTTCATCAGCGACATGCAGAACATGTTGATGCCGTAGCCCTGGCGCGAGCGCTCGGCGTCGAACACGAAGGTGCCGGGGATGTCGTCATAGTCGTGCTGCGCCGGTGCCATCGGTCTCCTCCATTCCACGCCGCCGCCGGGCTCCCGTCGACCCGGACGCTCGATGCTGCTCCTGATGTTCCTCTCGCACAATATAGCTCAAGGCGCGTTCGCAACTAGTCCGACCTCGCCGCCTGGAATAATTCTAGCTCCAGTAAAGCCGCGTCGGGTTGTCGACCAGCAGCGCCTTTTGGGCCGCCGCGGTGGGCGCGATCCTTGGGACAAAGTCGACCAGCGCCCCGTCGTCGGGGGCCTCTTTCTTCATGTTGGGATGCGGCCAGTCGGTGCCCCAGATGACGCGGTCGGGAAATTGTTCGACCAGGCGCTTGGCGAAGAGCACCACGTCGTCATAGGGCGGCCCGGCGACCGTCATCCGTTCCGGGCAGGTCGCCTTCACCCAGAAATTCCGGTGCTGCGCCATCAGGCGATGGAAGCGCTGGTTCTCCGGATGATCGACGCCCTTCTTCACGTCGGGCGTGCCCATGTGATCGACCACGACCGTCGCCGGCAGCGCGGTGAAGAACGGCTCGAGCTCGGGCAGGTCCGCCATTTCGAAATAGACGACGATGTGCCACCCCAGCGGCGCCACGCGAGCGGCGATGCGGTTGAGAACCTCGCGCGGCGTGAAATCGACCAGGCGCCGCACGAAGTTGAAGCGCACGCCGCGCACGCCGGCGCGATCCATCGCTTTGAGTTCCGCGTCGGTGACCTCTTCGCCGACGAATGCGACGCCTCTCGCCTTGTTGTTGGAGCTGTCGAGCGCGTCGATCATCGCCCGATTGTCCTTGCTGTGGCACGACGCCTGCACGATCACGTTCTTGTCGAAGCCGAGAAAGTCGCGCAGCGCGAACAGCTTCTCCTTGGGCGCGTCGCATGGGGTGTATTTGCGCTCGGGCGCGTAGGGAAATTTGCTTTCCGGCCCGAACACATGGCAGTGCGCGTCGACCGCGCCCGCCGGCGGCCTGAATTTCGGCTTCGAGGGATTGGGATGAAAGGCAATGTATCCCGGGCTCATCGGCACTGGGCGGCCTCCATCTCCATCACACCCGCTCGAGCGCGAGCGAGACGCCCTGCCCGACGCCGACGCACATGGTGGCGAGCGCGAGCCTGCCGCCGCGTTTCTCGAGCCCGTGCAGCGCGGTGAGCGCGAGCCGCGCTCCCGACATCCCGAGCGGATGGCCGAGCGCGATCGCGCCGCCGTGGGGATTGACGTGCTCGGCATCGTCGGCAAGCCCGAGCTGGCGCAGGCAGGCGAGGCCCTGGGAAGCGAACGCCTCGTTGATCTCGATCAGATCGAAATCGCCGATCTTGAGGCCGAGCCGGGCCATCAGCTTGCGGGTCGAGGGCACCGGACCGATCCCCATCACCCGCGGCGGCACCGCCGCCGAGGCCATGCCGAGCACCCGTCCGCGGGGGCGAAGCCCATGGCGCTGCGCCGCCTCGGCCGAGGCAAGGAGCACGGCGGCCGCGCCGTCGTTGACGCCGGAGGCATTGCCTGCGGTCACCGTTCCGGGATTGCGGGCGAACGGCTTGAGCTTGGCAAGCCCTTCGAGCGTGGTGTCGGGCCGCGGATGCTCGTCCTTGCCGACCGCGATCGGGCCGGCCTTGCCGCCGGGCACCTCGACCGCGACGATCTCCTCGGCGAAATAGCCGGATGCCGTTGCCCGGCCCGCCCGCTGCTGCGAGCGCAGCGCAAAGGCGTCCTGATCGGCGCGCGAGACCTGGTACTCCTCGGCGACGTTCTCGCCGGTCTCGGCCATCGAGTCGACGCCGTACTGCGCCTTGATCAGCGGATTGACGAACCGCCAGCCCAGCGTGGTGTCGTGGATCTCGGCGCCGCGCTGGAATGCCTCCTGCGCCTTGCCCATGACCAGCGGCGCGCGCGTCATCGACTCGACGCCGCCGGCGATCGCAAGGTCGATCTCGCCGCTGCGGACCCCGCGCGCGGCATCGCCGATGGCGTTGAGGCCGGAGGCGCAGAGCCGGTTGACGGTGACGCCCGGGACCGAATCGGGGATGCCCGCAAGCAGCAGCGCCATGCGCGCCACGTTGCGGTTGTCCTCGCCGGCCTGGTTGGCGCAGCCGAGCACGACCTCGTCGAGCGCCGCCCAGTCGACCTTGGCGTTGCGCTCGATCAGCGCCCTGATCGGAACCGCGGCGAGATCGTCGGTGCGCACCTTGGCGAGCGCGCCGCCATAGCGCCCGATCGGGGTTCGCACCGCGTCGCAGACGAACACATCGCGCAAAGCGCTCATGGCGCACTCCTCATGACGCCGCGTCCCCGTGCGCCCGTGCCGTGCGGGCATGCAGCTCGCGGAGAACGGCGAGCTCCCGGTCGGTCGGCGCCGGCGTCTCGATCGCCGCGGCCGCGTGGCGCACCGGCCAGCCGGCATTGGATTGAATCTGCTCGCGCGTGACCCCCGGGTGGATCGAGGTCACCGTCATTTCCTTGCTCGCAGGGTCGGGCTCGAAGACCGCGAGGTCGGTGACGAGCTTGGTCGGGCCCCTGGTCGCGATTCCCATGCGGGAGCGGTGATCGCCGCCCTCGCCGTGGCCGAACGAGGTGACGAAGTCGAGCTTGGCGACGAAGCTGCGCGGCGATTGCCGCATGATGATGAAGATCTCGCCGCAGGCGCTGGAGATTTCCGGCGCCCCGCCGCCGCCGGGGAGCCGCGTCCTCGGCTTGTCGTAGGGACCCACGACGGTGGTGTTGAGGTTGGCGAAGCGGTCGACCTGGGCGCCACCGAGAAAGCCGACGGTGAAGCGGCCGCCCTGCAGCCAATAGCGGAACATCTCCACCACCGGCACGGTGGTGAGCGCGGTGTCGCACAATTCGCCGTCGCCGATCGAGAGCGGCAAGATGTCGGGCTTGGTGGCGATGGTGCCGGATTCGTAGATCAGCGTGATGTCGGGCGCGTGGGTCAGCCGCGCCAGGTTGCAGGCGGCCGACGGCATGCCGATGCCGACGAAGCAGATGTCGCTGTTGCGCAGCGCCCGCGCCGCAGCGACCGTCATCATCTCGGTGGCGCTATAGGACATCGAGCCCTCATTCCGCGGCGTGCGCAGGCTGCGCAGATTTCCCTGCAGAGTGGATTGGCGGAGCATGCACGGCAAAAGCCTCCGGCCCCTGCTCGAGCACGTTCGCCTTCATCCAGGCGAGGAAGGCGTCGCGGTCGCGCGAGATCGCCTCCCACGCCTTGTAGAAGGCATTGTCACGCTTGTAATAGCCGTGCGCGTAGGAGGGATGGGCGCCGCCCGGCACGCAGGCGATGGCGCCGACGGTCCAGCTCGGCAAGATCACCGCATTGGTGCTGCGCGTCCCGAAATCCTCGACGATCTCCTCGACCGTGACGACCGAGCGCTTCGCCGCCAGCACCGCCTCCTTCTGCACGCCGACGATGCCTTCGATCAGCACGTTGCCGGCCCGATCGGCCTTGAGCGCGTGGATGACGGCGACGTCCGGCCGGATCGCCGGCACCGCGGCAAGCCGCTCGCCGGTGAACGGACAGGTGACCTGCCTGATGTTGGGGTTCACCTTCGGCAGGTCCACCCCGAGATAGCCGCGGAACACCGCAAGCGGCAGCCCCGCCGCCCCCGCCTCGTAGGCATTGGCCATGGCCGCGTGCGAGTGCTCCTCGATCGCGATCGGCACCGGCCAGCCGTGCTCGTAGGCGTCGCGGAAGCGGTGAAGCGAGCCGACGCCGGGATTGCCGACCCAGGAGAACACGAGCCGGTCGGCGCAGCCCATGCCGATGAGCTGATCGTAGATGAGGTCGGGCGTCATCCGGATCAGGGCGAGGCGCCGACGGCGCTGGCGGATCACCTCGTGCGCGGCCGCGAACGGGATCAGATGGGTGAAGCCCTCCATGGCCACGCTGTCGCCGTCTCGGATGGTCGATTCCACGGCCTCGGCCAGGGTGAGAAAACGAGACATGCCGCCGTTTCCCGATGATCGCCGGTTCATTTACGGATCATGCCCGGCGCGGTCAAATGCCGCGGTTGAATACCGCGAATGCGCGGGCGCGGTCGCGCGGCGCGCGCCGTCCAGGCGGACGCGCGAGCGCTTGACCGCTATTGCCAGAAATGTCACCGAACGCATCCGACCATCGATCCCGGGGATCGCCGTGAGCTCCGCCAAATCCGCCAGCGGCTTCGACGTAGAGTTGCCGCGATCGCTGCAGGCCGAGCGCCGCGACGCCATCGCCATTCTCTCGCTCGCCCGGCCCGACAAGCGCAACGCCATCGACGATCCGACCGTAGCCGGCATCGAAGCGTTCTTTGCCGCGCTGCCCGACGGGATCAAGGCCGTCGTGCTCAAGGGCGAAGGCGAGCATTTCTGCGCCGGCCTCGACCTCGGCGAGCTGACCGCGCGCGGCGTCGCGCAAGGCATCGCCCATTCGCGCAGCTGGCATCGCGCCTTCGAGCGCATCGAGTTCGGCAAGGTCCCGGTCGTCGCCGTGCTGCACGGCGCCGTCGTCGGCGGCGGGCTCGAGATCGCGGCGGCCTGCCATATCCGCGTGGCGGAGCGCTCGGCCTATTACGCGCTGCCGGAAGGGAGCCGCGGCATCTATGTCGGCGGCGGCGGCTCGGTGCGGCTGCCGCGGCTCATCGGCACCGCGCGCATGATGGACATGATGCTCACCGGCCGCGTCTATGGCGCCGAGGAAGGCCAGGCGATCGGGCTCTCGCACTACCTGGTGGCCTCGGGCGGCGGCTTGTCGAAGGGCATCGAGCTCGCCGAGCGCATCGCCGGCAACGCACCGATGACCAATTTCGCGGTCACCCAGGTGCTGCCGCGGATCGCCGAATCCGATCCCGCCGCGGGTTACCTGACCGAGGCGCTGATCTCGGCGATCGCCCAGGGCGACGACGAGGCGAAGGCGCGGCTCAAGGCCTTTCTCGACAAGCGCGCGCCCAAGACGGTGCGCGGCTGACGCCAATCGGCGAACCATGGCGACAGCGGTCAAAGAGCGTCATCCCGGCCCGGCCGCGCCGCCGCGGCCGGTTCGGCTCGGCCCGCGCGACGTCACGGTCGATCGCCGGGCGGACGGCACCATCCGCCTGCGATCGCCGCATCCGCTGCCACCCTACCCCGCCAAGCTGACCGAGCGGCTCGAGCACTGGGCGGCGGCGGCGCCGGAGCGCACCTACCTGGCGCAGCGCGATTCCTCGGGGGAATGGCGCACGCTCAGCTATCGCGAGACGCTGGCGCGGGTCCGCCGCATCGGCGCCGCCCTCTGTGCGCGCGATCTCTCGCCCGAGCGTCCGATAGTCATCCTCTCCGGAAACGACCTCGCGCATGCGCTCGTCGGGCTCGCCGCGATCTATGTCGGCATCCCCTATGCGCCGATCTCGCCGGCCTACGCGCTGATCTCGAGCGACTTCGGCAAGCTCGAATACATCATCGACCTGCTCACGCCGGGCCTCGTCTTCGCCAGCGACGGCAATCTCTTCCGCCCCGCCATCGAGGCGGTCGTACCGGCGGACGTGGAGATCGTGGTCGCGCGCAATCCGCTGCCGAGCCGCCGGACGACGTTGCTGCAGGATTTGCTCGTGCCGAGGTCGACCGCGAGCGCCGAGGCGGCGCATGCCGTGGTCGGGCCCGACACCATCGCCAAATTCCTGTTCACCTCGGGCTCGACCGGCACGCCGAAGGCGGTGATCAACACGCAACGCATGTGGTGCTCGAACCAGGCGATGATTCTTTCGCAGCTCGCCTTCTTCGCCGACGAGCCGCCGGTGATCGTGGATTGGTCGCCGTGGCACCACACCGCCGGCGGCAATCACAATTTCGGCTTCGTCCTCTACAATGGCGGCACCTGCTATATCGACGAAGGCAAGCCGGTCGCGGGCGCGATCGAGATGACGGTGCGCAACCTGCGCGAGGTCGCCGCCAACTGGTATTTCACGGTGCCGAAGGGCTACCAGGCGCTCATCCCCTATCTCCGCGCCGATGCCGAGCTGCGAAAGACGTTCTTCAGCCGGCTCAAGGTGCTCTGGTTCGCCGGCGCGGCGCTGTCGCAGTCGGTGTTCGACGAGATGCAGGAGCTGGCGGTCGCGGCCTGCGGCGAGCGCATCATGTTCCTGACCGGGCTCGGCGCGACCGAGAGCGCGCCGATGGCGATCGCGCGGATGTGGCAAAGCACGGATTCCACCAATATGGGCGTGCCGGTGCCGGGGGTGGAGCTCAAGCTCGTGCCGACCGGCGGCAAGCTCGAGGCGCGGCTGTCCGGGCCGAACATCATGCCGGGCTATTGGCGCACTCCCGAGCTCAGCGCGCAGGCGTTCGACGAGGACGGCTTCTACAGGCTCGGCGACGCGCTCAAATTCGAGGACCCCGACGATCCGGGCGAGGGCCTGCTGTTCGACGGCCGCATCGCCGAGGACTTCAAGCTGGCGACCGGCACATGGGTCAATGTCGGGCAGCTGCGCGCGCGTGTGCTGGCGCAGCTCGACCCCTATGCGCGCGACGTGGTGATTACCGGCGCCGATCGCGGCGAGATCGGGGCGCTGATCTTCCCCGACCTCGACGCCTGCCGGCGCCTCGCCGGCGATCCGGCGGCGGATTTGACCAGCGACGCGCGCGTGCTCGAGGAGCTGCGCGCGCGGCTTATCGCCTTGACCAGGACCAGCACCGGCAGCTCGAACCGCGTCTGCCGCGCGATCCTCGCCGCCGAGCCGCCCTCGCTCGACGAGATCACCGACAAGGGCTCGATCAACCAGCGCGCCGTGCTCGACCGCCGCGCCGCTCTCGTCGCCGAGCTCCATGCATCGCCGCCGTCGCCGCGCGTGCTGGCGCTCGACGGCGGACAATAGAACCGGCGGCCGACAATGGATAAGCTGCAGCCATGACCATGGCGGGGAAGAAGCCCGGACTGAGCGCGAGCTGGAGCGACGTCTGGCTGCTCGACGGCGTGCGCACGCCGTTCGCCGATTACAACGGCGCGCTGGCGGCGGTGTCGCCGACCGACCTCGGCATCAAGGCGGCGCGCGAAGTCTTCGCCCGCAGCGGCGTGTCGCCGCAGGACGTCGGCGCGGTCATCACCGGCTCGATGGCGCAGGCGAGCTTCGATACCTATTGCCTGCCGCGCCATGTCGGGCTCTACGCCGAGGTGCCGATCGAGGTGCCGGCGCACATGGTGCAGCGGGTGTGCGGCACCGGCATCGAGGTGCTGATGCAGGCGGCCGACTACATCGCGCACAAGGACGTCGACCTCACGCTCTGCGTCGGGGCGGAGTCGATGAGCCGCAATCCGGTCGCCTCGTACACGATGCGCGGCTTCCGCATGGGCGGAGTCGATTTCAAGGATTTTTTGTTGGAGGCGCTCAACGATCCCGCGGCCAAGGTCAGCATGGGGGACACCGCCGAGAACCTCGCGCGCCAGTACCAGATCACGCGGCCGGAGGTCGACGCCTTCGCGGCGCGCAGCTTCGAGCGCGCAGTCGCCGCGCAGAAGTCGGGCTTCCTCGCCGGCGAGATCGCGGCGGTGAGGAACGAGACGTTCGAGCGCGCGGGCTATCAGCCGCGCGCCCTCAAGCTCAAGGGTGCGAGCGAGCTTGCGGCCGACACCCATGTGCGCCCCTCCCCGATCGAGTCGCTCGCCGCCATCCGGCCCGCCTTCGGCGGGGTGCAGACCGGCGGCAATTCCTCCGGCATCGTCGACGGCGCGGCGGCGGCGCTGGTTGCCGCCGCCGGCTATCTCGAAAAATCGGGCAAGGCGCCGCTCGCGCGCATCGTCGCCGGCGCGGCCGTCGGCGTGCCGCCCGAGGTCATGGGCATCGGCCCGGTGCCGGCGATCAAGGCGGTGCTCGAGCGCGCCGGGCTCACGCTGAAGGATATCGGCCGGCTCGAGATCAACGAGGCCTTCGGGGCGCAGGTGATGGCGTGCGCGCGCGAGCTCGGTCTCGACGAGGGCAAGCTCAATGTCAACGGCGGGGCAATCGCCATCGGCCACCCCTTGGGCGCAACCGGCGTGCGGCTCGCGATCACGCTCGCGCGCGAGCTCAAGCGGGCGCGGTTGCGCTACGGCATCGCCTCGGCCTGCATCGGCGGCGGCCAGGGCATCGCGCTATTGATCGAGAATCCCGATGCCGCCGCGGCCGCCCCGACACGGAAGCACTGATCATGGACATCAAAGGACATGCCGCCGTCGTGACCGGCGGCGCCTCCGGCCTCGGCGCCGCGACCGCGTTCGAGCTCGCCCGCGCCGGCGCGCGGGTCGCCTGCCTCGACGTCAATCTCGACGGCGCGCGGGCGGTGGCGGACAAGATCGGGGGGCTCGCCGTGCGCTGCGACGTGACCGATGCCGAGCAATCGGTCGCCGCGCTCGCCGAGCCGCGCGCCAGACACGGCGCGGCCCGCATCCTGATCAATTGCGCCGGCGTCGGACCGGCCAAGCGCATCGTCGGCCGCGACGGCCCGATGCCGCTCGCCGAATTCGCGCGCGTCATCGAGATCAATCTGATCGGCACCTTCAACATGATGCGGCTCGCCGCCGCCGACATGCAGGGCCTGCCCCCGCTCGCCGACGGCGAGCGGGGCGTCATCATCTCGACCGCGTCGGTCGCGGCCTTCGAGGGACAGATCGGCCAGGCCGCCTACTCCGCCTCGAAGGGCGGCGTCGCCGCGCTGACGCTGCCGGCGGCGCGCGAGTTCGCGCAGTTCGGCATCCGCGTGAACACCATTGCGCCCGGCATTTTCCACACGCCGATGCTGCTGGCATTGCCGGAAGAGGCGCAGAACAGCCTGGCGGCGGCGGTTCCGTTTCCCAAGCTGCTCGGCCGCCCGGACCAGTTCGCGGCGCTCGCGCGCCATATCGTCGAGAACGCGTATCTCAACGGCGAGGTGATCCGCCTCGACGGCGCGCTGCGCCTGGCGCCGCGCTGAACCGTTCGCCGCCCGGGGGCCCGCGAATGCTGGTGAATAGCCGCGTCGTCCGCATCGAATGGGGCGATTGCGATCCGGCCGGGATCATCTACTACCCCCGCTATTTCGGCTTCTTCGACGCCAGCACCTCGGCGCTGATCGAGCGTGCGCTCGGCATGACCAAGCCCGAGTATCTCAAGGCCTATGACTTCACCGGCCATCCCCTGGTCAGCGTCCGCTCGCGTTTCCTCCTGCCGGCGCGGTTCGGCGACGACGTGACGATCGAGACGAGGGTTGCGGAGTTCCGCCGCTCGAGCTTCGACGTGCATCATCGCCTGTTCAAGAACGGCGCACTCGCGGTCGAAGCGTTCGAGACGCGCGCCTGGGTGCAAGGCGATCCGAGCCACGGCACGATGCGGGGCGCGCCGGTGCCGCAGGAGGTGATCGACCGGCTGTCGCAGGGTTAGCGCGGACCGACCAGCGCATGTCCCGGAAGAGTGGGAACCGGTTTTCCGATCAGGATATGCGCAAAATCGAAAAAAGCTTAGAACGCATCCCGAGTCCACCTCGGATGCGCTCTAGCAGCTGCCGGCGGTCCGCGCGGCCACGCGATCCGCGGCGAGACTCGCATCGGCCGCGAACGCGGCGAGCACGCCGTGCGGGTCCTCGGCCCAGGTCGCGACCGGCACCGGACCGCAGAGCAGCATGCAATAGTCGTACGGCGCGCGCCGGTCGTTGGCCATGATGAACTGGTAATGCATCCAGAACAGGTTGATGCGAATCCGGTCGTAGATTTCGGGAGACAGCATGTCGCGGAAGCGCAGCCGCCAGACGATCGGGTTGCGGCGCTCGCTGCCGGGGTGGACGCCGATGCCTTCGACCGGGTCGAAATTCCAGAAGGCGAGCGCGTCCTTGCGCGCCTGGACATCGATCCAGGCGATCGAAGGCTCGACCGCGATGCGGGCGAACACCGCGCGCAGCCACTCCGCCTTGGGATGCAGCGCCGCGCCCGGCGCGATCGAGCCGAGCGTCAGCATCACCACCGAGGCCGCCCGCCGCCCGACGTCGGGATCGAGCTCGAGCGCGCGCGCGACGATCGCGGGCGCCAGCACGCCGCCGCCGCTGTGCCCGACCACCACGATCTCATCGGCCTCGTGCGCGACGGCGACGAGCCGCTGCGCGGCGGCCTCGATCGGGGCATCGAAGCAGCTCGCCTCGCCGCGCGCGAACTTGGTGAGGTGCGGCCAGTGGCTGTTGATCTGCACGACCCGCAAGCGGTCCGCCAGCGGGCGCAGCGCCAGGAATGCCGCAAGCGCGGCGAGCACGCCGACCAGAAGCGCCACGCTGCCGGGCACATCAGCCACACGCTCCAGCACGAACCCGGCGAGCCATCCGGCGCCGATCGCGAGCCAGATCCAGGCGATCAGCATCAGCTGGAAATAGATCAGAACGAAGCCGAACCGCCACGCGCCGCGCACCACCCGCGCCATGGCTCCGGTCACCAGGTAGTCGAAGATCCAGTGCAGCGCGCGCGGAACCTGCCGCCGCAGCGGCTCCGCCATGTTGGCGCGGATGAAGTGCTCCTGCCGCAGAAAGTCGTAGCGGGTGGCGACCCGCCAGTTCGGACCCGAGGTTTCGATGTCCCAATGGGCGAATGCCTGCGAATCGAGTTGCAGCTCGCCGAGCCGCGCCTCGAGCGGCCAATTCGCGCGAAAGCGCTTCACCGAGCGCTCGAACAGCCGGTAGTAGCCTTCCGCGCCCTGCGGATCCCAGCCCTCGACATAGATGACGTGCCGGCGTCCGATCACAGCTCGCTGCGGCGCGCCCATCCCCGGCTCCGTCACGCGAGCGCGCCCGCCGCCACCGGTTCAGGTCGATTCCGGCGCGAAGGCTTCGCGCAGCTTGAAGCGCTGGATCTTGCCGGTCGCGGTCCGCGGAATTGCGTCGACGAAGCGGATCGAGCGAGGACGCTTGTGCCGGGGAAGAACGCCCGCCGCATGCGCCGCGACCGCCTCCGCGGTGGCGGCGTCCCGCGTCCAGCCGGCGCGCAGCGCCACGTGCGCCACGCTGGCAAAGCCGCCGTCGCGGTCCGGCAGCGAGACCACCGCCGCCTCCAGGACGGCGGGATGGCCGCACAGGGCGTCCTCGACCTCGGTCGGCGAGACCCACAGGCCGGAGGACTTGAACAGGTCGTCCGACCGCCCTTCGAAGAAATAATACCCGTCGTCGTCGCGCCGATAGATGTCGCCGGTCCTGAGCCATCCGTTCTGAAGCAACTGCGCCTTGCCCGGCTTGTTCCAGTAATGCGAGCTGATGCTGGCGCCCCGCACGAACAGATTGCCCCTGCCGGCGTTCTCGATGATCGCGCCGGCATTGTCGACCAGCTTCACGTCATAGCCGGGAACCGGCTGCCCGGAGCTGCCGAGCCTTATCCGGCCGGGTCGGTTGCTGATGAATCCGTACATCACCTCGGTGGTTCCGATCATGTCCAGAATCTCCGTCCCGGTGAGCGCCTTCCAGTCACGGAAGATTTGCGGGGCCAGCTTCTCGCCGCCGGAAACGCAGAGCCGCAGTCCGCTCGTGTCCAGCACATGGCCGGCGCGATGATGCTCGAGCAGCGCACGGAATATCGCGGGAACGCCAAAGAACGCGGTCGGGTGAAGACGCGAAAACACGTCGGCGATCAGCTGCGGGGTCGGCCGCGCGCTCGATAGAACGCACGTGGCGCCGAACGCAAGCGGAAACGAGAGGCTGTTCGAAAAGCCGTACGAGAAGAACATGCGGGCCGACGAGAAAATGCGGTCGTCGGATCCGAGCCCGAACACGCCGCGTCCGCTCGCCTCGACGACGTATGGAAGATCACGATGCCGGTGCACCGCTCCTTTCGGATGGCCGGTCGTACCCGAGGTATAGAGGATGACGGCGACCGCTTCGGGATCGAGCGGCACGGGCTCGCTCGGGAGAGCCTCGTTTGCCGCCGCCGACAAGTCCGTCCAATCGCCCGGCGCGCCCGGCCCCATCGCCAGGACGGTCGGAACGAACGGCAGCATCCGCTTCGCCGCGGTGAAATTCGCCAGCTGGTCCGTCGAGACGATGACGCAACGCGGCTGCGGGTCGGAGATCATGTAGGCGAGCTCGTCGCCGTTCACGATCGTGCTGCAGGGAACCGCAATGGCGCCAAGACCCATGACGGCCAAGAGCGCGACGACCAGGTCGGGGCTGTCGCTCATCGCGAGCGCGACCCGGTCGCCCGGCACGACGCCGAGGGCGCGCAACGCGGTCCGGCATTGGCCGGCCCGTCGGTCGATTTCGCCGAGACTGATGGCGCTGTCGCCGTACAGGTACGCAACGCGATCCGGATGCGCCGACACCTGCCCGGCGAAATAGTCGAAGATCGTCGCTTTCAGAGTTACCCCACTCTTTGAACCAGGTCAGGTGCCCGACTACCGTCCCGTCTTTTCGGGCCGGCTTGCCCCCGGGCCGGGCGAAAGCTTTCGTCGGCCCGGCCCGTTTACCAGCTCATGCGCGGCCGGCGCAAGCGCCGAGCTTGGAACCCGCGATCGCTCGCGATCGACAAGCTCGAGCAATGGCCATCGCCGCGTCGGGCGAACTGCGTCCCGGCGGCGAGCCGACGGCGAAACGCGGCGGAACCTCACTTTACAAGAGCGCCCCGCATCGGGCTCAATGGCCGCAAAGGCCGCGCAACGGCCCATGTCGCAACCCGGAGGAAACGATGCGTCGAGCCCAGCATCATGCCGCGACGGTGATCTCGTCGGTGGCGGGCCTGCTGATGGCGGCGTCCGCCGCGCTCGCGGAGGACAGGACCTTCGAGCTCAAGCTCTCGCACTGGGTGCCGCCGACGCATCCGCTGCAGAAGGCGATGGAGGAATGGGGCGCCTCGATCGAGAAGGCCTCGAACGGCACCATCAAGTCCAAGGTGTTTCCGTCCCAGCAGCTCGGCAAGGCCTTCGACCACTACGACATGGCGCGCGACGGGATCGCCGACTTCACCTACGTCAATCCCGGTTATCAGCCCGGCCGTTTTCCGATCATCGCGGCGGGCGAATTGCCGTTCCTCGTCGGCGACGCCAAGGGCGGCATCCGGGCGGTCGATTCCTGGTATCGCAAATATGCCGCGACCGAGATGAAGGACGTGAAATACTGCTTCTCCTTCATTCTCGACCCCCTGACCTGGCACTCGAGCAAGAAGAAGATCGTGGTGCCGGGCGACATCAGGGGCATGAAGGTGCGGCCGTCGCAGGCGACGGTGGCGGCCTGGGTGACGCTGCTCGGCGGCACCAACGTGCAGGCGAGCGCGACCGAGGTGCGCGACGTGATGGAGAAAGGCGTGGCCGAGGCGGTCACCTTCCCCTGGGGCTCGGTGCCGCTCCTCGGCGTCGACAAGGTCACGAAGTATCACATGGACGCGCCGCTGCACACCGTCACGTTCCAGTGGCTGATGAGCCCGCGCACCTACGCGGCGATGTCGGCCGCGCAGAAGAAGGTGATCGACGACCACTGCACCACCGAATGGGCCGGCCGGTTCGCCGACCCCTGGGCCGATTTCGAGCACGCCGGCCTTGCCAAGGTGAAAGCCGAGCCGGGGCACGAGGTCTATCCGATCACCGACGCGCAGCTCGACGAGTGGAAGAAGTCGGCCGAGCCGTTGCACCAGCAATGGACGGCGGCGGTCCGCAAGGCCGGGGGCGATCCGGACACGATCATGAACGAGCTCAAGCAGGCACTGGCGCAATACAAGGCCGCCTACTAGGGCGGACCTCGGTCGCGTTGGGACACATCATCCGCTCATTCCCGCGCAAGCGGGAATCCAGGACCGCCTGCTGGGACTTGGTGATCTCGTTCTAGGTCCCCGCTTTCGCGGGGACGAGCGGATTGCGCTTCGCGCGCGGGGGACGGCATGCATACCAGGTTCATGGATCGCTTCATCGATTCCATCGAATTCTTGGCCGCGCTGTTCGTCGGCGTCGTCGCCGCCGACGTGTTCGTCTCGGTGCTGCTGCGCTATTTCTTCGGAATCTCGATTCCCGACAGCTACGACTTCGGCCGCCTGCTCTTGGGCGTGCTGATCTTCTGGGGCATCGGCGCGACCTCCTACCGCGGCACCCACATCACCGTCGATCTCGTCTACGCCAATGTCGGCGCCGGCTATCGGCGCGCGATCGACATTTTCGCGACCCTCGTCCTCCTGTTGGTGGTCGCGGTGCAGACCTTCACGCTCTACGACAAGGTCTGGACCACGCGCGCCGACAACGTGCTCACCTTCGACATGCGGCTGCCGACCTGGCCGTTCTTCCTGCTCGCCTGGATCGGCGACGTGTCGGCGGTGATCCTGATCGCGCTGCGCACCTATCGCCTGATCTTTCATCCCGAATTGCTGGTCCGGCCGGACCAGCTCAAGCCGATCGAATGAGACGATGAGCTCCGACGCCGTCGCCGCCCTCGGTTTCGCGGTCCTGTTCGTGCTGATGCTGCTGCGCGTACCGGTCGGCATGGCGATGGGATTGGTGGGGGTGAGCGGCTTTGCCTACATCGTCGGCGGCGCCGCCGCCCTCAAGAACGTCGGGCACACGACCATGCGCACGGTGACCGACTACAATTTCGCCGTCGTCCCGCTGTTCCTGCTGATGGGCGCGTTCGCCACCACGTCCGGGATGAGCCGCGAGCTGTTCCGCGGCGCCAACGCCTTCGTCGGACACCTGCGCGGCGGGCTGGGCATCGCCACGATCGCGGCCTGCGGCGGATTTGCCGCGATCTGCGGCTCCTCGGTCGCGACCGCGGCGACGTTCTCGAAGGTCGCCTATCCCGAGATGCGCTCCTACGGCTATCCGCAATCCTTCGCCACCGGCGTCATCGCCGCCGGCGGCACGCTCGGCATCATGATCCCGCCGTCGACGGTGCTGGCGGTCTACGGCCTGATCACCGAGCAGGACGTGGGCAAGCTGTTCATCGCCGGAGTGCTGCCGGGTCTGCTTGCGGTCGCCATGTACATGGTCACGATCACGGCGATCGGCGCGCTGCGGCCGGGCTTCCTGCCGGCCGGCCCCCGCCATTCCTGGAAGGAGCGGCTGCTCGGGCTGCGCGACATCTGGGCGACGCTGCTCCTGTTCGCCTTCGTCATCGGCGGCATCTATGGCGGGCTGTTCACCGCCACCGAGGCGGCCGGCGCCGGCGCCGGCGGTGCCTTCGTCATCGGCGTCGCGCGCGGACGCCTGTCGTGGCGCGACATCTACCGCTCGCTGCTCGAGACCACGCGCATCACCGCGGCGGTGTTCACCGTGCTGATCGGCGCGATCCTGTTCGGCTATTTCCTGACCGTGACGCAGACCCCGCAGAAGGTCACCGAGTTCCTCACCGCCCTCGGGCTCGGCCGCTACGGCGTGCTCGCGCTGATCATGATCATGTATCTGGTGCTGGGCTGCCTCATGGACGCGCTCGCCATGGTCATCCTCACCGTTCCCATCATCTTCCCCGTCATCAAGCAGCTCGGCTTCGACCCGATCTGGTTCGGCGTCATCATCGTCATGACGGTCGAGCTCGGGCTGATCCATCCGCCGGTCGGCATGAACATATTCGTGATCAAGAGCGTGGTGGAGGACGTGAAGATTTCGACCATCTTCTACGGCGTGCTGCCGTTCATCGTGACCGACATCCTGCGCCTCGTGATCCTGATCGCGTTCCCGGCGATCGCGATCTACCTTCCTTCGCACATGTGACGTCGAGCCCCGAGGGTTGCCGCCGAGTGATGGACTCCCGCCCGGCGAGCCTGTAACAACGCCCCGGCTCGACCTCGGCACGGCGCGCTCGGCGCCCCGCATTCCGTCGAGAAGAACCGGAGGACCGCAGATGCGGATCGACGCCTACACGCACTTTTTCCCGAAAAAATTCTTCGACCGGATGCAGGCCGTCGCCGGCGACTCCAAGGACATGGGCAAGCGGGTGCGGGCGCTGCCGGCGCTGTTCGATCTCGATCACCGCAAGAAGATCGTCGACGGCCACAAGGATTATCAGCAGATCCTGTCCTATCCGCAGCCGCCGGTCGAGACCTTCGCCAAGGATCCGGCGCAGATCGACGAGCTCATCCGCTTGATCAACGACGGCTTTGCCGAGCTGTGCGCGAAGGAGAAGGATCATTTCCCGGGCTGGGTGGCGCAGATTTCGCTCGACGCGCCGGATGCCGGCGCGCGCGAGGCCGAGCGCGCGGTGAACGAGCTCGGCGCGCTCGGCGTGCAGATCTACACCAACGTCGCCGGCAAGCCGCTCGACCGGCCGCAATACCGGCCGTTCTGGGCCAAGATGAACGCGCTCGGCAAGCCGGTCTGGCTGCATCCGGCGCGCGGCGCCAACATGCCGGACTATATCGACGAGAAGAAATCGCTCTACGAGATCTGGTGGACGTTCGGCTGGTCGTATGAGACCGCGACGGCGATGGCGCGCCTCGTCTTCTCCAAGATCATGGACAGCCATCCCAATCTCAAGATCATCACCCACCATTTCGGCGGCATCGTGCCGATGCTGGAGGGCCGCATCGGCCCGGGCTGGGACGTGCTCGGCTCGCGCACCTCGGACGAGGACTATGTCGCGTTGCGCAAGAGCCTGAAGAAGCGCCCGCTCGACTACTTCAAGCAGGATTTCTACGCCGATACCGCGGTGTTCGGCGGAAAGCCGGCGACCAAATGCGGCCTCGAATTCTTCCCCTTGGAGAAGATCGTGTTCGCCTCCGATTGCCCGTTCGATCCGGAGGGCGGCACGATGTACCCGCGCGTCACGCTGCAGATTCTCGACTCGCTCGACATCCCCAAGGCCGATCGCGAGAAGATCGACTATAAGAACCTGGAGGCGATCACCGGCGTGAAGCTGGTGAAGTAAGGAGGGAGGCGTCCAATGCACCGAAAAGCCGCGCTGCTTGCAGCAGCGACGATCGCCGTCGCCCTTGCCGCGGCGGCGGATCGCACCGTCGCGCAGACCGCCGGAGCCCCGGCGACGCAGATCATCACGCTGGGCACCCGCGGCGGCCCGCTGCCGAGCAAGGACCGCGCGCAATCCTCGAACCTTTTGGTGGTCAACGGCACGCTCTACCTGATCGATGCCGGCGACGGCGTGACCCGCCGGATCGTGCAGGCCGGCCATGACTTTCGCAAGGTCGGAAAAATCTTCATCACCCATCCCCACAGCGACCACACCGCGGGCCTCGCCACCCTGCTCGTCTCCGCGTGGGAATATCAGCGCCGCGAGCCGATCGACATCTACGGCGGCGGGGTCGAGGCGCTGGTCAAAGGCGCGATCGCCTATCTCACGCCCAACGCCGAGATCCGCTGGGCGGAAGGGAAGAAAGCGCCGATGGCCGACCTCTTCCACGGCCATGACGTCGGTCCCGGTCTCGTCTACCAGGACGACAACGTCAAGGTGATCGCGGCCGAGAACACCCATTTCAATTTCCCGCAAGGCAGTCCGCCCTACGGCAAGTACAAGTCTTATTCCTATCGCTTCGAGACACCGAGCCGCGTCGTCGTGTTCACCGGCGATACCGGCCCTTCCGACGCGGTGACCGAATTGGCAAAGGGCGCCGACGTGCTGGTGACGGAAGTGACGACAGCCGACGACGTGATCGAGCTCTTCAAGCGGACCGGCGCCTGGCAGGCAAAAACTCCCGCCGAGCAGGAGGGCTTCGTGCGCCACATGAACGAGGAGCACGTCACGCCCGAGGAGGTCGGCAAGATGGCGGCGAAGGCCGGCGTCAAGACGATCGTGATGACGCATCTTTCCCCGACGGTCGATCCCGAGGACACTTACCAGCGCCATGTCGACGGGGCGAAGAAATTCTTCTCGGGTCCCATCCTGCTCGCGAAGGACCTCATGAAGTTCTGACTGGGGCTTCATGAAATGGAGGAGGGAACGGGCCATGCGCGGCTTTGTCTGGGTGCTCGTGACGACTGTTCTTGCGCTCTTGCCGCAGGGCGCGGGGGCGCAACTCGGCGAGAAATGGGTCGTGAGCTGGACCGGATCGGCGCAGGGACCTTATCCGGTGGGCAACCCGTCGGCGCAGCCGGATCAGCGCTTTGCATTTCCTTCTCCGCAGGCGGGGGCGAACGACCAGACCCTGCGGCTGATCGTGCGCCCCGACATCTGGGGCCGCGAGGCGCGTCTGCGCCTGAGCAACGCGTTCGGAACGAAGCCCGTGACCTTCGACGGCGTGTTCGTCGGCTTGCACATCGGCGGCGCTGCCCTCCTCCACGGCACCAATCAGCCGGTCACGTTCGACGACGGCAAAGCCAGTGTTTCGGTCGCGCCCGGCAGCTCCGCATGGAGCGATCCGGTGGCCGTTGCCTTCGTGCGCGATTCGGCCGCGGCAGAGCTCGCCGGACGCAAGCTCGCCGTCAGCTTTCACGTTGCCGGCGAGAGCGGCCCGATGACGTGGCACGCCAAGGCGCTGACCACCTCCTACGTCACCGCGCCCGGCGCCGGTTCGAAAGGCAAGTCGGAAGATGAAGCGGCGTTCCCCTACAGCTCCGCCTCCTGGTTCTTCCTCGACGCCGTCGAGATGATGGTTCCCGCCGAAAGCTTCGCGATCGTGACGTTCGGTGATTCGATCACCGACGGCACGGCATCGACCATGAACGGCGATGACCGCTGGCCGGATGTCCTGTCGCGGCGCATGCACGCGGTGCACGGCAACCGCGTCGCGGTGGTCAACGCCGGCATCGGCGGAAATCAGATCGCGGGGCCGGCGGAATACGGCCCGCAGAAGCCGTTTCCGGGCGGCCCGTCCGCGCGGCAGCGCGTCGATCGCGACGTGCTCGATCTTGCCGGCGTCTCGGCCGTGATCTGGCTCGAGGGAATCAACGATTTCAGCAAGAACGGCAACGCGACGCTCGAGACGGTGCAGAAGGGCATGAAAGAAGTAGTCGGCCGGATTCGCGCACGCCGGCCGGACATCCGCATATTCGGCGCCACGGTCGTTTCGGCGCTCGGCTCGTCGAACGCGGCGCACGGCTTTCCGGAGCAGGATCAGAAGCGGAGAGTGCTCAACGACTTCATCCGCGCGGGCGGACTGTTCGACGCCGTCATCGATTTCGACCGCGCGACGCTCGATCCGCAGAGCGGCGGCCTCAAGCCCGAATTCGTGCCGGAGAGCACGACGGGCGGAGCGGGAGACAAGCTGCACCCGAACCGCGCCGGCTATCTCGCAATGGGAATGGCGATCGACCTCGATCTGTTCAAGCCGTAGGATGTCGGCGCCACCACCCGCCGCAGCGAGCAATCCGATGAGCGACCGCCGGCCGCGTATCCGCGTCATCAATCCGAACTCGAACGAGACGGTGACGCGCAATCTCGACATGGCGCTCGCGCCGCTGCGATTTGCGGACGGCCCGGAGATCGTGTGCTCGACGCTCGCGGAAGGTCCGTTCGGAATCGAGACGCAGGCGGACGTCGAGAGCGTCGTGATGCCGCTGCGCCGGCTGGTCGAGAGCGACAATTCGTCCGACGCATTCGTGATCGCCTGCTACAGCGACCCGGGGCTGCACGTCTGTCGCGAAGGCACCTCGCGCCCGGTGTTCGGCATCGCCGAATGCGGCGTGCTGACGGCGCTGGCGCGCGCGAGCCGGTTCGGCGTCATCGCCATCGGCCAGCGCTCGATCGCTCGCCACATGCGCTACCTGCGCCAGATGGCGCTCCTTGACCGCCTCGCCGGCGAGCGGCCGTTGGAGATGTCGGTGGCGGAGACGGCAAGCGGCGACAAGACGCTGCAGCGGATGGTCGAGATCGGCAACCGATTGAAGGACGAGGACGGCGCCGAGGCGGTGGTCATGGGCTGCGCCGGCATGGCACGCCACCGCCGCCCGCTGGAAGACGCGCTCGGCATCCCGGTGATCGATCCGACCCAGGCCGCGGTTGCGATGGCGCTCGGGACGTTGCAGGTCGGCCGCCACTGACGCCTGCGCGCGTCCAGCCGCGGAGCGCGGCGGTCACGATTTAAAGAGTTAGCGCATGTTAAGTCTCCAGACAGGTCCGAGCGGGTTGTCCTATGTCGTCGGTATCACTTGCGCGCTGGCGGCGTCGCTCGACTCCGCTCGGTCCGAGTCTGACCGGATCTCGTCTGCAGCGAACTACTGCCTGAGCTACCGAAATTCCGTTACGATAAGTGATGATCATACGATCTTGTGTTTCGATGGAAAAATTGATCTTGATCAAGCCAGCGCTCCCTTTCATCAGTTAAAACAAAACGGCTTTTTTATCGTCAGAAGTCCAGGAGGGGCTCCCCACGTGGCGATCAATCTATCGAATATTTTGCGCAAAAAGAACGCAACAGTGATCATATACGATTATTGTCTTTCGGCGTGCGCCAATTATTTTCTAATCGCCTCGTTCAAAACATACATCTTGAAAAGTAGTATTGTAGCGTGGCATGGGGGCCCGCCGAAGGTCGGATGTAACGCCGGTAACATCGAACATGTGAAAAAATATCTGCGCGATTGGAGATATGTGCGCGATCGGGACGGAATCGAAATCTACCCTTCTGCAGAAGTGCTTTGTCAGACAATCGAATTAGAGAAAAGATTCTTCAAAGAAAGAGAAATCGAGGACCGACACATTCATCAGCCACAAACAGAACATACACAAAAACTGAGTCATTTTGCGATGATCGAGCCAGCAAACAGAAGGAGAGTTCTTTGGATGTGGAATCCAAAGAATTACGGAGATTATTTCAAGTCCAGAATTGTATACGAATCGTATCCAAGCAGCCAGGACGAGGTTGATGAAATATTGAGTCGATTACAACTTGGGATTCGCGTCATTTATGATCCGTAGGAATTAGCGGCCAAGGCCGTACCAAAGCCAAGCGCAATCTCCGTATATCCACGCTCGACCGCAACTAATTGACCCTTGCCCGCGTCCGCCGTGGAGCGCGGCAGTCACCCTTCCGGCGGGGGGACGACGCCGGTCTGGCTGGCGATGCGGCCGTAATGCTCGATGCGCCGGTGGCTCTTGAAATCGAAGATCGTCTCCTTGCCGAAAACCGTCGCATCGAGATCGCAATCGGCGACGATGAGGTCGTCGGCTTCGGCCATGGTCTCGGCGACGATCTCGCCGTCCGGATTGACGATCAGGCTGCCGGCAATCATCGGATGGCCGTCCTCGGCCCCGCATTTGGCCACCGCCACCACCCAGGTCGAGTTCTGGTAGGCGCCCGCCTGCAAGGTCAGCCGATGGTGGAACTGCCGCTGTTGCGGCCCTTCGGCTGCCTTCTGCGCATTGACCGAGGGCGTGTTGTAGCCGAGCACGATCAGCTCCACCCCCTGCAGCCCCATCACGCGATAGGTCTCCGGCCAGCGACGGTCGTTGCAGATACACATCCCGAGAATCCCGCCCATGGTCCGCCATACCGGGAAGCCGAGATCGCCGGGCTCGAAATAGCGCTTTTCCAGGTGCTGGAAGGCGCGCTTCGGATCGTATTCGGAATGGCCGGGCAGATGAACCTTGCGGTATTTGCCGACGATCCTCCCCTCGCGATCGACCAGGATCGAGGTGTTGAAACGGTGGTCGTCGGGCGTCAGCTCGGCATAGCCGAACGACAACCCGATGCGCAATTGCGCGGCTTTCTCGAACAGCGGGCGGGTCGCGGCGTTCGGCATCTCGCGCTCGAACCAGGGATCGACCTCGGCCTGATCGGTCATGTACCAGCGCGGGAAGAACGTCGTCAGCGCGAGCTCCGGATAGACCACGAGGTCGCAGTTGTCGGCCTTCGCCCGCTCGAGCAAATCGAGCATCCGCCGCACCACCGCCTGCCGGCTGTCGGCCTTGTGGATCGGGCCCAGCTGGGCGCCGCCTATGCGCAGGATTCGGCTCACTCGTTCCTCCCGGGATCAGGTGGCGATCCGCCGCTCGAGCCTGCTGACCAGACGCACCGCCGGCCACAGCATAGCGAGGTAGATCGCGGCGGCCAGCACGATCGGCGAGCTGTTGAAGGTCACCGAGCGCGCCATGTCGGCGGAATAGAGCAGCTCCGGCAGCGCGACGACGCTGGCGATCGAGGTGAGCTTTACCACCTCGACGGTGTTCGAGACGAGATCGGGAAGCACGTTGCGAATCGCCTGCGGCAGCACGACATGGAGGAGCGCCTGGGAGCTTTTCAGGCCGGTGGAACGGGCGGCGTCCCATTGGCCGGCACCGACGCTCTCGATGCCGGCCCGGTAGATTTCGCCGTAATAGCTCGAGGTGTTGAGAAAGAACGCGATCGCGACCGCGGTGATCGGCGAGGGCCGAATTCCCGCGAATGGCAGGCCGGAATAGACGAAGATCAACAATACTAGCGGCGGCATGGCGCGGAAGAAGTCGATGCCGACCACGGCCGCCCAACGCAGCGGCCGGCTCCGAGAGCGTGACAGCAGCGCGAAGCCGAGCCCGCCGGCGAGCCCGAGCGGAACGACCACGAGGCACAGCACGATCGTCTGCCGCAGGCCCATCAGCACCAGCGGCAACGCCCGCTCCATGATCGCGAGGTTGAAGAATTGCTGGAGCAGCGCCTCCATCACGCCCTCCGCCATTGAAACCGCGTCTCGAGGAAGCGCCCGAGCGCGACGACCGGGATGAACAGGATCACGTAGGCGACCGCCCCCATCATCAGCGGCGTGGCGTTGCCGGCGAACGATTGGGCGGTGGTCGCCTGGTTGAGGATCTCGCCGACGCCGATCACCGTGCCGAGCGCCGTGTTCTTGGTGATGGCGACCGTGCGGTTGGTGATCGGCGGCACGGTGAGGCGCAGCGCCTGCGGCAGCACCACGTAGGTCAGCGTGGCGACGAAGTTGAGGCCGGTCGAGCGCGCCGCCTCCCATTGCCCCTTCGGCACCGAGAGGATCCCGGCCCAGAAGATCTCCTCGGCAAACGCCGCCAGCACCAGCGAGAGCACGAGCCACAGCACCGCGAAGGACGGCAAATTGATCCCGACATTGGGCAGGCCGAAATAGACGAGCAGCACGAGAACGAGCGGCGGCAGTGCCCGGAACACGTCCGCGAACACCACGATCAGCGCGCTCGCCGGCAGCACGCGGAACGAGCGCGCGACCGCCAGCAGCAGCCCGAGCGCGATGCCGGTCGCCACCACCGCGGCGGCGACCTCGATCGTCACCACGACCCCTTTCATGATCGCGGGAAAATACCGCTCGATCAGCTCCGGCTTGAAGAACGCGTCGAGAAACCGCGACCAGGCTTCCATGGCGGCCTCAGCGCGCCAGCTCGGCGATGAAGGCGCGCGTGCGCGTCTCGCGCGGCCTCGAGAACATCTGCTCCGGCGGACCTTCCTCGACGATCACGCCGTGATCCATGAAGATGACCCGGTCGGCGGCGTCGCGCGCAAAGCGCATCTCGTGGCTCACGACCAGCATGGTCATGCCGCCGCGCTTGAGCCCGCGCATGACATTGAGCACGCTGCCGACCAGCTCCGGATCGAGCGCGGACGTCGGCTCGTCGAACAGCATGACCTTCGGCTCGAGCGCCAGCGCCCGCGCGATCGCGACCCGCTGCTGCTGGCCGCCGGAAAGCTCGGCGGGGAACGACCGCGCCTTGGCGGACAATCCGACGCGATCGAGGGCGGCGAGCGCGAGCTTTTGCGCTTCCGCGCGCGGCCTGCGCAGCACCTTCCTCAGCGCCAGCATGACGTTTCCGAGCGCCGTCATGTGCGGATAAAGATTGAACGACTGGAACACCATGCCGATCCGCCGCCGGACGACGTTGATGTCGGTCGAGCGCGCCATGACGTCGACGCCGTCGACCCGGATGGTGCCGGCGGTCGGCTCCTCGAGCCGATTGCAGCAGCGCAGCAGCGTGCTCTTGCCCGATCCCGACGGCCCGATGATGAAGACCAGCTGCTGCGGGAAGACCGCGAGGTCGATCCCGCGCAGCACCTCGACATGATTGAAGCTCTTGCGCAGGCCGCGAATTTCGAGGATCGGCGGCTGCCCGGCCGTCATCGGCTGTCTCTGCCGCTATGGAAATCGGCGCCGGCTGCTGCGCGCACGCCGCATTCCCGCCGCCCCGTCATCCGCAGGCGGGCGTGTGCGCGGTCGGATCGTAGCCGGGCATATCGGGAACGCCATACCCCGGGAACACCGTCACCGCGGCCGAGCCCGGCGGCGGCTTCGCGCCGAACCATTGCTCGTGCATCTTCGCCACGGTGCCGTCGAGCTTCATGCACTCGACGGCGTTCTCGAGGCGCGCGCGCAGCTCGGTGGAATCCTTGCGCAACGGCGCCGCCCATACGAGCCCGGTCGAATGAAGATACGACAGCTCGAGCTGCGGGTTGTTCTTGACCGCCCAGGCAATGACGGTATTGCCGGCAACGTTGGCGTCGGCGCGGCCGACCAGCACCGCCTGCACCGCGTCGGTCTGGGTGCCGAAGGATTCGACCCGCCAGCCGATCTTGCCCTCGAGATCGCGCGCCCAGGAATCGTAGGCCGAGCCCTTGTTGACCGAAACGGTCTTGCCCTTGAGATCCTCGAGCTTGTCGACCTTGGGCGAGCGCTTCTTGATCAGGAACTGGAAATCGGTGTTGAGATAACCTTCGGTGAACAGCATGTTTTCGGCGCGTTCCCTGGTCACCGTCGTGGGCGCGGAGAGAAAATCGTAGGTCCCGGCCTGCAGCGCCGGCACGAGACCGGAGAACTGCGCGGCATCGATCACGATCTTGCGCTTGAGGCGTCGGGCGATCTCGTTTGCCAGATCGATATTGAAGCCCTGGTAGCCGCCGGACAGGCTCGGGAATGCGTGCGGCGCGAAGGTGCCGTCGACCGCGGTGCGCAGCGGAGCTGCCTCTTGACCGAGCGCCGAGCACGCGGCGAGGAGCGCGCCGGCGACCGAAAGCGCAGATGATTTCATCGAACTCCCCTGAACCGACCGCCGCGCGGGTAGCGCAGGTCCGCAGGCGACTATAGCAACCGTACCGAGGCCGACAAGGCGAATGCACGAGCAAGGCGATGGGCGAATGCTCAATCCCGATGCACGCGCGCGGGAGGGCGGGAACGCGGCAACGCGAGCGCACGGCCGAAGCCTCCTCGGCGCCGCCGGCCGCGGCGAGAAGGATGGCGGGCGGGTGCCGGCGTGAGGTATAGAGGAGCCCGACCATGCTTTCGCCATTGCCAACCGGGGAAGATCGGCGATGCGCCACCTGCTCGATGCGACCGCAAAGGGAGTGTATACGATCTCGGCGACGCCGTTCACGGATGCCGGGGAAATCGATTGGGCGAGCGTCGACAGCCTCGTCGACTTCTATTTGCAGTGCGGCGTCCACGGGCTCACCATTCTGGGCATGATGGGCGAGGCCCAGAAGCTCGGCGACAGCGAGTCGGCCGAGCTCACGCGCCATTTCCTGCGGCGCATCGACGGCCGCGTGCCGGTCATTGTCGGCGTGTCGAACCCGGGCACCGCGAACCTCGTGAAGCTCGGCAGGATTGCGATGGATGCCGGCGCCTGCGGCGTGATGATTGCGCCGCTCACCGGCCTGAAGACCGAAACGCAGATCATCGCCTACTTTAGCGAAGTGATCTCGGCGCTCGGCGCCGACGTTCCCGTGGTCTACCAGGATTACCCGCAGTCGACCCAGGCCGACATCTCCGCCCAGAGCTTCCTCAAGATCGTCGACGCGCATCCGAGCGTAGTGATGTTCAAGCACGAGGACTGCCCGGGCCTGCGCAAGCTTTCGCAGCTACGCAAAGCCTGCGACGGCGGAGCGCGCCGCTATATCAGCATCCTGGTCGGCAACGGCGGGCTCTACGTGCCGCAGGAGCTGCAGCGCGGCGCCGACGGCATCATGACCGGCTTCGCCTATCCCGAGATGCTCGTCTCGGTGTACGCGCTGTTCGCGGCCGGACAGCGCGAGGAAGCCGAGGATCTGTTCGATCTTTATCTGCCGCTCATACGCCACGAGCAGCAGCCCGGCTTCGGCCTCGCCGTGCGCAAGGAAATCCTCAGGCGGCGCGGCGCCATCCGCTCCGCCGCGGTGCGCGCCCCGGGCCCGAAGCTCGACGCCGAGGATGTCGGCGAGCTCGACCGGCTGTTGGCCCGCCTCGAGCGGCGCCTGGCGGACCGCGGCGACGCCCGCCGTCTTGCCGTGGCCTAGCCTGGGCGGGGAAACGAGCATCATGCCCGATTACGATCTTGTCGTCCGTAACGGAACGGTGGCGACCGCAGCCGACGTGTTTCATGCCGACATCGGGGTAGTGGCCGGCCGCATCGCAACGCTCGGCGCAAATCTCGGCGCCGGCCGCCGGGAGATCGACGCCGAGGGCCGGATCGTCACGCCCGGCGGCGTCGACAGCCACTGTCACATCGAGCAACGATCGGCGGCCGGGGTCATGACGGCGGATGATTTTTTCACCGCGACGCGCTCGGCGGCCTGCGGCGGCACGACGACGGTCATTCCGTTCGCCGCCCAGCATCGCGGAATGTCGCTGCGTCAGGTGGTGAAGGACTATCATGCCTGTGCGCAGCCCAAGGCCGCGGTGGATTACGCCTTTCATCTGATCGTCTCCGATCCGACCGAGCAGGTGTGCGGCCAGGAGCTGCCCGCGTTGATCAAGGACGGCTATACGTCGTTCAAGATCTATACGACCTATGATGCGCTCAAGCTCGACGACCGGCAGATTCTCGAAGTGCTGTCGGTGGCACGGCGGGAACGCGCCCTGGTCATGGTCCATGCCGAGAACCACGACGTCATCTCGTGGCTGAGCGAGAAATTGCTCGCGGCCGGTCATTCCGCCCCGCGCTTCCACGGCATCGCGCACGCCCCGATCGCGGAACGCGAGGCGACGTCGCGCGCGATCTCGCTCGCCGAGCTCGTCGACGTGCCGATCCTGATCGTCCACGTATCCGCGCGCGAGGCGATGGAGCAGATCCGCCTCGCGCAGGCGCGCGGGCTCAAGGTCTATGGCGAGACCTGCCCGCAATACCTGTTCCTCACGGCGGACGACCTCGATCGACCGGATTTCGAGGGCGCGAAATACATGTGCAGTCCGCCGCCGCGCGACAAGGCAAACCAAGAGTCGATCTGGCGCGGCCTGGAGACCGGCGTGTTCGAGGTTTTTTCCTCCGACCACGCCGGCTACCGTTTCGACGATCCGGAAGGGAAAATGAAGCACGGCAGGAACGCGGCGTTCAAGAAAGTGCCCAATGGCGTCCCCGGGCTCGAGGTGAGAATGGCGCTCTTGTTCTCGGAAGGCGTCGGCCAGGGCCGCCTCGATCTGCCGCGGTTCGTGGCGCTGACCGCCACCAATGCCGCGAAGCTCTACGGCCTTTATCCGCGCAAGGGCACGATCGCCGTCGGCGCCGACGCCGATCTCGCGATCTGGGACGCGGACAAGGACGTGACCATCAGCCAGTCGATGATCCACGACGCCATGGATTACACGCCGTACGAGGGCAAGCGGATCAAAGGCTGGCCGATCGCCACGCTGGTGCGGGGCGAGGTCGTGGCCGAGGCGGGCGAGTTCGTCGGCGCGGCCGGCAAGGGCCGGTTCCTGAAGTGCGACATTTCCCCCGCGACGAAGCCGCTCGGGCGGCGCACGATCGCGTTCGATCCGGCGACGGGATCGCTAGGGCCCGCTTGACGGGCGGCTGCGCCGGGGAGTGAACCAAGCAGATGGCATTCGACCTCATCCTCAAGGGCGGGCGGGTCGTCGATCCTTCCCAAAATCTCGACCGCGTGACGGATGTGGCCTTCGCCGGCGGCAAGGTCGCCAGGATCGGCGAGCGCCTGCCGGCGGACGGCGGCACCGACGTCCGCGACGTGTCCGGCCGCATCGTGACGGCCGGTCTCATCGACATGCACACCCACGTCTATTGGGGCGGCACCTCGCTCGGCGTCGACGCCGAGGATTTCTGCCGCCGCAGCGGCGTCACGACCTGCATCGACACCGGCAGCGCGGGACCCGGAAATTTCCCCGGCTTTCGCAAGCACGTGATCGAGCGGAGCGCGGTGCGCATCCTCGCCTACCTGCACGTCTCGTTCGCCGGCATCTATGCCTATTCGAGGACCATCATGGTCGGGGAGAGCGAGGAAATCCGCCTGCTGGCGCCGGCCGACGCGGCCGCCGTGGCGGAGGCGAACCGCGACGTCGTGATCGGCATCAAGGTGCGCGTCGGATTGCGCGCGAGCGGCCGCTCGGGCGCCGCGCCGCTCGACATCGCGCTGCAGGCGGCGAACGAAGCCGGCCTGCCGCTGATGTGCCACATCGACGACCCGCCGCCGAGCTACGAGGAAGTGCTCGAGCGGCTGCGGCCGGGCGACGTGCTGACCCATGCCTTCCGCCCCTTCCCCAACGCCCCGGTCGATCCGCAGGGCCGGGTGAAGCCGGCGGTGCTGCGCGCGCGCGAACGCGGGGTGCGCTTCGACATCGGCCACGGCAAGGGATCATTCGCGTTCAAGACCGCGCGCGCGATGCTCGCCAACGGCTTCTATCCCGACACCATCTCCTCCGACGTGCACGCGCTCTGCATCAACGGCCCGGCCTACGACCAGGTGACGACGCTCTCGAAATTCCTCTGCATGGGCATGCCGCTCGATGCCGTCATCGCCGCGACGACGGTGAACGCCGCCATGGCGCTCAAGCGCCCGGAGCTCGGCAGCCTCAAGCCGGGCTCGGTCGGCGACGCGAGCATCCTGTCGATCGAGCAAGGCGCGTTCGACTACGTCGACGTCGTCGGCGAGCACATGACCGGCGACCGGCGCATCCTCTCGCAGGGCGTGGTGATCGCGGGCCGCTGGTGGCACCCGTAGCGCCGCGCGAGCACGGTCGCGAGCGCGCTTCCTCCCAATTCAAGGGCGGCACCGATCTTGCTTTACAGGAGGGAAGACGCAGACATAGGCTACCCGCCGTGCAGGAAGGTTCGATGGCCGATTACCTCGCGATCGAGCGGCTGAGCAAGCAATTCAATGCCCACGGCCACGCCGCCTGCAGGGACGTTTCCTTCACGGTCGGCGAGCGCGAGTTCGTGGCGCTGATCGGGCCTTCCGGGTGCGGGAAGTCGACGCTTCTGCACATCGTCGCCGGGTTGTCGGCGCCGACCAGCGGCAAGGTGCAACTTCGCGGCGAGGCGGTGAACGCGCCGCGACCCGACATGATGTTCGTCTTCCAGCAGTACAACAAGTCGATCTTCCCCTGGAAGACGGTGCTCGACAACGTGTGCCTCGGCATCAAGTACCGCTCGGCGGCGCCGCGCCGGGAGATCGAGGAACGGGGCCGCGCGCAGCTCAAGCTCGTCGGGCTCGGGCGTTACGTCGACTATTACCCCTATCAGCTCTCCGGCGGCATGCAGCAGCGCGTCGCCATCGCGCGCGCGCTCGCACGACGTCCCGAGATATTGCTGATGGACGAGCCGTTCAGCGCGCTCGACGCCTTGATGCGCGTCGAGCTGCAGGACCTGCTGATGTGGCTGTGGCAGGAGGTCGGGCTCACCATCCTGTTCGTGACGCACGACCTCGACGAGGCGCTCTACGTCGCGCAGCGCATCGTCGTGCTCTCGGCCTCGCCGGGCTCGGTCGCGGAGATCGTGCAGGTGCCCCTGCCCTATCCGCGCAACCAGGTAGAGACTCGCCGCGATCCGCTTTATCTGAAATTGCGCGAGCACCTCTACAATCTGATGGTGGCGCAGGTCGTCGCCGGGCGCGCGGAGGCCTCATGAGCGGCCGCATCGCGCACTGGCTGGAAGCCTCCCGCGGCTCGGGCGTCATCCTCATCGTGGCGCTGCTCGGCCTTTGGCAGTTTTCCGCGCTCTACGTGCTGGACACGCCGACCTGGCCGCCGGTCACCCGCATCCTGCAGGCGTGGTACGAGAACATCGTCGACGGCACGCTGATCAGGCACCTGCTCGCCACGCTGTGGCGACAGATGCTGGGCTACTGGCTCGCGGTCGCGCTCGGCATCGGGCTCGGGCTGGCGATGGGCTATTACCGCGTCATCTACAACCTGCTGGAGCCGCTGATCGAGGTATTCCGGCCGATTCCGGGCCCGGCCTATCTCCCCGTATTGGTGCTGTTCGTCGGCATCGGGCACGAGATGAAGGTCGTGCTGATCATGGTCGCCTCGCTGTTCCCGATCCTGTTGAACACCTATGGCGGCGTGCGCTCGATCGATCCGGTGCAGTTCGATACCGCGCGCACCTTGGGCCTGACCACGCCGCAGACGCTGCGCGAGGTCGTGCTGCCCGCCGCCAGCCCGCAGATCCTCACCGGAATGCGCATCAGCCTCGCCATCTCGCTGATCCTCGCCATCCTGTCGGAGATGATCGTGTCGAACGACGGGCTCGGCTATTTCACGCTGCTGGCCGAGCGCACCTTCAAGGTTCCCGACATGTACGCCGGCATCTTCACGCTCGCGATGTTCGGCTATGCGCTCAACCGCTTGTTCCTCGTCGCCGAGGCGAGGCTCATCCGCTGGCATCAGGAAAGCAGCGGCCGCAGATAGCCAGATAAGGAGAACCCCATGTTGCGAATTCCGCAGGCGTCATGCGCGATCATGATCGCGTCGCTCGCTCTCTGGACGCCGTCCCCGGCGGCCGCCGAACCGAAGCCGGCGCCGGCGGCGATCCGCGTCATCCACATACCCATTGCGAATTTTACGCCTCTCCTGGTGGCGCGCGACAAGGGCTATTTCGCCGACGAGAACCTGGCGGTGACCTGGTCGACGGTGACCCAGGGCGCCGTGGCGATCGAGGCGGTGTTCGGCGGCAGCGCCGAGATCGGCGCCAGCGCGATATTCGAGACCATGGTCGCGCGCGGCAACGGGCTCGACCTCATGTTCCTTGCGGCCGGCGTCCACATCCGAAATCAGCCGCCCGATAATTCCGGTGTCCTCGTGCGCACCGACGATTCCGTTCGTACACCGGCCGATCTCGCCGGCAAGAAGGTGTCGGCGGGGCTCCTCAACAGCGTCAATTACATTCACATGGTGGAATGGCTGCAGAAGAAAGGCATCGACCCCGCCAAGATCGAGTTCCTGGAGGTGCCGTTCCCGCAGATGGCCGACGCCCTGTTTCAGAAGCGGGTGGACGCGGTCTGGAACGTCGAGCCGTTCGTCACCTTCATGACGCAATCCGGCAAAGCCAAGGTGCTCGCCTATCCCTACCTCGACAACATCCCGGGAATGGACATCGCCAATTACTTCGCCAAGGAGAGCTGGATCAAGGCCAACGGCGACGCGGCCCGGCGCTTCAGGCGCGCGATCGACCGCGCGACCTCGCATCTCGCCTCGGCGCCGAAGGAGGAGCGCGACGAATGGGTGGCGAAATTCACCGGCATGAAGATCGAGGTGGTCAAGGCGGTGACGCTGCCGGTGTTCTCGACCGAGTTCAACGTCCCGAGCCTGCAGGCCAATCTCGACCTCGCCGTGCGGCACAAGCTGGTCAAGCCGTTCGACATCGGCACCATGATCTTCAAGCCGTAGGGAGGGACGCCATGCTGAAGACGCTCGCCGAAAAGGTTCGCCCGGAGCACTGCGCGCTCGTCATCGTCGACGTGCAGAACGATTTCTGCGCCGAGGGCGGCGCCATGCATCGGGAGGGACGCGATCTGTCGCTGGTCAAGGCGATGGTGCCGCGCCTCGCCGCGCTCGTCGACGCCGCGCGCGCCGCCGGCGTTCGCTGCATCTGGGTCCGCAACGTCTACAACACCGGACCGAACTGGTACCTGTCCGAGGTCTGGCTCGAGCACGCGCAGCGACGCCGCCGCGGCGCCTACCTCACGATCCCGGTCTGCGAGCCGAATGCCTGGAACGGCGATTTCTTCAAGATCAAGCCGCTGCCCGACGAAGCGATCGTGACCAAGCACCGCTACGGGGCGTTCGAGAGTAGCGACCTCGACCTGGTGCTGCGCTCGCAGGGCATCCGCACCGTCATCATGACCGGTGTCGCCACCAATGTGTGCGTCGAGACCACGGCCCGGCAGGCGTTCCTGCGCGACTATTACGTCGTCTTCACCAGCGACTGCACCGCGACCTACAGTCAGGCCGACCACGACGCGACGTTGCGCAATATCGACGCGTTTTTCGGGGAGGTCGTGCGCGCCGAGGAGGTGCAGGCCTGCTGGTCGCCGGCGCCGGCGCGCCTGCACGCGGTCTCGTGACGGCGCGGGCAACCGGTCGATGAACGAGCGGCCGTGCATCGCCCATTTCGCCGGGCCCAACGCCACCATCCAGAACAGCACGCCGCTGGTGACGAGCAACAAGGCACGCCGAAAGTACGGCCTGCCGCCGGTTGCCAATCCAGACGGAAGCCAGGCGCGCTTCGACGTCCTGCGGCCGCAGCGGCTGGCGGCGCCGGTGACGGTCTATGTCGAGCAGTTCAGCGCCCATCCGCTCGAGCGCGACGCATCGGATCTCTACGGGCCGCCCGACGGCTACCTCGATGCGCGGGGAGAATTCCACAAGCAGCGGCGCAGTCCCGCCGACAAGCCGGTCTACGAGATCACGCTGCTGCCGGAGGACGGGCTCTATCCGCTCCCTTACATGGCGCGGCAGGCGGACCTGCGGGCGTGGGAGGAGGAGTGCGCCGAGCCCGGCGCCCCGGAGCAGCGCGCGCGGCAGGCCTTCCACCCCGACGGCGCGCGCATCTTCGAGGAGATCGACCGGCTGGGAATCGGCGAGAAGGGCTGGGGCAACCTGATCGGCTCGCGCGCCGACATCGATTTCTACCGGGCGCTGCCGCCGGCGGGCTACACCAAGGGTCTTGCCGCCGCCGAGCGGACCGACGTCGGCGAGGGCGACATCGCGCCGGAGCGGCGCGGGCGCGACTTCTTTGCCTACAAGCCCTACCACCTCGACGCCCATGAGTCGCGGCCCGGCCTCGCGCGCATCACCAATATCGTGCAGCGCGTGGTGGCGAGCGGAAAATACCAGGGCGCGATCTGGACCCAAGGGAGCCCGCGCATCGAGGAGACGATCTACTGGCTCAATCTCCTGCTCGACTGCACCATTCCCGTCTGCGGCAACGCCGCGCAGCGCCCGCACGGTCAGGTGAGCGCGGACGGCGCGAGGAACTTGATCGATTCAGTCGACTACATCCTGTCGCGCGTCTGGGCCGACGAAGAGGGCCGCAACCGCGCCGGCATGGTGCTGATCCAGGAGCAGCAGATCTTCGCCGCCCGCGACGTCCAGAAGGGCGATGCCCGGCCGGGCGGATACGTGACGACCGGCGGGCATGGCGGCATCATCGGGGCGGTCGGCTATGACGGGCCGCCGCGCCTCCTCTACGTGCCGGAGACCCGCCACAGCTTCCGGTCGGAGGTCAACGTCTCGCGGCTGCCGTCGCGAAGCGTCGGCGTCCGGCGCAATGACGGCGGCCTCGCCATGATCGACGTGGCCATCAAGGACGGCGCCGGAAACCTTCTCGACGGCGCCATTCCGAAGGTCGTCATCGTCAAGGACGGCACCTACGACGTCGACGACTTCGACATCGACCTCGCGCGCGAGATCGACTTGGTCGCGCGGATCGAGCACAATCTCGGCCACGCGCCGCTCGCCGGCTTCGTGGTCGAGGGGCTTTCGCCCTACGGCATCATGACCTCGACGCCGCGGCATCGCCTGATGCTCAGGGCGGTCAACAGCGGGATGCCGGTCGCGCGCGTGGGGCGCGGCAACAATGACGGCTTCACCGCCCCGCGCGACCGCCTGATCGGCGGCCGCAATCTCACCGCGACCAAGGCCCGGCTGCTGCTCATGGCCTGCCTGATGAAGTTCGGCAGCCTGCCGCCGGCGGCCGATCCCGACCACCCGACCGACGCCGAGCTGGCGGCGATCCGGAGCAAGGTCGCCGCCTATCAGGCGGTCTTCGACTCGCATTGACGCGCGAACGCCAGCAGCATGTCGTCGGCGCCGGGCCGCGCGATGATCGAGAGGCCGACCGGAAGACCATCGACCAGCGCGAGCGGCAAGCTCACCTGCGGCGCGCCGAGCGTGCCGGCGATGGTGGTGAGCGTGCTGATGGCGGTGCGCTCCGCCCACATCGCCGAGCGGCGCTGGCCGACGGGAGGCGCCGGAAACGGCGCCGTCGGCAGGCAGAGAATGGTGTCGGTCCCGATCAACTCCATCAGCTCGGCGCGGCGCGCCGCGCGGAACTCGCGCGCCGCCGCGAGCGCCGCATCCGGGGTGCTCTTGCCGCGCAGGAAGTTGTCGGCGATGTCGAAGGCGAAGCGCGGATTGTGCCGGTCGATCCAATCGCCGAACGTGTCCCACGCCTCGCGGCCCTGCATGGCGCGCTGATGCGCGCACCATGCGGCGAGCGGCACGGTCGCCGACACCGGGCGCTGCTCGCTGCTGCCGACCAAAGCCGCGAGGCGCTCGACCGCCGGGCCGAGGGCGGCCGCGGTCGCCGGCTCGGCGATCGCGAACGCGTCGGTGGCGACGATCATGCGGCGCGGCCGCGGCGCGCGCCGCAGGTCGAGCCCGAGCAGTACCTCGCCGACCCGCGCCAGGAGGTCGGCCGCGCGCGCGAACCAGCCGACGGTGTCGAAGCTCGGCGCCTGGCCGACGACGCCGTCGAGCGACAGGCGCCCGTGCGTCGGGCGGATGCCGTAAATGCCGCAGAAGCTCGCGGGAATGCGCACCGACCCGCCGGTGTCGGTGCCGAGCGCGAAATCGACGAGGGCGCCCGCGACCGCCGCGGCCGAGCCGCTCGACGACCCGCCGGGGACGCGGCCGGGCGCGCTCGGATTGGTCGGGGTGCCGTAATGGGCGTTCTCGCCGAGGATACCGCGCGAGAGCTCGTCGGTGTGGGTCTTGCCGACCATGTCGGCGCCGGTGTCGACAAGACGCTGCACCATCGGCGCGGTGCGGGCGGCCGGCGGATGCAGCGCCAGCCAGTCCGGATTGCCGGCGCCGGTGACATGGCCCGCGACGTCGAACAGGTCCTTCGCCGCAAAGGTGAGGCCGGCAAGCGGACCATGCGGCGCGCCCTTCAGCCGCGCCTCCGAATGGGTGCAGAACGCGTTCAGCGGATCGCGCATCGGCGGCCTATTCGCGAGCTACCGCTTTCACCGCCGCCTCGTCGGTCGGCAGGCCGGCAAGCTCGGCAAGCGTGATCGGCTTCACCGGCGGGCGCAAACGATAATAGCCGATCTCCGCGCAGCTCACACCGCGCGCCTCGGCCATGAGCTCCGTCACGGTCAGGCCGCAGAGCCGGCCCTGGCACGGCCCCATGCCGCAGCGCAGGAAGGCCTTCAACTGATTGGGCCCGGGGCAGCCGAGCGCGACCGCGTCGACGATCTGCTCGGTATTGACCTCCTCGCAGCGGCAGACCAGGGTCGCGCCGCGCGGCCGGCGGAATTGCGGCGCCGGCCGATAGAGCAGATCGAGAAACGCTCGCCCGCGCTCGAAACGCGCGAGCGATCGGCGCGCCGCCTTTTCCTCCTCGGCGAGCGAAGGCTCGCCCTTGAGCGAGCGGATCGCCGCGATCGCGGCGAGCCGGCCGCGTGCCTCGGCCGCCTCCGCCCCGGCGATCCCGGCACCGTCGCCGGCAAGGGCGAGGCCCGCTACGTCGCTCGCTCCGTAATCATCGAGCACCGGAACCCAGCACGCCTGCGCGTCGCTCCAGCGATGCGCGACATTCGCCGACATTGCGAGATTGACGTTCGGCACCACGCCCTGGTGCAGCAGCAACGCATCGACCGGCAGGCGTGCTTCCTGTCCGCGGGCGGTGCGATAGGCAACCGCTTCCACTCGGCCGCTGCCTTCCGCCCTGAGCTCGACCACGCCGCCGACCACGCGCAGCGCGCGCCGGACGGCGAGCATCAGGCGCAGGCCTTTCGCCAGATAGGGCGAGGCGGCGAACGAGGCGAGCTCGCCGAGCGCCCGCCGCCGGTTTGCCTGCGGGGTGGTGTCGAGAATCGCCTCGAGCCGTACGCCGGCGTTGAGATATTGCCAGGCTAGCAGCCAGACGAGCGGTCCGCAGCCGGCAAGCACCGTGCGCCCGTGCGGCACCAGCGCCGACGACTTGAGCAGGATTTGCGCGGCTCCGGCGGTCATCACTCCCGGCAGCGTCCAGCCGGGGATCGGGAACGGCCGCTCGAGCGCGCCGGTCGCAAGGATGACGCGGCTTGCGCGCAGCAGGCGGGAGCCGCCGGCGATGGACACCGCGATCTCGCCCTCGCGCGGCAACCCCCACACGCTCGCGCCGGCGACATGATGCGCGCCGCTCTCCAAGGCCGCGCGCACCAGCGTCTCGCCTCGCCAATAATCGGGCCCGAGCACGGTGTCGCGCGGCAGCGGCGAGGCCGCCACGGCGCGGTAGATCTGCCCGCCCGGGCCGGGCTGGTCGTCGAGCAGGACGCAGTCGAGCCGGGAGCGGGCGCACAGATGCGCGGCGGCAAGCCCCGCCGGTCCCGCCCCGACCACCGCCACGTCGTAGCGCTCGCGCAGCTCGTTCGGAGCGGTCATGCGCCGTATTCCCGCTTGCCGCGCTGCGTCTCGACGCGCATCCCTTCCCGCACCGGGGTCATGCAGCCCTGGCGGTTGCCGATCCCGTCGATGGTGACGAGGCATTCGAAGCATACCCCCATCAGGCAATAGGGGCCGCGCGGGCTATTGGAGATCGGCGTCGTGCGACATTCAACGTGTCCCGCGGCCAGCATCGCGGCCGCGACGCTGTCGCCCGCGCGGGCGGCTGTGACAACGCCGTCGACCAGGATGGTGAGCTCCGCCTGGCGCGCTTCAGTGAGCCGTCGGAACATCGAACCGCCGCGTGCTGAATGGTTCAAGGATTGCTTTCGGAAAGGCGCCGGCATCGATGCGCGACGGAAGCACCAAGGCGTGGTTGGCGGCAAGCGTCACCCCGCTGTGGCAGGTCGCGAGGAAGGCGCCGGGATGAAGCTGCGACTGATCGTAGATCGGAAATCCATCCTTGGGCATGACGCGCAGCGCCGCCCAGCAGCGCACGACGTTGAGCCGGCCGAGCAACGGAAACATTCGCACCGCGCGCTCCGCCATCACCGCGAGCACCTCGGTGCCGACCGAGATCTCGTAGCCCGCTTCCTCGACGGAATCGCTGATCATGACGCCGCCCTCGTCGGCCTGCCGGATGGTGTGGACGACATAGCTCAGGAACGGCGCCACCTTCTCGGTGACGATGATCTGCCCGCGCTGCGGGCGCACCGGGGCATCGAGGCCGACCATCGGCGCCAGCCGCGAATTTCCGAGACCCGCCGCGAGCACGACCCGGCCGGCCGCGATCGCGCTCCCTGCCGCGTGCAGCCGGAATTCCCCACCGCGCGGCTCGATCCGCTCGACCGCGTGGCCAGCAAGATAGTGACCGCCGAGGCGCTGGAAGCCGACATGCAGCGCGCGCAGGAGCCGGAGCGAATTCACGTGGCCGTCGAGGGGACAGAAGCTCGCCCCGATGACGTCGGGCCCGATCTGCGGCAGCATCTTCTCGACCTGCGCGTGATCGAGCATGTGATATTCGAACGGCGACATCCCGGGCTGGTTGTGGAGGCGCTCGAGAGCCGTGCTCCGGTTCTCGAGCTCGCGGTCGGATAGAAGGAGGTGAAATCCGCCGGGCTTGCTGAAGCAGACGTCGAGACCGGTCTGTGCCTGCAGCGCCGCGGCGAGTTCTGGCCACATCTGCGCGGACTGCATCGTCCAGACGGCATATTCGGACATGCCGCTGCCCTTGCTCTGGACCCAGACCAGGGCAAAGTTGCCGCGCGAGGCGCGATAGGCGGTGTCTCCCTCGTCGAGCACCGCCACCCGGCGACCCAGACTTGCCAGGCCCCAGGCGATCGCCATGCCGACCAGGCCGCCTCCGACGACGGCGAAATCGAATTCCTTCGGTGCGCCGCGCGCCATGCGCAACTCCTAGCAGGAATCGCGCATCGGCGACACGTCGGTTAGCTCAAGGTTGTCATTGCCGGGCTTGACCCGGCAATCCATCCGCTTCGCGAAGAGTCTTCGTGCAAGAAGAGGGATGCCCGGGTCAAGCCCGGGCATGACGACGTGAGCAAGCTCCATAGCTTCGCGTCATGAGAGTTGCAGCCAAGCATCGCGAGTTGAGATTTTTCACCCGGCAAAAGCGTTAGCGTTGCAATTCTTGTTCATGTACAAATTCGACAATGTGCGCGCATCGATCGCGCGGCTGGCCAAACGAAGGGAGACGGCACGATGGACTTGGGAATGACGGGGAAGAAGGCCATCGTCACCGGGGCGAGCGCGGGCATCGGCAAGGCCGTTACCCGGTCGCTCGCGCGCGAAGGGGTGGATGTCGCGATCTGCGCGCGTCGCAAGGAGCCGCTCGAGGAAGCGGCGGCCGAGATTGCCAAGGAGACCGGGCGCAAGATCGTCCCTTTCCCCGCCGACCTCACCAAGCCGGAGGACACCGAAAGCTTCATCAAGCGCGCGCACGCGGCGCTGGGGAGGATCGACATCCTCGTCAACAACGCCGGATCGGCGCCGGGCGGCGTCATCGAGCATCTGAACGAGGAGGAATGGGCAAGCGCCCTGCAACTTAAGTTCATGGGCTACGTGCGCTGCATGAAGCACGTCCTGCCGATCATGCAGAAACAGGGGAAAGGCCGGGTCGTGAACGTCATCGGCAACGACGGAGTCAAGGTGTCGTATTGGGAGATCGCGCCGGGCGCCGCCAACGCCGCGGGCCAGAATTTGACGATGTCGCTCGCCAGCCAATACGGCAAGGACAACATCAGCTTCGTGTGCGTCAATCCCGGCCCGGTGCGCACCGAGCGCTGGACCGGTCTCGTGAAGGCGATGGCGCGCGACATGAATCTGAGCTTCGACGAGGCGGACCGGCTCGCCCCGGCGAGCATCCCGCTCGGACGCATCGCCGAATCCGAGGAGGTCGCCAACCTCGTGACGTTTCTCGCCTCCGACCTCGCCTTCTTCGTCAACGGAACGATGATCGAGATCGACGGCGGCCAGGAAAAGTCCCTGATGGATCGGCTACGCGACCGGTGAAGGCAAGTGCTTCTTCGAGACTGCATCATGCGCAGACATATTCTTATCTTCGGATTTGTGGCGCTGCTTTGCTCGTCCGCTTGCGGCAATGAAGACCCAAACGAAGGCGCAAATGCTCTCTTTGTCGAGGCCACGAAGCAATTCAGCGATGCGGCGAACGCAAAATTCGACGCTGCCATGTCGATCTATCAAGACGGCTTGGAAAAGTTGGACTTGATCATCGCAAAATATCCCGCGAGCAACCTCGCGGTCCAGCTTGCTTCGGGGCGGATGATCGGAAATTTCAAGATAGAGCGGAAAATTCGGATGGCCTCCGGTTCAATGTCGCCCACGCTCAAGGAAGGCGACAACGTCGTGGTGTTTGCCTATACCGCCGCTCCTGCGGCCGGTGACATTGTGGTGTATCTGCACCCGAAGGATAATAGTAGGTTGCATGTGCATCGATTGATCGGAATTGCCGGTGACCGCATTCAAATGGTTGATGGCCACCTTCACATCAATGCTCAACCGGTCAAGCGCGAGCGGGTAGAGGATTTCGAAACAGTGGAGGGCGGGCGCGCTCTCCGAATCAAGCGCTGGCGGGAAACCCTACCGAATGGCGCAAGCTACAACACAATCGATCTTATCGATAACAGCTTTTTCGACAACACTCCGATTTACACCGTCCCACCGGAATCATATTTCGTAATGGGGGACAACCGCGACAACGCGACGGATAGCCGCGTGCTTTCTCAAGTAGGCTATATTCCATCGAGCAACATCTTGGGGCGGGCTGTGCGCAAATGAGCGCGTAAAGTTCGGTGAGCTACGCCTTCTGCCAGAGGAGACAACGATGCTGCCGCGCTTGGCGCCGGCCGAACAAAGGAATGTGCACAACGCCGCCATCTCCCGGCCCCGGCATGAATTACGCCGCGGCATCTGCTAGCGTCGCGGCGCCATGGATGCCGCGCGCCCGCTGACCCCCGCCGGTTTCGAATCCGGCCCGCCCGCCGAGGGCGGCGGCCGCGCCAACGCGGCCGACGACGCCGGGCGCATCACCCCGGTGATGGAGCAATATATCGAGATCAAGGCCGCCAATCCGGATTGCCTCCTGTTCTATCGGATGGGCGATTTCTACGAGCTGTTCTTCGACGACGCCGAGGTTGCCGCCCGCGCGCTCGGCATCGTGCTCACCAAACGCGGCAAGCATCTCGGCCGCGACATCCCGATGTGCGGGGTGCCGGTGCACCGCGCCGACGAATATCTGCATCGCCTGATCGCGATGGGCCACCGCGTCGCGGTGTGCGAGCAGCTCGAGGATCCGGCCGCGGCGAGGAAGCGCGGCGGCAAGAGCGTGGTGCGGCGCGACGTGATCCGGCTGGTCACGCCCGGCACGGTTACCGAGGACACGCTGCTCGACGCCCGCCGCAACAATTATCTCGCCGCCATCGCCCGCGCGCGCTCGACCAGCGAGGAGAGCCGCTTCGCGCTCGCCTGGATCGACATCTCGACCGGCGAGTTCCGCATCGCCGAATGCGAGCGCGCCGCGCTCGCCGCCGCGATCGCCCGGCTCGAGCCGGGCGAGATCATCGTCTCGGACGCGCTCTACGGCGACGCCGAGCTCGCGCCCTACCTGCGCTCGCTGCCGGCGGTGACGCCGCTTGCTCGCGACGTGTTCGACGGCGCGACCGCCGAGCGGCGGCTCGCCACTTATTTCGGGCTGGCGACCACGCAGAGCTTCGGCGCGCTCACGCGGCTCGAGCTCACGGCGGCGGCCGCCTGCGTGAGCTACGTGGAGCGCACCCAGCTCGGCCAGCGCCCGCCGCTCTCTCCGCCGCTGCGCGAAAGCGAGGGCGCCACGCTCGCGATCGACCAGGCCACCCGCGGCAACCTCGAGCTCGTGCGCACGCTCGCGGGTGAGCGCCGCGGCTCGCTGCTTGCGGCCATCGACCGCTGCGTGAGCGCGGCGGGCTCGCGCCTCATCGCGCAGCGGCTCTCGGCTCCGCTCACCGATCCCGAGGCGATCGCGCGGCGGCTCGATGCGGTCGAGCTCTTCGTCACCAATGCCGGCCTGCGCGCCGCCATGCGCGAGCAGCTCAAGGCGGCGCCCGACCTTGCCCGCGCGCTGGCGCGCCTCACGGTCGACCGCGGCGGACCGCGCGACCTCGCCGCGATCCGCGACGGCATCATCGCCGCCGCCGGGCTCGCGGCCGAGCTGGCGCCGGCCGCGGGCCCCGCCGCCGAGCTCACGCAGGCCGCCATGATGCTGCGCCGGCCCGATGCCGCGATCGCGGCCGAGCTTGCGGCGGCGCTCGCCGAGGAGCTCCCTCACCTCAAGCGCGACGGCGGCTTCGTGCGCGCGGGCTACGACGCCGCGCTCGACGAAGCGCGCGCGCTGCGCGACGAATCCCGCCGCGTCATCGCCGCGCTGCAGGCGCGCTACGCCGAGACCAGCACGGTGCGCGCGCTCAAGATCCGCCACAACAACGTGCTCGGCTATTTCGTCGAGGTGACCGCGCAGCACGGCGATAAGCTGATGGCGCCGCCGCTCAACGCGACCTTCATCCATCGCCAGACGCTCGCCGGCCAGGTGCGCTTCACCACCACCGAGCTCGGCGAGCTCGAAGCCAGGATCGCGAGCGCCGCCGACCGCGCGCTCGGCATCGAGCTCGAGACCTTCGAGCGGCTCGCCGCCACGGTGACGGCGGCGGCTCCCGCGATCAAGCAGGCGGCGGAGGCGCTCGCCGTGCTCGACGTTGCCGCCGCGCTCGCCGAGCTCGCCGGCGAGCGCCGCTACGTGCGGCCGCAGATCGACGACTCGCGCGATTTCGTGATCGAGGGCGGACGCCATCCGGTGGTGGAGCAGGTGCTCGAGGGCGGGCCGTTCGTCGCCAACGACTGCGACCTCTCGCCGCTCCCGCAAACGGCCGATGGCCGCATCTGCCTGCTCACCGGACCGAACATGGCCGGCAAGTCCACGTATCTGCGGCAGAACGCGCTGATCGCGATCCTTGCGCAGATGGGCAGCTTCGTGCCGGCGCGCCACGCCAAGATCGGCGCCGTCGACAGGCTGTTCTCGCGCGTCGGCGCGGCCGACGACATCGCGCGCGGGCGCTCGACCTTCATGGTCGAGATGGTGGAGACCGCCGCGATCCTCAATCAGGCCGGGTCGCGGGCGCTGGTCATCCTCGACGAGATCGGCCGCGGCACCGCGACCTTCGACGGGCTCTCCATCGCCTGGGCGACGGTCGAGCATCTGCACGAGGTCAACCGCTGCCGCGCGCTGTTCGCCACCCATTTCCATGAATTGACCGGGCTTGCCGCCGCGCTGCCGCGCCTGTTCAACGCCACCGTGCGGGTGAAGGAGTGGCAGGGCGAGGTCGTGTTCCTGCACGAGGTCGCGCCGGGCGCCGCCGACCGCAGCTACGGCATCCAGGTCGCGAAGCTCGCCGGGCTGCCGGCGGCGGTGATCGAGCGCGCCAAGCTGGTGCTCGCCCGGCTCGAGGCCGAGGACCGCGCCTCGCCGCGCGGCTTCGAGGACCTGCCGCTGTTCGCCGCGGCGCCGCGCCCGACGCCGCCGCGCGACGCGATGCTCGAGGCGGTCATTTCCGCGCTCGCCGCGCTCCATCCCGACGACATGTCGCCGCGCGAGGCGCTCGAAGCGCTCTACGCGCTGAAGGCGAAGGCGCGGGACCGATAGCGCAGGGGAGTGTGCTAGACTCGCGCCGGCGCGCGACTGGGGACGCGCCGCGTTGTAGGGGAACTCGCCATGACACGTCCCGGTGCCGCGATCCTGCTCGCTTGCATCTGCGTCCCGGCCGCCGCGTCGGCGCAGTCCTATCCGACCCGGCCGATCACCATCACGGTGACGGCGGCGGCCGGCGGGGTGACCGACGTGGTGGCGCGGGCGCTCGGCCAGCGGCTTTCGGAAGCCTGGGGCCAGCAGGTCGTGATCGAGAACAAGGGCGGCGCCGCCCACGTCGTCGGCGCGCAGTCCGTGGCCAAGGCCGCCCCCGACGGCTACGCGCTGCTGGTGGCCGAGGCCGGCACCTTCGTGATCAACCCGACGCTCTACGGCAAGGGCAAGCTTCCTTACGACGAGGAGAAGGACTTCGCCCCGATCACCGGCATCGTGCGCATCAACCAGGCGCTGCTCGGCAATCCGGCGGTGCCGGCCGGCACCGTCAAGGACCTGATCGCGCTCGCGAAGCAGAAGCCGGGCGAGCTCACCTACGGCACCGCCGGGATCGGATCGGCGCCGCACATGAACATGGTGCTGCTCGAGAGCATGGCCGGCGCAAAACTCCTGCCGGTGCATTATCGCGGCGCGGCGCCGGCGCTCACCGACGTCATCGCCGGCCACGTCAACCTGATGTCGGTCAGCGTCAGCCTCGCGCTGCCGCCGTTCCGCACCGGCCAGATCAAGATTTTCGGCATCGGCAGCAGCAAGCGGCTCGCGCCTGCCGCCGACATCGCGACCGTGGCCGAGAGCGGGCTGCCCGGCTACGAGGCCGCGACTTGGTTCGGGCTGTTCACCACCGCCGGCACGCCGCGCGAGATCGTGCTGAAGATCAACGCCGAGGTCCGGAAAATCCTGGCCGATCCGGAATTCCGCGAGAAATTTTTGGCGCCGCAGATGTTCGAGCCGATGGGCAGCGCGCCGGAAGAGTTCGCCGACTACATCAAGGCGCAGACCGAAAAATGGGCCAAGGTCATCCACGAGCAGAAGCTGTCGATCGGGCAGTAGGGCGTAGGGTGGGTCAAGCCTGTCCCCGCCTTCGAGCGGGGATCGCCTGACGAGACCTTTGTTGTCGTTCCCGTTCTTGCGCGACGCGACCCACCATTGCGCGCCGCAGCTCATCGGTGGGTCTCGGCGCGCACGAGCTGCAGTCCGACCTGCGTCCTCGTCAGGCGACTTGACCCACCCTACAAGCGTTACACGCGCATTCGCAGCCGCCGCAGCCGCCAGAGCAGGCCGCTCCACGCCATCGCGACGGCAAGGCCGCCGGCATAGGCGAACCACACCCCGACCGGCGCGACGAGGTAGTGCATGGCGAGAAAGCCGAGGCCGAGACCGATCAGCGGCGGCTGCGCGTGCGCGAGCACGGCGCCGGCGGCCTTGCCGCCGACGCGCGGATGCAGGATCACGACGAAGCTCGCCATGACGATCGGGAACACCGCGAACACGCCGGAGGCGAACGAGCCGATGCGATGGCTCGCCGTGGTCACGACCGCGACCACCAGCGCGGCGGTCAAGGCGCGCAGCGGGATGT
>WNFG01000027.1_pt1 | contig 145716 bp, 145 predicted proteins | sample 5400431 | NCBI WGS metagenome assembly WNFG01 (sample SAMN13153346, study PRJNA577476) | soil metagenome | isolation source: 120 cm saprolite under Douglas fir tree site 2 hole 3 replicate 2 | place: USA:California | collected 2015-04-18
ACCTTTACCGACGAGCGTGGCCGCAGGTGCGGGGAGACGGGCGGGCTCGAATTCGATCACCTGGACGGCTTTGCGCGAACACATCTCCACGACGCCGACCGGATCCGGTTGCTCTGCCGCTCGCATAATCAGTATACCGCCGAGCGGATGTACGGCCGCGATTTCATGCAACGGGCGCGCACGTCGCGCGATCCGCCACCGACTTTGCCAGGCATGTCGGGCTGAGCCTTCCCTTCCGGCGGGCATGGCACACGGGCGTCGGCCGAGATGTGACGAATCGTGAGTCCCAGAACAGGTTGACCGACAGCATTCTCTACGCGGAGAAGACTTACGGACACCCCGGGCCCGCGTTGCGGCGGACTAGAGATCCTCGGCGATCCGGCGCTTCAGAGCGCGGATCGCGGCTTCGTCGCGCTTGTAGAAGGTCCACTGCCCGACGCGCTTCGAGGTCAGGAGGCCGGCGCGCGCCAGACCCTGGAGATGTGTCGTGGCGGTGGGCTGCGACACGCACAGCTTGTTGGCGATGAAGATCACGCAGACGCCGTCCTTCACCAGGTCCCCGTCGCGCTGGGGAGGGAAGTGCGCCCTCGGGTCCTTGAGCCACTCGAGGATCTGCAGCCGCTTGGGGCTCGCCAGCGAGGCGAACAGCTCGGGATCGAGCGCGGGAGGCATCCGTCAGTAGCGCTCGAACTCGCCGCGGGCGACGATCAGGGCCGAGCCGCCGACCTCGACGCGCTCGATCCGTTCCGCCGAACCCTCCGCCCGTGCGTAGAGGATCGAAGGCCGGCGAATTTCCTCCCCCTGCCGGATCTCGATCTCCTCGCCGAAGGAGATCCGGCCGTGTCGAGCGAGGTGGACCGCCAGCGGTCCGGCGGCAGATCCGGTCGCCGGATCCTCCGGTACCCCGTACGCCGGTGCGAACATGCGGGTCTTCCAGCGCCGGCCCGCCCCGGCGAAGCAGTTGGCCCCGATGGCGGGCAGCTCGGCCAGGGCGGACATGTCGGGGCGGAGCGATGCGACCGCTTCCTCGCTTTCCAGCGCGACGTACACGTGGAGCGGACCGTTCTTGTAGGCCTCGACCGGCAGCCGCGATCCCTTGACCCCGAGCGCGGCGAACAGCTCCTCCTGACGCTCGTACACGCTCCAGGAGGGAATGGGCTGCCGCATGCGCCCGAAGACGATCTGGCTCCCTTTGCGGTCCAACTCCACCGGGATGAGGCCGACCCCCGTCTCCAGCCGGACGACGGCGTTGCTCGGGAGCAGCTCGCCGACCACGAACGCGGAGCCGAGCACAGGGTGCCCGGCGAAGGGCAGCTCGTTCGCCGGCGTGAAGATGCGGATGCGGGCATCCCCTCCGCTTTCGGCCGGCAGGACGAAGACGGACTCCGCGAAGTTCATCTCGCGAGCGAGGCGCTGCATCTGCCCGGAGGAGAGGCTGCGCGCATCGAGGAAGACGCCCAGCTGGTTGCCCTCCAGCGGTTTGTCGGTGAAGACGTCGGCAACGACATAGCGCAGGCCGCTTGGCATAGGCGCGATGCTATATAGCTATCTGCCTATATGCAAGGGTGCCGGCCGGCCCATGGTACGGTCGCTCGATGCCCGCCGCCGCGTCCGGCCTCGCGCGCCGCATCGGCCTGTTCGACGCGACCATGATCGTGATGGGGGGGATCGTCGGGTCGGGGATCTTCGTCACTCCCGCGGACGTGGCGCGCAGCGCCGGCTCCCCGGGTCTCATCCTGGGCGCCTGGGTGGTGGGAGGCGTCGCGGCGCTGCTCGGCGCGTTCGTCTACGCCGAGCTGTCGTCGGCCCGCCCCGAAGTAGGCGGGCAGTACGCCTACCTGCGCGAAGCCGTGCACCCGCTGGCGGCGTTCCTCTACGGCTGGGCCCTCCTCCTGGTCATCCAGACCGGCGGGATGGCGGCGACGGCAATCGCCTTCGGACGCTATTTCCGCGAGCTGCTGCCCGTCCCGCTGGGCGAGGCCGCGCTCGCGGCGGCGGCGATCGCGGGGCTGACGGTCATCAACTGCCTGGGCGTCCGCGCGGGCAGCACCGCGCAGAGCCTGCTCATGGTGCTGAAGATCGGCGCGCTGGCGGCGCTGATCGGCGCCGGGCTCTTCTACGGCGGCGCCGCTCCCTCCTCTTCCGGAGCTCCGGCTTCGGGGGCGGGCTTCGGCGCCGCGCTGATCCCCGTGCTGTTCGCCTACGGCGGGTGGCAGACGGCGTGCTTCGTGGCGGGCGAAATGAAGGACCCGCGGCGCGACCTGCCCCGCGCCCTGCTCCTGGGAGTCGCGGGCGTGATCGCGCTGTACACCCTGGTCGCGTTCGTCTGCCTGCGCACCCTCGGCGCCGAAGGGCTGGCCCGCACCAGCGCTCCGGCGCTGGAGGTGATGACGCGCACCCTGGGACGACGCGGAGCGCTGGCCATCGCCGCCGGCGTCTCCGTCTCCACGCTGGGATTTCTCAGCCAATCGATCCTCACCGCGCCTCGCGTGTACTTCGCGATGGCGGGCGACGGGCTCTTCTTCGGCGCAGTCGCGCGCGTGCACGAACGGACGCGGGCCCCGATCGTCGCCATCGCGCTGCAGGGCGCCCTGGCGATCGCCATCGCATTGGCCGGGACGTTCGAGGCGATCACCCGCTACGTGGTCTCGATCGACTTCGTCTTCTTCGCGCTCACTGCCGCCTGCGTCTTCGTCTTCCGCCGCCGCGGCGTGCGGGGAACGTTCACCATGCCCGGTCACCCGGTGACGACCGCGGCCTTCATCGCAATCTGCGCCGCCGTGGTGCTCTCCACCTGGCGCGCGGATCCGCTGCACGCCTTCGCCGGCCTGGGAATCACCGCCGCCGGAATCCCCGCTTTCCTGCTCTGGCGTTCCCGGATCGCGGCTACTGCTGCCGATCAGCCCGGGCCGCCAGCTCCGCCTCGATGAATCGCTTCACGACCTTCCGGTCCGCCGCCGGCGCGCCCTTGAGGCGCGTCATCAGCTTGGGCAACCGCCCGTCGGACATCTTTGCCGGCCAATCCACTTCGTGCAGATCGTAGACGGCCAGCGCCTGCAGGTTCTCTGTCGACACCGCCGTGTCATGGCACTTCCCGCACCCCTGCTCCTTCAATACCTTCCTCGCCTCCTCCCTCCCTTGCACAGCACTCCTTTCCCCCGCCACCGCCCCCGCGCTACAGAACACCATGAGCGCGACCAAGAACGTTTCACGCAGAGGGCGCGGAGGAAAGGGAGGTCGCAGAGTTTGGTTTCGTCTGTAAACCATGAGCTCCTCCGCGTCCTCCCCCCTCCTCCCCTCCTCCGCGTGAAACGCTCGTAGCCAGTCTATCGGCTGGATCTAGCCGCCGCTGACGGCGGCGAGGAGGGAGATGGTGGAGCCGTCGCGCAGAGGGGTCGACAGGCCGCCTGTGTCGCGGATGCTCAGGTCGCCGACGAAGACGTTCACGTGGCGGCGGACCGAGCCTTGCTCGTCGAGGACGCGGGAAGAGACGCCCGGGTGGCGCTCTCCCAGGGCGCGGAGGGCGTCGCCTACCGTTCCGCCTGGCAGTTCGAGGCGCACCTCTCGCGCGCCGCCCGCGAACGTGCGCAAGAAGCCGGTCAGCTGGAACGTGACGGTCACGCCCGCGCCGCGCGCACGCACACGATCGGCGGCAGCCCGGTGGACACCGAAGTCCAGGATTCGCCGTCGTCGCGCGAGGCGAAGAGCTTCCCGCTGCGCGTCCCGAAGTAGATTCCGGCGCGCCCCTCCTGGTCGGTGCCCATCGCGTCGCGGAGCACCGTCTCGAAAGCGTCGCGCTGAGGCAGACCCTCGGTGAGCGGGTGCCAGGAGCCGCCGCCGTCGCGCGTCCGGTAGACGCGAAGCTTGCCTTCCGGCGTGCAGCGGAACCCGTCCGACTCGAGCGGCACGATGTAGGCCGTCTCCGCATCGTGGGGATGCACCGCCATGCAGAAGCCGAAGTCCGACGGCACGCCGCGCGCGATGTCCTGCCAGGAGTCGCCCGCATCGTCGCTGCGGTAGAGGCCCCAATGGTTCTGGAGGTACAGGCGCTCCGGGCGCGAGGGATGCTGCGCGATCTTGTGCACGCACTGCCCGAACTCCGGATGCTTGTCGGGCAGGAACTCCGCGCGGACGCCCTTGTTGCGCACGGTCCAAGTGCGGCCGCCGTCGTCGGTGCGGTAGACGCCGCCGGTGGAGATCGCCACCAGGATGCGACCCCGCACCTTCGGGTCCGGCAGCACGGTATGCAGACACAAGCCGCCGCCGCCCGGCTGCCACTGCTCGCGGTGGGGGTGCTGCCAGAGCCCTTCCACCAGCTGGAAGGACTTGCCCGCATCGCGCGACTCGAAGAGCGCCGCGGGCTCCACCCCGCAGTAGATCACGTCGGGCTCGTCCGCCCGCCCCGGGCAGACCTGCCAGATGCTGGTCAGCGCCTTCGCTCCCTTGGGAAACTGCACGGTGGGCACTTCGGGCGTGGTCCAGCTCGCGCCGAAGTCGTCGCTGTGGTTCAGCACCGATCCCCAGTGCATGCTGCTGGCGGCGGCCCAGATGCGCCGCCTGTCGCCGCGGCCGTCGTACGCCAGGGCATACACTGAATGTCCCGGGAAGTAGGGCCCGCCCATCTCGAACCGGGCGCGGTCCGACCCCGAGCGGAAGAGGAAAGCGCCCTTCATGGTCCCCACCAGGACGACCACGTCGCCCTGGCGCACCTGGATCTGCTGGGTGGTCGGCATGGAGGGGAGCTTATCAGAGCGCCAGGCCGTGTTGCGCGGGCCAGCTCCTTTCGTGTTGCAACAGCCACCGCTTCATCTCCAGCCCGCCGCCGTAGCCGCCGAGCGTTCCGTCAGAGGCGATCACCCGGTGGCAGGGGACGACCACGGCGATGGGGTTCCTCCCGTTCGCAGCGCCGACGGCGCGCATGGCGGTGGGTTGACCGACGGCGCGCGCCAGCTGGGCGTACGACCAGGTGGTCCCGACGGGAATGGTCCGCAGCGCCGCCCAGACCCGCTGCTGGAACGGGGTGCCCTGCGGGTCGACCTCCAGCCCGTCGATCGCGCGCAGGTCGCCGGCGAAGTAGCCGGCGATTGCACCGGCGATCTCCTTCGGAGGCGGGCCCTCTCGCGCGGGCGCGGCGAGCTCCGGCATCCGGCCGGGGAGAGCCAGCGCGCACAGACCGCGGGGGCCGGTGGCGAGGACGAGCACCCCGATCGGGGAATCAACTCGCGACAGCTCGATCATTCTTCGGCTCCAGGGAAAGAGACGACCACAGGTGCATCGCAGCGTAGGCGCGCCACGGCCGCCACGCCGAGGAGAGGCGCTCGAGCGCGGCGGAGGACGGCTGGCGCGACGCCTTGCGCAAGCCGAGGTCGCCCGCCGGGAAGGCATCCGCCTCGCCGAACGCGCGCATCGCCAGGTAGTGCGCCGTCCAGGGACCCACGCCGGGGAACGTGCAGAGGCGATCGACCAGACCTTCCAGGGATTCCGGCCGATCGCGCAGCGCCTGCGCCGATCGCGCGACGCACCGGATGCTCTCCGCGCGGGCCCTCGTCAGCCCGATGCGCTCCAACGGAGCGGAGGCGAGCCGCTCGGGCGCGGGGAACAGGTGGGTGAGTCCCAGGGCGGGCGAAGAGCTTCGCGTCCCGAACGCTTGGACCAGCCGCCCGGCGAACGTGGTGGCCGCGCGAACGCTGACTTGCTGGCCGAGGATGGCGCGCACGGAGAACTCGAACGGGTCCCAGGCGCCGGGAATCCGCAGGCCAGGGCGCGCGCGCACGGACGGCCCGAGCCGCGGGTCGGTCGAGAGGGCCGCGGCGATCTGCAGCGGGTCGGCGTCCAGATCGAACATCCGCCGGACCCGCCCGGCGATCTCCAGCGACTGCGCGCGTTCGCGGCGGAAAGGCGTCAGCGTGAGCGCCAGCGCGTTTCCGCGGGGGTCCGGCCGCACCTCGATCCTGCCGCTCTCCACGGTCCGCCGGTACCCGCCCGCGTCGACCGCTTCCACACCCGGGATCGCTCGCGCGCCGAGGAACGCGGCCAGGGCCGGCCAGTCGTAAGGCGGCCGGTACGCGAGCCGGAGCGTGACGGCGGCGCCGTCGGCCCCGCCCCTCGGGCGAAGCTCGCTCGGCGTCCGCTGGAACACGGCCTGCATCACCTCGTTGAACCGGCGGACGCTGCAGAAGCCCGCCTCTTCCGCCACGCGGGCCATCGGCCAGGCGGTGGCGTCCAGGAGGGCCCGGGCGAAGTGGGCGCGGCGCGAGCGGGCGACCAGCAGCGGAGAGGTCCCCAGATGCTCGGCGAACAGCCGGCGGAGCTGGCGGCCTCCCATTCCCAGGTGCCCGGCGAGGTCGCCGACCGATCCCTCGTCGAGGGCGCCTCGCTCGATCAGGCGGACCGCCCGCGAGACCGTTGCGGCGGGCCCATTCCACGCGGGCGTCCCCGGCGCGGCGTCTGGACGGCAGCGGCGGCACGGGCGGAAGCCGGCTTCCTCCGCGGCCGCGGCGCAGGCGAAGAACCGGACGTTCTTGCGCAGCGGCGTGCGCGCGGGGCAGATGGGGCGGCAGTAGATGCCGGTCGTCTTCACCGCGGTGAAGAACCGCCCGTCGAAGCGCGCGTCGCGGCTCGCCGCCGCGCGGTAACAGGTCTCGTCGTCCAACATCACCTGCGGCAGTCTACCGCCCGCGACGCGGAGACGCTGGCGGGATTCGGACATGGTCGTCGCGCCCGTGCGAGCGACAACGCGCGGGGATCTCGGCTACCCTGCGCGGCCCATGAAAACTTGCACGATCCTTGCGCTGCTCCTGTGCGCGTCCGCTGCCCGCGCAGAAGACACGTTCCGCGAGCTCCGCTGGCGTTCCGTCGGTCCCTACCGCGGCGGGCGCACCAAGGCCGCCGCGGGCGTCCCGGGCAGACCTGGCCTGTTCTACGTCGGCGCGGTCAACGGCGGCGTCTGGCGGACCGACGATTTCGGCCGCACCTGGACGCCCATCTTCGACGATCAGCCGACCGGATCCATCGGCGCCATCGCCGTGGCTCCGTCGAACCCGGACGTGATCTACGTGGGCAGCGGCGAGGGCCTGCACCGGCCCGATCTCTCCACCGGCGACGGCATCTACAAGTCCACCGACGGCGGCAAGACGTGGCAGCACCTCGGCCTGCGCGACGCGCAGCAGGTGCCGCAGATCGCCGTCGACCCGCGCGATCCCGACCGGCTCTTCGTGGCGGTCCTCGGTCACCCTTACGGCCCGAACGAGGAGCGCGGCGTGTTCCGCTCGCGCGACGGAGGGGCCACGTTCGAGAAGGTGCTCTACCTCGACGCCGACACCGGCGCCGCCGACGTGGTGCTGGATCCCTCCGATCCCCGCACCGTGTTCGCCGCGCTGTGGGAGGCGCGCGAGGGGCCTTGGGAGAACGGCGAATTCGAGGGTCCCGCGAGCGGTTTGTACAAATCGACGGACGGCGGCGACACCTGGCGCCACATCACCCGCGGGCTGCCGGACTTCGAGCACGGACACCTGGGCCGCATCGGCATCGGGATCGCCCCCTCCCTGCCCCAGCGGCTGTTCGCCACCGTGGAGGCGAAGACCGGCGGCGGCCTCTACCGGTCAGACGATGGCGGTGAGAGCTGGTCCCGCAGCAGCGACGAGGAGCGCGTGGTCGAGCGTGGGGACGACTTCGCCGAGGTGAAGGTGCATCCGAAGAACCCGGACGTCGTCTTCACCGCCAGTGTGGTGGCATGGAAGTCCACCGACGGTGGAAAGACCTTCACCGCCTTGCGCGGCGCCCCCGGTGGCGACGACTACCACCGGCTCTGGATCGATCCGCTGGACCCGCAAGTGATGCTCCTCGCCGGCGACCAGGGCGCGATCGTCACCGTGAACGGCGGCTCCACCTGGAGCTCCTGGTACAACCAGCCGACCGCGCAGATGTTCCACGTCACGGCCGACGCGGCCTTCCCGTACCGGCTCTGCGGCGGGCAGCAGGAGAGCGGCTCCGCCTGCGTCTCGAGCCGCGGGCAGGACGGGGAGATCACATTCCGCGATTGGCACCCGGTCGGCCTCGAGGAATACGGCTATGCCTCGCCCGATCCGCTCGACCCGGACGTGGTGTACGGCGGCAAGGTGACGCGCTACGACCGGCGCACCGGGCAGACGCAGGACATCTCGCCCGTCGCGGCTCCCAGCCCCGGCTACCGGACCATTCGCACGCAGCCGCTCGTCTTCGCTCCCAAGGACCCGCGCACGCTCTACTTCGCCTCCAACACCCTGTGGAAGACCCGCGACGGCGGCCGCCGCTGGACGCGCATCAGCCCCGACCTGACCCGACAGACCTGGGAAGTTCCGCCCGGCGTCGGCAAGTACCGCGGCAGGGAGGAGGCGAAGCCCGTGCAGCGCGGCGTGATCTACGCGGTGGCGCCTTCTCCCTTGGACGCGTGGACCATCTGGGTGGGCTCGGACGACGGGTTGGTGCACCTCACGCGCAACGGCGGCAAGTCGTGGCGCAACGTGACGCCGTCCGAGCTGCGGCCGTGGGCCAAGGTGTCGATCCTGGAAGCCGGCCAATTCGATGCGCAGACCGCGTACGCCGCAGTCAACACGCTGCGCCTCGACGACCTGCGGCCGCACGTCTACCGGACGCGCGACGGCGGCAAGTCGTGGAACGCGATTACGCAGGGACTGCCCGACGGCGGGACCGTGAACGTGGTCCGCGAAGATCCCATCCGCAAGGGACTGCTCTACTGCGGCACGGAGCAGGCCGTCTACGTGTCGTTCGACGACGGGGAGCTCTGGCAGCCGCTGCGGCTGAACATGCCCGCCACCTCGATCCGCGACCTGATCGTCAAGGACGGAGACCTGGCCGTGGCGACGCACGGGCGTGGGTTCTGGATCCTCGACGACGTCTCGCCGCTGCGGCAGTTCCCGGCCTTCACCACCGCCCGCGCGGCGCTGCTCCGGCCTGCTCCCGCCCTGCGCGTCCGCTTCAACGACAACACCGACACCCCGCTGCCGCCCGACGAACCGGCGGGGCAGAACCCGCCCGACGGCGCCGTCCTCGACTACTGGCTGGCGCAGCCCGCCTCGGGACCGGTGGTCCTGGAGGTCCTGGACGGAAACGGGCAGCTCGTCCGCCGCTTCTCGAGCTCGGATCCCGTGCAGCCGTCGCGCGACGAGGGCAACGTGCCGCGCTGGTGGATACGGCCGCCCCGGGCGCCTTCCAGGGAGGCGGGGCTGCACCGGTTCGTCTGGGACCTGCACTGGCCCGCGCCCGCGGCGCTCGACTTCTCGTATCCGATCGCCGCGGTTCCCCACGACACTCCCCGGGAGCCGCGAGGTCCTTGGGCGCTGCCGGGCGCCTACACCGTGCGCCTGACCATGGACGGCGCTTCCTTCACCCAGCCGCTGCGGATCGAGATGGACCCGCGCGTCAAGACGCCGGAGGACGGGCTGCGGCAGCAGTTCGACCTCTCCTTCCGCGTCGCCCAGGCCATGCAGCAAGATTCCGCCGCGCTCGCCGAAGTGCGCGCCGCGCGCGCGAACCTGGCCAAGAGCTCCAACGCGGCCGACGTGGACCGCCGGCTCGCCGAGCTGGAAGGCACCAAGGAGGAGCGGCGTCCCTGGCTGCGGAAGGAAAAACCCTCCCTGCTCCCCTGGAACGCGAGGCTCTCCGAGCTCCTCGAAGCGCTGCAGTCCGCGGACGTCGCTCCCACGCCGCAGCTCGCGCAGGCCGCCGAAGCAGCCATCCGCGACGTCGATCAGCTGGCCTCTCGCTGGGCGGCCCTGAAGCGCGAAGCAGCGGCGCCGCCGCGCTGACCGCGCTACTGACTCGGGGGCCTGCGCGCCTCGGCCGGGGCGCTCCAAGTCTCAGGGTGCTCGGCCTTCCAGCGCATCGCAGTGTAGATGCGGGTGCGGCCGCTCGGGTGATCGTAGAAGGCCCACTCTTCGATCGGTCCCGGAGCGAGCTTGCGGTACTCGCCCAGCTTGAGCGCGACCTGGGCGAAGCCGTCCGGCTGCGCGGAGGCGTTGAGTCCGTACAGGTCCGCCTCGTACTCCTGCACGCGGACGATCGAGTTCAAGACGGGCGTGAGCAGCGTCAAGTACGCGGTGATCAGCAGCGCGGCCAGCGGCAGGCCCGCCACGTCGTCGATCCCGCGGACCTGCCACCTGGGCACGCGCGCGTGCAGCCGCTCGAAGAGCGTCTTGAGCAGCGCGAATCCGACCACGATCACCACGCCGAATTCCAGCAGCGCCTTGTGGATGTGGTTCAGGACGTAATGACCCATCTCGTGGCCCATGACGGCCTGGATCTCCGGCAGCGAAGCACGGGCGAGCAGGTTGTCGTTGAGCGTGATCCGCTCGGTGCCGAAGAGCCCGGTCACGTAGGCGCTGATCCGCTTGGTCTGCTTCGACGCGTCGACCTCCCAGACGTCGTGGGCCCTGATCCCGTTGGCCCGGGCGAGCGAGAGGATCGGCGCCACCACCCGCTGGTCCGTGAGCCGCTTGGGATTGTTGAAGATCGGCACGATGGCGACGGGAACGATCAGCGCGTAGAACGCGCCGAACACCACCGTGGCCACGGCTCCCCACACCCACCAGGTGCGCGGCAGCCCCCGGACCACGGCGTAGAGGATCATCATCGCCACCGCGCCCAGGACGATCGAGATGGCCAGGCCCTTGCCCAGCTCTCCGAACCAGGCCCCGAGCGTCAGGTTGGACAATCCGTAAGCGTGCTCGCGGACGTAGTCCCGGTAGACGGTGAGCGGCAGGGTCATCACCGCGACGGCCACCAGGAACTGCACCCAATAGGCCCCGACTTGCAGGGCCCTGAATCGCGTCAGCCGCTCGGCGAAGTCGCGCATCCGCGCCGAGGCACCGGTGTGCAGAAGCACCAGGTACGCCGCCACCGCCCAGAAGAAGCCCCACAGGTCGAGCCAGTAGCCTCCCTCGAAGTACGAGTCGGAGCGGGCCTTCTCGGCGGGGGTCTGCCGGGCGAGGTACGCGCGGGTGGCGGCCTCCGGATCGATCGAGCCCGAGGCGCCGCTCGCCGCGGCCGGCGGCGGAGCGAGCTGGGTGAGCTTGGGCGGGGCCGACTGCGCCGGGGCGGCGAGGGGAACGGCGGCGAATGCGGCGGCGGCGGCGAGCGCGGCGCAGCGGTTCATGGCCCCTCCGGAATTTCCTCCGCCGGGTCGATGGGATTGAGGAACAGGCCCGACGCGAGCTTGGGAAAGAAATACGTCGACTTCTGGGGCATGATTTCACCGGCGTCGGCGACGGCCCGCAGCTGTGCGACTCCGGTCGGATTGAGCAGGAAGACCGTCTGGACTTCGCTCCGGCCGGCCTCATCGAACGCCGCCTTGAGGTCTTTGACGTAGCGCAGATTCGTCTGGCGCTCCTGGGCCTCGCGGTCGATGCCGAGCAGCTCCTCGAGGATGAGCGCGTGCAACACCGCCACGTCCAGCGTGCGGACCGGAGCGGCGCCCGGCACCGCCGCTTCCTGGCCGGGTCGCAGGACGGCGAGAAAAGACCGCGATCCCGAAAGGAAGGCGAAGGCCGGAGAGGTCCGCCCGGCGAGGGCGAGGCGGTCCCGGATCTGTCCGGCCGGCGCTCCGCTCAGCTCGTCGACCTGGAACCGTTCCCCCAGGCGCGCGAGGAAGCGCTCCAGCTCGAACCCGCGGAGACCGTGGACCACGCGGTGCGTGGGCAGCACCAGGAGGTCGGGATCCTCCATGCTGGTCACGAACATCGACCCGTATTCGATCGAGGAGCGGGGGGAGCGCGACAGCTTCTTCAGCTCGTCGCGCACGGCAAGCATCGTCTCGTACCGGTGGTGCCCGTCGGCGATGTAGAGGCGCGCGTCCGCCAGCGCCGCCGCCACCCGCCCCTGCGCCGCCGGGTCGGTGAGGCGCCAGACGCGGTGGACCGTCCCGTCGTCGGTGCGGCCCTCCAGGTCCGGGGGCGCCGACTCCAAGGTGGCGAACTCGGCGTCCACGCGCCGCTGGGGGTCCGAGTAGAGCGCGAACACCTGGGAGAGGTGGGCGCGCGTGGCCCGGGTCAGCTCCAACCGGTCCAGCCTGGGTCCGGACAGCGTCCGTTCGTGCGGCAGCACGACGCGCTCCTCGTAACGCCGCAGCCGGACCCGGCCGACCACGCCGCGGCGGGTGAACTCCCTGCCGCCATGGGTGAACCGCTGGTGGTAGCGGTAGAGCGCGGGCCGATCGTCCCGGCGCAGGACGCCCTGCTCGAGCCAGCGGGACAGCTCGCGCGCGGCGTTCTGGTACTTCGCCGCGCCTTCGCCTTCCGGCAAGTCGACGCGCACGAAGTTGTGGGGACTCTTCGCGGCGAGGCGCTCCCGCTCGGCCGGCGAAACGACGTCGTAGGGAGGCGCCAGGAGGCGATCCAGCGACCCGGCCTTCGCGGGATCGTAGAGCAGAGCCCGGAACGGCACGATCTCAGCCATGCCCCGCAGTCTACAGCGCTTTGCATGGCTCCCGCGCTGCGAAAAATGGCGACTCGCAGTCGTCCTCCCAGCGTCCCAGGACCGACGGGCCGCGGGGGCCGTGGCGTGGATCTCCGTTTGCTTTTCGGGGGGCGGCAAAGCGTGGCGTGGCGAGGCGACGAGCGCACTTCGCATGGGGGCTCGGGCAGCAGCAGAGATTGGCGGACCACCTGGATTAACGCGGTGCGGCCCGTTCCGGGACTCACGATTCGTCACATTCCGCGTAACTCGCTCGAGCCGAGTTTTCAGCAGCGACTCCACGGCGACGACAAATCGACGGGCGGTCTCCGTTGCTTTTCAGGGGAAGGGTCGGGCGCGCAGCAGCGGACGCGGAACTCGACTCGCGCGCGAGCAGTGCTTCTTCGAATGCCGCGGGGTCGTTCGAGCAGCAGCGAGATGTAACGCAGCGCGTCCCGTCCCGGGACGGGACGCGGCGCGTCAACGGAGTAGCCGCCAACTGCGCGGTCAATGGTCGTTCGTGCTCCGACGCCGAATGCGCACCGATCATCTTCGAACCAGACACGTCTCGCGTGAGACGAGAAGTGACGAGAAGTGATTGATGATGAGTTCCGGGACAAGTGACGCATACGTTTCGGCACGGGCCACCCGCCCATCTCATCATCCAAGTGCGGGCACCCAATCCCCTAGGCTGAGCCCGAAAAAAAAATAAATTTTTTTTTGCGGTCCGGCCGACAACAACCTCGGCGGGGTCCGCATCATCGGTCATATGACCGAATTGCATCCGCCTTGCTGTGCCGCTTCCCAATTGGGGCCTATCTGCCCGGCTCGGGGCGGCGAGCGTCCGCAGCTCGTGCGTCACCCGTAAGCGCGCTGTTCCATACCGTGGCGGAAGGCCAGGCTGATGCGCGGGCCGGCGTGCGCCACCTTGGGAACGCAGTGCTCCCACTCCCGCTGCGCCTTGCCCCCGGTGACGAGCAGATCGCCGCGGCCGAGTTGAAAGGGAGTCGACCGGCCGCCGCCCTTCGGGCGCAGGAGAAACTTCCGCGGCTCGCCCAGGGAGACCAGCGCCACGACCGGCTCCGAGATCTCCTTCCGGATCTTGTCAGAATGCCAGGCCACGCTGTCCCGGCCGTCTCGGTAGAAATTGAAGCCGATCGAGTCGAAGTCGACGCCATAGCGCCGGGAGAGGCACAGGGCCATCTCTTCCAGCACCGAAGGCTCGAGGGGCGCTCCGGAGCGCCGGCTCCAAGGGGCGGTCAGGCGCGGCTCCAGGACGCGCCCCTCGTACATCCGCCGGGTGCGCTGGGCCCAGTCCCGCGACGCGACGATGCGGTCGAAGAGCGCGTCCGCCCCGCGCACCCAGCCGGGGGCCACCTCGATCCAGGACCGCTCGTCCAGATCGATCCGGTGCAGCTGCGCGAAGGAGGAGTCGAAGGACACCTCGTCCCCGCCGAACAGGCTGGGCTGGAAGGCTTCGGTCACGGTGCCTGATGTATCACCGCCGAAGGGGCCCCCCGCCACCTCGCATAGAGCGACCACGGGCCGGCCCGCTCGACCGGGCAGTTTCCTTGAGGCGCGCCTCGACCTCCTGCGCGGCGCGCGAGAGACTGGGCAAGACCGTCGCACCCGGAGGATCAATGACGCCTGCACGCCTCGCCCTCATCTGTGCGCTCGCCTCGTCCGCCGCAGCCTCTCCCAGGACGCACCGCCTCGATCCCTCGCCCACCACAGTGGCTTGGGGCCACTACGACGCCGCGGCGAAGCCGGCGCTGCACATCGCCTCCGGCGATACGGTGGTCGTGCGGACGCTCATCACCTCGAGCCCCGAGCGGCTAGAGAAGGCCGGAGTCGCGCCCGGCGACGTCGAGCCGGCGCTGCGCGAGATCCAGAAAGCGGTCACGGACAAGGGACCGGGCGGGCACATCCTCACCGGACCCATCTTCGTGGACGGCGCGGAGCCGGGCGACGCGCTCGAAGTGCACGTCGACAAGATCGACCTGGCCATCCCCTACGCGTACAACGGCTTCGGCGTCGGCCGCGGCTTCTTGCCGGACGACTTTCCCTACTCGAAGACAAGGATCATTCCCCTCGACGCGCGGCGGATGGTTGCGCGCTTCGCGGAGGGCATCGAGGTGCCGCTGCGGCCATTCTTCGGCAGCATCGGCGTGGCGCCTCCGGAGACCATGGGACGCATCGACAGCGCGCCGCCGGGCCTGCACGGAGGCAACCTGGACAACAAGGACCTGACGGCCGGCAGCGTGCTGTACCTGCCGGTCTACGTGCCCGGCGCTCTCCTCGAGATCGGGGACGGCCATGCCGCGCAGGGGAACGGCGAGGTGGACATCACGGCCATCGAGACCTCCCTGGTCGGCACCTTCCGGGTGGCGGTCCGCAAGGACCTGCACCTCACCTGGCCGCGCGCCGAGACCCCCACGCACTGGATCGCGATGGGCATGGATCGAGATCTCTGGTCGGCCGCCAAGATGGCCGTCCGGCAGGCGGTCGAGCTGCTCGTCTCCGTGCAGGGATTGTCCAAAGACGACGCGTACATGCTGGCCAGCGTGGCCTGCGACGTGGAGGTGACGCAGCTGGTGGACGGGAACGTCGGCGTCCACGTCCTGATCCCGAAGTCCATCTTCACCCGGGCGAGGCCGGGTCGCGCGACGCCCTGACGCCCAGATCGCCCAGGCGGACCGAGTTGATCCCACTCGCATCTGAACGATAGAACCGGGGGGCTGAACGGGGCTCCTCGTGAAGCACTGGCACGAAACCGCGTCGATCCTCGACCGGGTGGCGCACCTGGCTGCCGCCGGTGTGCGCTCGGCGATCGCCACCGTGGTGCGCATCTCCGGCTCCGCCTACCGGCGTCCGGGAGCGAAGTTCCTGGTGTCGCAGGACGGCGCGACGTTCGGCGGCGTCAGCGGCGGGTGCCTGGAAGCCGACGTCCGCGCCGTCGCCCTCGAGGTCCTGCGGAAGGGCGCGCCACGCTTGTTGCACTACGAAACCGGGTCCGACGAAGAGACGCTCTGGGGCTTGGGTCTCGGCTGCGAGGGCGCGGTCGACGTCTTCGTCCAGCCGGCGGCCGGCGAGCTCTTCTCCGGGACGGCCCGCGACGCGCTGGCGGCGGGCATTCCGTTCGCCGTGTGCACCGCGGTGGAAGGAGACGCCGCCGGCCGCGCCCTGGTGCTGGCCGGTGGCAAGGTGTCGGGCGGGATCGGCCCACCCGAGTTGGATCGCGCAGCGGCCGAGAAGGCCGCGCAGCTCCTCGAGACGGGCGAGAGCCGGCTGGACGAAGCGGGCGGCAGCCGGTTGTTCGTCGACGTGCTGCTCCCGCCGCCCGCCCTGGTCGTGTTCGGCGCCGGCGACGACGCCCGCCCGCTGGCCGCGCTCGCGGCGCAGGCCGGCTTCGAAGTGACCGTGGTGGATCACCGCCGGGCCTTCCTCACTGCCGACCGGTTTCCCCCGCCTGCGCGCCTCGTCCTCCGCCGCGCCGAGGACGGCGTCGGCCCGCTCGACCTCGGCCGGCGCCACTTCGCGGTGATCCAGACGCACGCCTTGCAGCACGACCGGGATTGGCTGCGCGCGCTGCTCGCCCAGCCGCTCGCGTACCTGGGCCTCTTGGGCCCCCGCGCCCGGAAGGAGCAGATCCTCCGCCAGCTGGGCACGGCGGAACCCGACAAGCTGTTCTCGCCGGTGGGCCTCGATCTCGGCGCCGACGGTCCCGAGCAGGTCGCGGTCAGCATCGTCGCGGAAATGCTCGCCGTGAACGCGGGCCGCCAGCCCGGCCACCTGCGCGCCAAGCCGGGAGGCATCCATGAAGGATGACCGCTCCGGCCGCGTCGCGGGCGTGGTGCTCGCCGCCGGCACGTCCAGCCGGATGGGGCGGAACAAGCTCTTCCTGCCGCTGGGCGGAACCAGCGTGCTCCGCCGCGCGATCGCCACGGCGCGCGAGGCGGGGCTTGATCCCGTCCTGGTGGTCCTCGGACACGAGAGCGGCCGCGCGCTGGCGGAGCTCGAGGGGCTGCCGTGTACCCCGGTGCTCAACGCGGAGTACGCGCAGGGCATGAACACGTCGGTCCGCGCCGGCATCTCCGCCGTCCCGGCCGGCGCCCCGGGGGCGGTGGTGATGCTCGCGGACATGCCCTTCGTCACCGCGGGCATGGTGCGGTCGCTGGTGGACCGGTATCGCGCTGGCGAGGCGCCGCTGGTCGTGTCGACCTACGGCGAGGTGCTGGCGCCGCCCATCCTCTACGGGCGGGCGCTCTTCGAGGAGCTGCGCGCCTTGGGCGGCGACGGCTGCGGCAAGCGGGTGGTGAAGGCGCACCGGGCGGAGGCCGTGGAGATGGCGTGGCCCCCCTCGGCGCTGGCCGACCTGGACGTGCCCGAGGACCTGGAACGCGTCCGGACGAGGATCGAAGGGGAGGTCTAGAGCGATGCGCGCGGAGCTGCTCGAGCTGGCTGCCGATCTCGCCCGCCGCGGCGAGCCGTTCGTGCTGGCCACGGTGGTCCGGCGGGAGTCGTACAGCTCGGCGCACCAGGGCGACATGGCGGTGATCACCGCGGATGGCAGCTACCACGGCTGGCTGGGCGGGAACTGCACGCAGCCGATCGTGAAGAGCGAGGCGGCCCGCGCGCTCCTCGACGGCAAGCCTCGCCTGGTGTCGCTGTCTCCCGAGCCGGATCGCGAGCTGCGGGCGGGGGTCGTAGCCCTGCCGATGCGATGCCACAGCGGAGGGACGGTGGACATCTACCTGGAGCCGGTGCTGCCCGCACCGCGGCTCCTCCTCTACGGCGAATCGCCGGCGGCGCGCGCCCTCGCGCAGCTCGGCAAGGCGATGGGGTACCGGATCGAGGCGGGCGGGTCGCAGCCCGCCGCTCCGGCTCGCGGAAGCGAGAGCCTGTTCGCGGTGGTCGCGACGATGGGCGAGAGCGACGAGGACGCCGTCGCCTCCGCGCTGGCCGCCAGGCCCGCCTATCTAGCCGTGGTTTCGAGCCGCAAGCGATTCGGGCAGCTCCGCGAGACGCTGCTCGCGCGCGGGGTGCCGAGGGAGGCGCTCGATTCCATCAAGAACCCGGCCGGCCTGGACATCGGCGCGCGCCTGCCGGAAGAGCTGGCGTTGAGCATCCTGGCGGAGATCGTCCAGCTGCGCCGGGCAGGCGCCGAAGCCACGGCCGCCGAGCCGGAAGCCGTCCCGCGGTCGGAGATCGATCCGGTGTGCGGCATGACGGTCGTCGTGGCGGCCGCGCGGCACCGGGCGGAGCACGGGGGCCGCTCGTTCTACTTCTGCAATCCCCGGTGCCGGGAGAAGTTCATCGCCGACCCGCAGCGCTATCTAGCGCCGGCGGCGGCGGGGGCATGAACGATGGCCATCGAGATCGTGAAGAAGTTCGTGATCAACGCGCCGCCGGCGGAGGTGTGGGGGTTCCTCACCGACCCGCAGCGGGTCGCTCACTGCATGCCGGGCGCCGCGATCACCGACCGCATCGACGAGAAGACGTTCGCCGGGACCATGGCGGTCAAGGTCGGTCCCGTCTCGACCAGCTACAAAGGCAAGGTGATCTTCGAGCGGCTCGACGCGTCCGCGCGCACCGCCGAGATCGTCGCCACCGGCCAGGACGTGCGCGGCCGGGGCGGCGCCGACATGCGGCTCACCAGCTCCATCAAGGAGATCGCTCCGGGCCAGACCGAGGTGACCGCGGCCTCCAAGGTCAACATCACCGGCATCCTCGCGCAGATGGGGCGGGGCATGATCCAGGACGTCAGCGACCATCTCTTCCAGATCTTCTCGCAATGCATGCGGGCCGAGCTGGAGTCGACCCCACGCGCGGTCTCCGCGCCGGCGGCCGCCGCGCCCGCTCCGTCCGCACCGCCTCAGGCGCTCGACCTGGGCTCGCTGGGAGCCAAGGCGGCCGGCCGCGCCGCTTTCCGCACCGTACGCCGGCCTTCGTTCTGGATCGCGGTCGCTGCCGCGGCCGCGCTGCTCTATCTGCTGTTCCGCTGATCGCCGCAAAGGAGGGTCCACATGATCCCTGCTGGCTTCGATTACCACGCTCCGGCCACGCTCTCGGAAGCGGTGGCGCTGCTCACCCGGTACGGCGAGGGCGCCAAGGTGCTCTCGGGAGGGCAGAGCCTGTTGCCGCTGCTCAAGCTGCGGTTGGGACACGCGGAGCACGTAGTCGACATCGGGCGCATTCCGGGGCTCGAGTACATCAAGGAAGAGGGTGGCGTGCTCCGCATCGGCGGGCGCACGCGCGAGGCGGCGCTGGAGCAGTCGGACTTGATCCGCGAGCGTTACCCCATCCTCCACGACACGGTGCGCGTCATCGCCGATCCGCTGGTGCGCAACCTGGCCACAGTCGGCGGCAACCTGGCCCACGGAGATCCCGGCAACGACCACCCGGCCACCATGCTCGCCCTCGGCGCGCAGGTGGTGGCGGTCGGTCCGTCGGGCGAGCGCGTCATCCCCATCGACAAGTTCTTCCTCGGCCTGTTCACCACGGCGCTGCAGCCGGACGAGATCCTCACCGAAATCCGCATTCCCACGCCGCCTCCGCGCAGCGGGGGCGCTTACGTCAAGCTCGAACGCAAAGTCGGCGACTACGCCACGGCGGCGGCAGCAGCGCAGGTGACGCTCGGCGCCAACGGCGCGTTCGACCGCGTCGGCCTGGCGCTGACCAACGTGGGTCCCACGCCGGTCCGCTCTTCGGGTGCGGAGGACGCCCTGATCGGAAAGAGGCCCAGCGACGCTGCGATCGCCGAGGCCGCCCGGCGCGCGGCGGAGGCCAGCTCGCCCACGGCCGACCGGCGCGGCTCGGTCGAGTACAAGCGGGAGATGGCGCGCGTGCTCGCGGTGCGCGCCCTGAACAAGGCCCTCGAGCGCGCGGGAGGTGAGTGACATGTCCACGCACAAGATCACGGTGACGGTCAACGGCGCGCCGCGCGAGGCCGAGGTGCAATCGCGCCTCCTGCTCGTGCACCTGCTCCGCGAGAGCTTCCGGCTGACGGGCACGCACATCGGCTGCGACACCACCCACTGCGGGGCGTGCACCGTGCTGCTCGACGGGCAGCCGGTGAAGTCGTGCACGGTGCTGGCGGTGCAGGCCGACGGGCGGGAGGTGGAGACCGTCGAGGGCCTGGAGCACGACGGCAAGCTGCACCCGGTCCAGGAAGGCTTCTGGGAGAAGCACGGCCTGCAGTGCGGCTACTGCACGCCGGGCATGATGATGAGCGGCTGCGCGCTCCTGACGCGCACCAAGGAGCCCAGCGAGCAGGAGATCCGCGAGGCCATCTCGGGGAACCTGTGCCGCTGCACCGGCTACGTGAACATCGTCCAGGCCATCCAGTACGCGGCCGCCAAGATGAGGGAGAGGTAGCCCATGGAACCCAAGACCAGCGCGCAGATCTGCGGGATGGGCCACTCGATGAAGCGCAAGGAAGATCCGCGCTTCATCCGCGGCAGGGGCAACTACGTCGACGACATCCAGCTCCCTGGGATGCTGCACATGGACATCGTGCGCAGCCCGTTCGCGCACGCGAAGATCAAGTCCATCAACACGGACAAGGCGCTCAAAGTGCCCGGCGTCCTGGCAGTGATCACCGGCGAGACCCTGGCCAAGTACAACCTGCACTGGATGCCGACCTTGATGTCGGACACCCAAATGGTGCTGCCCACCGAGAAGGTGATGTACCAGGCGCAGGAAGTCGCCGCGGTGATCGCGACCGACCGCTACACGGCCGCCGACGGCGTCGAGGCGGTGGAGGTCGACTACGAGCCGTTGCCGGTGGTGGTCGACCCGTTCCAGGCCTTGCAGCCGGGCGCGCCGGTCCTGCGCACCGACAAGAAGGACAAGAAGGACAACCGCATCTTCCACTGGGAGGCCGGCGACCGCGCGGCCACCGACCAGGCTTTCGCGCAGGCCGACGTGGTGGTGAAGCAGGACATGTACCTCCCGCGCATCCACGTGGCCTCGATCGAGACCTGCGGCTGCGTGGCCGACTTCGACCGCGTCACCGGAAAGCTCACCGTGTACATGACCACCCAGGCGCCGCACGCGATCCGGACGGTGTTCGCCCTGGTGGCCGGGCACGTCGGGCTGTCCGAGGAGAAGATCCGCATCGTCTCGCCCGACATCGGCGGCGGATTCGGCGGCAAGGTGCCGGTCTATCCCGGGTACGTGATCGCGGTGGCCGCCTCGGTCGTCATCGGCAAACCGGTGAAGTGGGTCGAGGACCGGATGGAGAACCTGCAGGCCGACTCGTTCGCGCGCGACTACCACATCCATGCGGAGCTGGCGGCGAAGAAGGACGGCACGATGACGGCGCTGAAGATCAAGACAATCGCCGATCACGGGTACACGGACGCCGCCGCCAACCCGTCCAAGTTCCCCGCCGGGCTCTTCTCCATCTGCACCGGGTCGTACGACCTGAAGCGCGCGTTCGCCGAGGTGGACGGCGTCTACACCAACAAACCGCCCGGGGGCATCGCCTACCGCTGCTCGTTCCGCGTCACCGAGGCGGTGCACGCCATCGAGCGCATCACCGACGTGCTGGCGCAGGAATTGAAGATGGATCCGGCCGAGCTGCGCCTGAAGAACTTCATCCCCAAGGAGAAGTTCCCCTACAAGTCGGCGCTGGGGTGGGAGTACGACAGCGGCAACTACGAGGCGGCGCTGCAGAAGGCGATGGACAAGATCGGCTACGCGGACCTGCGCAAGGAGCAGGCGGAGAAGCGCGCCCGCGGCGAGCTGATGGGCATCGGCATCTCCAGCTTCACCGAGATCGTCGGGGCGGGACCCAGCAGGCAGTTCGACATCCTGGGCATCAAGATGTTCGACTCCGCTGAGATCCGGGTGCACCCCACCGGCAAGGCGATCGCGCGCTTCGGCACCAAGTCGCAGGGCCAGGGGCACGAGACGACGTACGCGCAGATCGTCGCGGAAGAGCTGGGCATCCCGGCGGCGCACGTGCAGGTGGAGGAAGGAGACACCGATACTGCCCCGTACGGACTGGGCACGTACGCCAGCCGCTCGACGCCGACCGCCGGCGCGGCAGGTGCCGTGGCCGCCCGGAAGATCCGTGACAAGGCGAAGAAGATCGCCGCGTACCTGCTCGAGTGCGCCGAGGACGACCTGGTCTGGGAGCCGGGCAAGTTCTCGGTGAAGGGCTCGCCGCAGCGGTCGAAGACCATCCAGGACATCGCGCTCGCCGCCTACACCAACCATCCGCAGGGAATGGAGGCGGGCCTCGAAGCGACCTCGTACTACGACCCGCCGAACCTCACCTTCCCCTTCGGCAGCTACATCGCCGTGGTGGACATCGACCGCGGCACGGGGATGGTGAAGGTCCGCCGGTTCGTGGCCGTGGACGACTGCGGGAACATCATCAACCCGATGATCGTGGACGGCCAGATCCACGGCGGCCTGACCATGGGGCTGGCGCCCGCGCTGCTGGAGGAGATCAGCTACGACGAGGACGGCAACATCCAGGGCGGCAGCTTCATGGACTACCTGCTGCCCACCGCGATGGAGACGCCGGCCTGGGAGCTGGACAAGACGGTGACGCCCTCGCCCCACCACCCGTTCGGCGCCAAGGGAGTGGGCGAGTCGGCCACCGTGGGAGCCCCGCCGGCCATCGCCAATGCCGTGGTCGACGCGCTGGCGCACCTGGGCGTGCGGCACATCGACATCCCCATCACGCCCGAGAAGGTGTGGAAGATCCTCAAGGAGAAAGGCGCGGCGGAATAGCCGTCCGCGCAGGGACATTCGGCTCGAAAAGCGGACAGCATGGCGCGCCCGAGATAGCCTGAAGGGCGCGCCATGCTCGCTGCCCTCGCGCTTTCCGCCGCCCTGGCAGCCTCGGTAGATTGGCTGCTGCTTCCGATCGCGAGCTACAACTCCGACGACGGCCTGGCGGGAGGAGCGATTGTCCAGGCGCAGTGGCTCGGCCGGATGGCGCCGTACAATGCCTCGCTCGGCGCGCAGGTGCTCTTCACCACCGGCGGAGTGCAGAGCCATTTCCTCCGCCTCGACGTGCCGCACCTGTTCGACACTTCGCTGCGGATGTGGCTCGGCGCCGAGTACCACCGCGAGCTGAACGCCCCTTACTATGGCCTGGGCAACACCAGCTCGAGCAACCTCGCCGACCACCCCGGCGTTTCCGGCGAACACCCGTTCAGCTACGTGCGCCGCTACCCCAAGATGAGCATCGCGTTCAGCCTGCCCTTCAGCGACTCGGGCGTGCGCCTGTCCGTCTTCGCCCGGTACCTCAACCTCCACGTCGAGGCGTACGACGGATCCCTGCTGGCGCTGGAGCAGCCGCCGGGCAGCGAGGGTGGACAGGAGCTTCAGTTCGGCTTCGGCGTTCTGCTCGATCGCCGCAAGGGCGAAGCGATGCCGAACGGGGGATACCTGCTGGAAGCAGCGCTGCGCGGATCGCAGAAGGGCATGGTCTCCAACTACAGCTACCTGGGCGGAACCGCGCGCGCGTTGGGGTTCCTTCCCATCGGAAGCCGGATCGTGCTCGCCAGCCGGGTCGAAGCCGACGCGCTCACCCCGGGCACTCCGCTCTTCGAGCTGTCGCGCTTCGGCGGCGTGGACCCGATCGATGGCGTGGGAGGCGAGCGCACCGTGCGCGGCCTTCCCAAGGCGCGCTTCATCGGACGGGTCAAGGCGCTGGGGACCCTCGAGACCAGGGTCCGCGTGGGCGACGCCCGCCTCTTCGACCGCCGCGTCACCTTCGGGATGGTGGCCTTCATCGACACGGGCCGCGTGTGGCAGCTGGACGGGAACGACGGCCGGTTCTTCAACTTCCACAGCGGCGCAGGCGGAGGCCTGCGCGCCTACCACCGCGAGTTCCTGATCCGCCTGGACGTCGGCACCTCCTCGGAGCGGGCCTTCAACTTCTACATTACGTTCGGCAGCTTCTTCTAGCCGTCGGTCGGCGCTAGTGATCGTCCTCGGCGAGCCCGAGCCGCCGCAGGAGCCTCTGTCTCACATGCCCGGGCAAGGCGACCGTCGTGCCGCGCTGTCCTGTTGCTCGCGCGCGTGGAGAGCCGGGGCCGCGGTCGTCACGGTCGCCTTGCTCCGGTACCGCCAAGAAGGCCGAGAACTCGTTCGTCATCGGATTGAACGCCTGTCCGGTGATGCGTCCGAGATCGTTGATGTCTCCCGCGCCGAAGATCTGGTCGCCATAGCCGGGGGCGAGGAGCGAGTTCAGGTCGGCCATGACTCCGTCCTGCCAGAGAAAGCCGCGGCAGCTGGCGAAACCCGCCGTACAGGAGATGCCGACCACCTGCCGCCGGTTGTTGATCCCGAGGGCCTGGCTGATCGCATCGCCCGGGAGCGCGCCGAGATCCCGGATGCCGTCTCGCTCGGTCCACAGGAACGCGTGCGCGTTGAACGCGCCGCCGTCGCTGGCGGAGATGTTGGAGAAACCCACGATGTCGCCCCATTCGTTGATCGCCATTGGCGTGTTCCAGGCGATTCCTCCCAGGTTGCCGATGTCGACGACGGCGCCATTCTCCCAGAGCACCGCGTGCGCGGCGCTGAACCTTCCCACCGCCCTGTCGCAGATCCCCGAGATGCCGACGGCCTGGCCGCGATCGTTGACGGCGGTGGCGGCTCCCACCGAGTCGCCGGGCAGCGTGGGCAGCGCCTGGATCTGATCCTTGCCGGGCCCCCAGACCACCGGCAGGAACTGCAACACTTGCGGTGGAACGCAGGTGGGATCGTGCACGGTGGTTTCCGTCCAACCGACCACTTGACGGCGATTGTTGGACCCGGTGGCGAATCCGTTGCTGCCTCCCAGCGTCGGCAGCGCGCGGACGGCGCCCCGCTCCCACACTACGCCGCGGCACGTCTTGCCCGTCCGCGCGGGGAAGAACGCGCTGCAGCTCCACCTCTCGCCCAAAGGATCCGCGTCATTCGTCTCGGCGATCCCCGAGATCACGCCGCGGACGTTCTTCACCGGCCAGATGACGCCGCTGTTCGGCCCGCCGAGCGTACCGAGATCGATGCTCCGGCCCTGGAGCCACAGGGTCGCGTGCTGGGTGGTGTCCCCCGAAAGGTTCGACGTCCCCGACGCCCAGCCCAAGTCGTTCAGGCTGTTGCCCGAGCTGACCGTGCCGCCGAGCGACGGCAGGTTCGTGACGGCATACGCCGTTCCTTCATCGTCCTGGGACGCGAGCGTTGGGCCGCCGGAAGAAAGGCCGGCGAGCAGCACGGCAGCGGTCAGGAATCGCGCGTTCACGCCGTTCATCGAAGCCTCCTGGGGTTGACGTCCTCCGCTTCGTGCTACGGTAGGTGCAACGCAGATCGCCTCGCTGTCAGATTCTTTCGACGGCCGGAAACGCCATGACGCAACTCGCGGCGCGGGAAATGCTGAGCGAAGTCGACGCGGGAGGTGCGCCGTCCCGCAATCGCCTCTTCGATCTGTCCGTCGGCCTGGTCGAAGACGTTCGCGACGCAGGGACGGCTCGCAGAGGTGCTGCGAGCTTCTCGCCCCGATTCCAACTCGCTCTTCCTTATCGAGGCTGCTTCGTCTGGCATGTCGGTACCGACGACGTGGTCGGCGACGCGAACCAGGCGCTCTTCATCACCGGGGGAGAGGAATACCGGATGAGCCATCCGGTGCAGGGCGGCTACGCGGAGCTGATCTTCACTCCGGCCGATTGCGTCGTCTCGGAGGTGGCGGAGGCGACGAGAGGGGGCCTGCGCGCCCATGCGCTGTTCCGGCGCCGTAGCCGCCGTCTCGACGTGCGCCTGCAAAGCTTCCGGGCGCGTTTTCTCTCCTGGGCAAATGGAGCGAGGGTGGACTCCCTGGCAGCCGAGGAGCTCGTGCTGTGGCTGCTCCGATCGGCGCTCGCCGGAGACGCCCCGTTCGAGGCGCCCGCCCGATCGACGAACCGTCTCCTCGTGCGAACCAAGGCCTATCTCGAATCGCAGCTGGCGGAACCCATCCGCCTCGCCGACGTGGCCGGCGCGGTAGGCGCGTCGCCTGCCTACCTCACTCACCTGTTTCGTCAGTTCGAGGGCGTGCCGCTGCATCGGTACTTGACGCAGCTGCGGCTCGCGCGCGCTCTGATCGAGCTGCCGCACACCGACGATCTGACGGCGCTCGCGCTCGACGTCGGCTTCTCCAGCCACAGCCACTTTTCCGCGAGCTTCCACCGCTCCGTCGGCATGACGCCGGCCGAGTTCCGGCGGATGTCGCGCGGCCGGCTCCCTCCGTCCATGACCTAGAGGTTCGCGTCAGAAGAGGCGTTTCTCCAGCGCCTTGAGGACGGCGCGGGTGCGGTCGCTGACGCCCAGCTTGGCCAGGATGCTGGAGACGTGGTTCTTCACGGTGCGCTCGGCGACACCCAGCGCGCTGCCGATTTCGCGGTTCGAATAGCCGCCGGCCATCATGCGCACCACTTCGCGCTCGCGCTGGGTGAGGGGCTCGTCCGGGTGATGCATCGAGCAGGCCGAGGGCTTCACCGCCCTGCACGAGGCGGCGCAGATCGGCAGCGAGAGGGTGATCACATTGCTTCTCGACGCCGACCCGAACTCCCGTGGCCAGGACGGCCGCACCCCGCTCAGCATCGCGCGCAAGGCTGGCCACGAAGGCGCCGCGAAGCTGCTGCAGGTGCGCGGAGCGCGCGAGCTGGATGCACTCCGCTGACCCCTCGAACCCAGCTTCCGCTGACCGCCTTCAGATCCTCCAGGCGAGGCGGCCGCCGATCATTGCATTGGAGCCGGTCAGCCCCCCGACTTCCATGCCGAACGAAAAATTGCGCTGCTCCAGGCCGAAGCCGAAAGCGGCGTGGCCGCGGACCGCATCGCCGCCGTTGAAGAAGAACCAGGGACCGATCAGCGCTTCGAGGTAGGCGCGACCGCCCGGCGTCACGCGCAGACCAAAGTCCAGGGGAACCCCCGCGGTCGAGGAGGAAGTCGTGATCAGCCCGCCGAAACGCCCTTCCACGGCGATGTGGCGGGCGAGCCTCTCTTCGACCGCCAGGGTCAGCTCGAAGACTCCCTGCTCGTTGAAGATGTAGTCGCCTCCGATGCCGAGGCGGACCTGAGCGGGGGCGGCGAGCGGCGCGAGGGAGAGGACGGCGAGGGCGGCGATCAGGAGCCGGAGGCGCATGGTCCTCCTTAGTATGTCGCACGGCGCGATGGCCAGGGACCCGGGTAGGGAATCCGGCCCTGACTTCCCTACAGCAACGGACGCTACAATCGGCGTCATGGCGAAGAAACGCGGTGCCCTCCTCTGGATCGACGTCCCCGGACTGGGCAGCCGGGTGTCCGCCCAGCCCTACGCGGAAGGCGCGCGCATGATGCGCGTCTTCCGGGCGGTCCTGCTGCCGCCTTGTGACGCCTTCGGCGGACGCCTCGCCTCCGCGGTGGGAGATTCCTTCCAGATCGTCTTCAGGCGCCCGACCGACGCGGTGCTGGCCGCCGCGGCAGTGCAAGATCGCGCTGCGCTGCACGCGCGCGGCAACGGCGAGAAGCCCGACATGAGAGCGTGCGTGGTGAGCGGCGAGATGCGGGTCGATCGCAACGGCGTCATCGGCGATCTGGTCGATCTGGCCGCCCGGGTCCGCGGCGCCGCCGGGCGGGGCGACGTCGTGCTCTCGGGAGACGTGTTCGCCGCCATGGACAAGTCGCGGCTGACCGCCGAGGAGCTGGGCGACGCCGACGGAGTTCCGGCCGAGGTGCGGCTCTACAGGCTGGCGCGCGTCCGCGGTTCCGAACTGCCGTTCGGCGGCATCGGCCTGGACAAGGCCGGGCGGCTGCCCGACATCGGCCCCGACGGCATACTCCAGGGCGGCGATTCAGCCGTCCTGCGCGCCATCGCGCCCCTGCGCGCCAGGGTCCGCGGCTCGGGCCCGCGCGCCCTCGACATGCTCGCCTCCGGCGAGGCCTGGGCGCGCCGCCAGGTGGGCCGGCTGCCTCCGAACGTTCGCGCCTTGCCGGCCACGGCGGCGGCGCAGATCGCTCGCGTGCCGCGCAAGGCCCGGCTGGCGATAGCCGCGGGGCTCGCCGTGGCGGTGGCCGCGACCGTGGTCCTGGCCGTCCGGCGCGGCGATCCGATCGAGCGCGCCCTCGCGCAGCACGATCTCAATGCCGCCCGCCGCGAGCTGAAGCAGATCAAGGACGGGCAGGAGCGCGTCTTCGCCGACGCGCGGATCCAGGAAGCGCGCGGCTCCTTCGGCCCCGCGGCGGAGGGCTACGCCAAAGCGGCGAAGGGCGGGGAGCGGCGCGGACTGCGGCAGCTGGTGCGCATGACCGAGAACAAGTCGTGCGAGGCGCGCGCCAGCGCGGCCCGCGCGTTGGGCGAGCTGGGGGACGCGCACGCCATACCGGCCCTGCGCAGGCTCGCCCAGGGCAAGTTCGCCGACGAGCGCAACGGCAGCGGCCTGTTCCGCTGCAGCAGCAAGCGCGCCGCGCGCGAGGCGCTGGAGCAGTTGCAGCTCCAGGCCCGCGCCGGCTGACGCTCTACCGACGACTAGGGCCTGCAGGACGCGTTCGGCGCCGTCGGGCCAGGCACCGGCGCGTTCGCCGAGGGCGCCTTCTCGAAGTCGAACAGGTCCTCGAGCCTCGAGGCGTGCTGGTCCCGCGCGGTGAGGTGCAACCGCTCCTCGTCATCCTCGCCGTCGTCTCTGCTGAGGAACCGCTTCTCGATGAACGCCAGCATCGAGGTGTGGTCAGCCACCTCGTGCGAGACGAAGCGCGGCCGCGAGAACGGCGAGACGGCGACGAACGGCACGCGGAACCCGAGCTGATCGAAGTTCGCGCAGAAGGCCGGGTATGGCCCGGTCGGAGTGAAACCGGGGCAGATGGCCGCCGCCTGGAACCGGCTCACGTCGCACTCCTGCCCTCCGCCGGGCTGCGGATTCGTCGCGTCGGCGCACTGGCCCGGATCGATCCCGTCCGGATTGCGGGCCCCTCCCTGCTTTGCCCTGGGCGGCCCGACGTGGTCGTAGAACCCGCCGTGCTCGTCGTAGGTGAGGAACAGGACCGAATCGTCCCAGCAACTGCTCGCGCGGAACGCCGAGATGATGCTCGACACGAAGGACTGGCCCAGCCGGATATCCGCGGGCGGATGCTCGTCGGTCTCGACTCCCGCCACGCCGAACCCGGGATCGATGAACGAGACGGACGGCAGGCCGCAAGGCGCCGGCCTGGGGGGCACCTTCGCGAAGAAGAAGGGGACCACCGGTTGCATGGTGTTGGGGATGTCCGGGGGCCGGAAGATCGCCGTGGTCGGAAGATCGGAGAAGAAATTGATCCAGGACACCTTCGGCTTGTGCTTGTCGAGCAAGTCCATGATCGTCCCGGTGATCGGCCTGTAGCCGCCGGGTGGCGGGAAGATCTCCGCGGTGGTCAGGTGCCCGAAGGAGGTCGCCGCCAGTTCGTACGAGCGGTTCGGGAAGGTAGGGCCGATCACCGAGGAGAAATACCGGTCGTTGATGGCGAAGGTCTGCGCCAGCGCGTAGTAGAAGGGGATATCGCCCTGGTCGTAGAACCCCATGGTCTCGTCTTCGGTCGGGCCCTCCACGCCGTTGTCGAGCTGCTCGGTGGCGTCGTTGACGCGGACGAAACCGTCGTTGGGGCTCGCCAGCCGCGTCAGCGCGGGATTGTTGAAGTTCGCCTCCCGGTGGCTGCCCGGCCACTCGTGGTCCAGGTCCGGCGCCACGCAGAAGTTGCGCAGATGGAATGAGGTGACGGTGCTGCCGTCGTCGTCCAGGTTCGAGTTGCTGCAGGTCAGCCCGCCCCCGCCGCGCGTGCACGTGAGCCCGTCCACGCATGCGTGGTCGTGCTTGGCGCAGGGCCCGGCGCGGTAGGGACCGCCGGGGACGTACGGCAGCGCGCCGAAGTAATTGTCGAACGAGTGGTTCTCCTGCATGAGCACGATGACGTGCTTGACGCGGTGGATGTTCCCCTTGGCGTGAGCAGCGGACGCGAAGCTGCCGAGCGCGAGAGACACTGCCAGCATCGTGCGGCGGATGGTCGACATGGTCGGGTTCCCCCGGCGGGCGATCTCGTCCGCTTAAGCTCGCCGGTGTCAAGACGCTGAAGGTCCAGGTCGCTTCGCACCGCCGTCGGGAAGAATGCGACGCGCACCAGGCGTTCCGTTCAGCGAACGCGTGAAATGAGAAGGTAACTGCTCGTCAGCACGGGGGAATTAAAATCCGACAACCTGCCCCCTTGTGTGTACCTGTCGCACCGCACCAGAATGTTCGCGGGGTGCTTGTCGCCGTTTCCTTTCAAGAGATCCCGGATTTTGCTCGCCGCGCGTAGGAGCTCGGTATGCTGAAGCTGTTCTCCGCCGCAGGGTCGATCTTCTCTCTCGCGGTCCTGCTCGGCGGCTGCGGTTCCGGGACCTGGGACGCTGCGGCGCGTTCCTCGGAAGCGCTCTCCACGCTCACCCCCGACTCTCCAGCCCAGGGGCAGGTCGTCACGTCGAGCACCGTGACCTTCTCCGGCCGCAGCAGCACCGTTTCCGGCAGCACGGTCTCGGTGTCCGCCAAGGACGGAAGGTTGGTCGTGCGCACCTGCTCGACGAAGGTGGGCCGCGATCAGACCTGGTCCTGCAAGCAGCAGCTCGCCGACGGCGGCTACACCTGGACGGCGCAGATCGCCGCCCAGGGTTTCACCTCGCCGGGGATCGATTTCGTCGTGCGGACCAAGGGACTGGCGGCGCCCACCATCGATCAGACGCCGTCGCCGACCCGGGATTCTTCTCCGGTCCTGACCGGCACTTCGTCGGCGACCTCCGATGACGAGGGCGATGACCACGACGACGACGACGACGAGGTGGTGTCCCTCGCCGTCAGCGAAAACGGCAAGGTGCTCTGCAGCGTCGCGAACGTCTCCAGCCGGCAATGGTCGTGCAAGGTGTCGAGCACGCTCGCGGACGGGTCGCATCTGCTCGTGGCGACGGTGAAGCGCGGGGACTCCGTCTCGCCGCCTTCGAATCCCGACCTCTTCGTGGTGAAGACCTCGATCGCCGCGCCGACCCTGGATCAGGTGCCGACGCCTTCGAACCTGAACCGGCCCGTGTTCTCCGGCCACGGCGAGCCGGCCGCGGTGGTTTCCGTGACTGAATCGGGGACGCCCCTGTGCGACGCGACGGTGTCCGCCGGAGGCGCATGGACCTGCACCTCGCCCGCGCTTCCCGACGGGAGCCACACCGCCTCGGCGTCACAGGAGGACACCGCCGGGAACGTCAGCTCGTCGGTCTCGGTCACTTTCGTGATCGACACGCACCTCCCCGGCGCGCCCACCCTCGACGCTCCCGCATCGCCCACCGCGAATCCGCAAGTGACGTTCACCGGCACCGGCGAGGCCGGCGATCAGGCGTTCGTGGCGGACGCCATCCTCGGCATCCTCTGCTCCGGCCGCGTGGACAGCACCGGGAAGTGGAGCTGCAGCCCGGCGAACCCGCTCGACGACGGCGACTACGTGCTGACGGCCTTCCAGGTGACGCCGGTCGGGAACCGCAGCGGCCCGTCGGCTCCTCCGCGGACGCTCAGCGTCCGCACCCTCAGCGCTCCGATGTTCGACCCGCCGCAGTCGCCGACCCGCGACAACAAGCCCCTGTTCAGCGGCACGCTGTCGGCGACGGCGTCCGGCGGCCTCAAGTTCGCCTTCGCCGCGGCAGCGACGAGCCTGTCGGTCGCGGTGGTGAATGGCGAGACGCCCCTCTGCTCGGGAACGGTGGACGGCACCGGCCACTGGAGCTGCAGCCCCAGCCAGGCCCTGCCCGACGGTTCGTATCTGCTGGTGGCCCTGCTCACCGACGGCAAGGGCCACTTCTCCGGACCCAGCATGGCGCGCTCCCTGGTGGTGGACACCACGCCGCCCCTGGCGCCGGTCCTCGACCAGGTCGCCTCGCCGAGCCGGAAGCATAGGCCCGTGCTGAGCGGCAGCGCGGAGGCCCTGAGCGCGGTCACCGTCACGAACGCAGACACCGCGGCGACGGTGTGTGAAGCCAGCGCGAACGGGAACGGAGCGTTCAGCTGCAGGCCACCGAATGAGCTGGCTGCCGGGACCTACCGGTTCAGCGCCGTAGCCGCCGATGCGGCGGGGAACGTGTCGCTTCCCGCCGCTCCGATCGCGATCACCATCTCCGACGTGTCGCCTCCTCCGCCCACGATCGACTCGCCCGCGAACGGCTCCGAGGTGGCGGACTCGCGGCCGACGCTCGCCGGGCACACGGCGGCGGGCACCACCGTGCAGGTGACGCTCGACGGCGCCATCTACGCCGCGCAGGTCGCTCCGGACGGGACGTGGAGCGTGCTCCCCGGTGCCGCGTTGCCGGCCGGCGAGCATCACGTCTCTGCGATGGCGATCGACGCCGACCAGAACGTCAGCGACCCGACCCAGAGCACCTTCAGCATCGTGGAATCCGGCGTGGCCCGCGGAGGCTGCTCGAGCGGCGGAACGCCGTGGCTCTTGCTGGCGCTGGCCGCATTCCTCGCGGTCTTGCCGCGCCGGCGGGCGCGGATGCTGGCGGCGCTCGCGGCGGCGATGCTGCCCGTGGCCGCCCGCGCACAGACGTTCGACGTGTCGACCTTCCGCGCCGCGTCGGGAGGAGACGGTTACGCGGCGGTGGAGGGAGCGCGCCCGCCCATCGAGGGCGAGCAGAGGTTCGAGCTGCGTGCCTGGACCGATTACGCGGTGCACCCGCTGGTGTTCGTGAGACAGTCCGGAAGCGAGGACGTGCTGATCCGCAGCCGCACCGGCGGCTGGTTCGGCCTGCAGGCCCACCTCCTGGGGCCGCTCTCGCTCGCGGTGCAGGTGCCGGTCACGTACTCGCAACAGGGCGGTCTCTCGGCGCTGCCCTCCTCTTCGCCCCTGCCCTCCTCCCTGCAGGGAGGATTCGGCGACCTGCGCCTGACGCCGCGGCTCTCGCTGCTCCGGCAGGAGTGGGCCGGGATCGACCTCGCCACGCAGCTGTCGCTGGAATTGCCCACGGCCGCTTCCCAGACGTTGACCGACGACGGGCGCGTCCGGGCGGAGGCGCTCGTGGCCCTGGGAAGGAGGCTGGTGGAGAGCGGCACCGGCGACCTCGATCTGGTCGGCAACGCGTACTTGAGGCTGCGGCCGCCCAACGAGATCGCCGACGTGAAGGTCGGCAACCAGCTCGGGTTGCGCGCCGGGCTTGGCTACCTGCCGCCCCGTTCGCGCGCCTGGATCCCCCGCCGCCTGTACGCGGAGTTGGAAGGGAGCACCTTCTTGCGATCAGGAGTCGGGGCGGGCAGCGCGCCGGCGGAGTGGCGCCTGGGGGCCACGGTGTGCCCCGTCCGCGGACTCGCCATCGACCTGGCAGGCGGCGGCGCGCTCACCAACGGCGTCGGCGCGCCTCGCGCCCGGTTCCTGTTCGGCATCGGCTGGTCGCCTGGCGCCTGCAACGAGAACGCTGCATCACTGCGGCCCTACACCCGGCCTGCGCCTCTGCCGGTCCAGATCTTCTCCGAGGCGCTGAGCTGTCCGCCCGTGCCGGCCGAGCCGAAGGTGGTGCACGCCGCATTCGTTCCCGAGCCGCTGGCCGACCGCGACGGCGACGGCATCCCCGATTCCGAAGACTCGTGCCCGGACCAGCCCGGGCCCGTCGCCAACTACGGCTGCCCGATCGGCGCCCGGCAGCTGGTGATCGTCACCGCCAGCCGGGTCGACATCCTGGAGCAGGTCCGGTTCGACACCGGCAAGGCGACGATCAAGCCGCAGTCGCACAAGCTGCTCGATCAGGTGGCCGCGGTGCTCCTCAGCCACCCCGACCTGCTCCTGGTGCAGGTGGAAGGGCACACCGACGACCGCGGCAGCGCGCTGCGCAACATCGTGCTGGCGCAGTCGCGCGCCGAGTCGGTGGCGGCCTACCTGGAGGGGAAGGGAGTGGCCGCCGAACGGCTGCGCGCCGTGGGGTTCGGGCAAGGACGCCCCATCGCCACCAACACGAGCGCCGGGGGCCGCGCGGCCAACCGGCGCGTCGCGTTCACCGTGCTGCAGACGCGCTCCCGCGTGATCGAGGCGGGCCGCCCGCCCGATTCTTGAGCGGCCGCCGCCGTATTCGGCGGCGCTGTGCTCTTGCTTTTCGCGTCGAGGACGTCATGGAATCCCTGATGGTCTGGTTTTCTGGTAAGAGGCGTCGCCGCCTCGTGCCAGGAGAGACTGCCATGCCGCATCTCCGCATTTTCGCCGCGCTCTTCTGCCTGGGCGCACCCCTGCGGCTCGCCGCGGAAGAGCCGGGCGGCACCCTGAAGAAGATCAAGGACAGCGGCGTCATCGCGCTGGGCCATCGCGAGTCGTCGATCCCGTTCTCCTACTACGACGACAAGCAGGAGGTGGTGGGCTATTCGCAGGACATCGCGCTGCGCATCGTCGACGCGGTCAAGCAGGAGCTGAAGCTCCCGGCGCTGCAACTGAAGCTGGTGCCCGTGACCTCGCAGAACCGGATCCCTCTGGTGCAGAACGGCACGGTGGACATCGAGTGCGGCTCGACCACCAACAACCTCGAGCGCCAGAAGCAGGTGGCGTTCTCCGACACCATCTTCATCGTCCGGACCCGGCTGCTCACCCGCAAGGACAGCGGCATCCGGGACTTCCCCGACCTGGCCGGCAGGAACGCGGTGGTGACCGCCGGGACCACCTCCGAGCGCCTCCTGCGCAAGCTGAACGAGGAGAAGAAGCTCGACCTCAAGATCACCAGCGCCAAGGACCACGGCGAGTCCTTCCTGATCCTGGAAAGCGGCCGCGCAGCGGCGTTCATGCTCGACGACGTGCTCCTCTCGGGCGAGGTGGCCAAAGCGCGCAAGCCGGCCGACTGGGTGGTGACCGGCACGCCCCAGTCGCGCGAGGCGTACGGCTGCTCGATGCGCAAGGACGACAAGCCGTTCAAGGCGGTAGTCGATCGCACCATCTCCGGGCTGGAGACGTCGGGCGAGATCGTGCCGATCTACGAGAAGTGGTTCCTGAAGCCCATTCCGCCCAAGGGGCTCAACCTGAACTTCCCCCTGAGCGACGAGATGAAAGCGCTGTTCAAGGGCCCGAACGACAAAGCGATCGACTGACGCACCGAGCTGATGGACTTTCGCATCTTCTTCACCCCGGTCCCGACCGGCGAAGCCACCTACCTCGGGTGGCTGCTCTCCGGCTTGCGCACGACCATCGCGCTGTCGCTCGCGGCCTGGGTCCTGGCCCTGGCGCTGGGCACCGTGCTGGGAATCCTGCGCACCGTGCCCAGCCGCGGGCTGCGCGCCTTCGCCGGCGCCTACGTCGAGGTGTTTCGCAACGTGCCGCTGCTCGTACAGCTGTTCATCTGGTACTTCGTGATCCCCGAGATTGTGCCGGGCGGCCAGTGGTTCAAGCAGATCGATCCCTTCGCTCAGCAATTCCTCGCCTCGGCCGCCTGCCTGGGACTGTTCACCGCGGCGCGCGTCTGCGAGCAGGTGCGGGCGGGGATCGAATCGCTCCCGCGCGGGCAGAAGAACGCGGGGCTCGCGCTTGGGTTCACACTGCCGCAAACGTACCGCTACGTGCTCTTGCCCATGGCCGCGCGCCTGATCGTGCCTCCGCTCACCTCCGAGACGCTCAACGTCTTGAAGAACTCCGCGGTCTGCTCGACCCTGGGGCTTTTGGAGCTGACTGCCCAGGGCAGGCAGCTCGTCGACTACACGGCGCACGCGTACGAGTCGTTCCTCGCCGTCACGGTGCTGTACCTCTTGGTGAATGCCGCCATCCAGATCGTCATGCGGGCCGTCGAGGCGCGTGCGCGCGTGCCCGGATACCTGGGGAGCCGGAAATAGCCATGTACGAGTTCGACTGGAGCTCGATCCCGGGCGCGCTGCCGTTCCTGTGGCAGGGAATGAAGGTGTCGCTGGCGATCACCGCGGTCGCCGTCGCAACCGGGATCGCCTGGGGCACGGTGCTGGCCGTGCTGCGCCTGTCGCCCGCGCGTCCGCTCTCGCTCTTCGCCGCGGCCTACGTCAGCTTGTTCCGCTCGGTGCCGCTGGTGATGGTGCTCCTCTGGTTCTTCCTGATCGTCCCCTCGCTCCTGCGCGACGTGCTGGGGCTCTCCCATGCGGCGGATCTGCGGCTCGCCTCCGCCATGGTCGCGTTCGCCCTGTTCGAGGCCGCCTACTACTCGGAGATCATGCGGGCCGGCATCCAGAGCGTGTCCAAGGGCCAGCGCTCGGCGGCGCTCGCGCTGGGGATGACGCCGCTGCAGGCGATGTGGCACGTGGTGCTGCCCCAGGCATTCCGCAACATGGTGCCGCTCCTGCTCACCCAGGCGATCATCCTGTTCCAGGACACCTCGCTGGTGTACGTCTCGGCCCTGGCCGACTTCTTCGGCGCCGCGTACAAGGTAGGCGACCGTGACGGCCGCCTGGTCGAGATGCTGCTGTTCGCGGGCGCCGTGTACTTCGTGCTCTGCTCGGCCGCCTCGTGGGGAGTACGCTTCCTGCGCCGGAGGGTCCTGGCGTGATTTCGATCCGCGACGTCTACAAGTCGTACGGCGACGTGGAAGTGCTCCAGGGGTGCTCCGTCGAGATCCGCAAGGGCGAGGTGATCGTGGTGTGCGGCCCGTCGGGTTCGGGCAAGAGCACGCTGATCAAGTGCGTCAACGGCCTGGAGCCGTTCGAGCGCGGCGAGATCGTGGTGGACGGCGTCCCGGTCGGCAAGCGCGGCACCAACCTGCCCAAGCTGCGTGCACGCGTCGGCATGGTCTTCCAGCACTTCGAGCTGTTCCCGCACATGAACGTGATGGAAAACCTGACCATCGCGCAAGAGAAGGTGCTGGGACGCAAGCGCGAGCCGGCCCGGCAGAAGGCGCTCGCCCTGCTCGACCGGGTGGGCCTGCGCGGGCACGCGGAGAAGCACCCCGGACAACTCTCCGGCGGGCAGCAGCAGCGTGTCGCCATCGCCCGGTGCCTGGCGCTCGACCCCGTCTGCATGCTGCTCGACGAGCCCACCTCGGCGCTCGACCCGGAGATGATCAACGAGGTGCTCGACGTGATGGCGGGACTCGCTCGGGACGGCATGACCATGGTGGTCGTCACTCACGAGATGGGGTTCGCGCGCAAGGCGGCGAACCGGATCGTCTTCATGGACCAGGGCCGGATCATCGAGGAGGCGACCACCGCGGAGTTCTTCGCGGCGCCGAAGACGGATCGCGCGCGGCAGTTCCTCTCCAAGGTGCTGCACCATTGACCGCCGCCGGCGGGCCCATTCCGTGATATAAAGCTGACTGTCGGCCCGGGGGGATATCGTGGTCCGCTGCTGGGTAACGACCCTGGCGCTCGCGTTCGCGGCCGCCTTGCCGGCGGCGCGCGCCGGAGAAGCGGGCGAGCTTCGCATCGCGAAGCAGCCCGGGCTCGGCTACCTGCCGCTCATCGTCATGCGGGAGCAGCGTCTCATCGAGAACCGCGCGCCGGACGTGCGGATCGAGTGGCGGCAGCTCACCTCCGGGCCTCTGGTCCGCGACGCGATGATCGCCGGGCAGGTCGACATCGGCTCCGGAGGATTCCCGCCCTTCGCGGAAGCCGTCGACAAGGGACAGCACTGGAAAGCGGTCGGCGGGCTCAACGAGATGGCGCTCTTCTTGAACTGTGCAAGGGCCAGCATCCGGTCGCTCAAGGACCTGAACCCGAACGACCGGATCGCGGTGCCCGCCGTCGGCTCGGTCCAGCACGTCATCCTGCAGATGGAGGCCGAGAGGGAGCTGGGCGATGCGCGCAAGCTCGATCGGCACTTGGTGGCCATGTCGCACGACGACGCGACCGCCGCCCTCCTCTCCCACCGCGAGATCACCTGCCATCTCTCGAGTCCACCCTACCAGTACGAGGAGCTGCGCAGGCGCGGGATCGTGAAGGTGTTCGACAGCTACCTGCCGATGGGCGGTCCGCATACCTTCAACCTGGTCTGGACGAGTGAGGAGTGGGCCAAGGCGAATCCGAAGCTGCTCGCGAGCTTCGTCGGGGCGATGCAGGAAGCGATGGAATTCATCGCCCGCGAGCCGAGCGAGGCCGCGGGAATGTACGCCAGGAGCGAGAAGTCGGGCTCCAGTGCCGCCCAGATCGCGGACATCATCCGAGGGCCCGACATCAAGTACACGATGACACCCAGGGGGCTGTCCCGGTTCACCTCCTTCATGTCGAAGACCGGCGCCATCAAGTCCGCGCGTCAGTCCTGGCGGGATTACGCACTGCCGCACCTGCACGAGCTGCCAGGCAGCTGAGCGCACCGGTAGCCGATTTCAGGCCCTTAGCCCCAGGAACGGAGCCACGGCGGCGACGAGCTCCGCAGGCTGCTGGAGCGGGGGGCAATGGCCGCAGCCCGGCAGCTCCACGAGACGGGCGCCGGGGATGCCCGAGGCGAGCTCTCGCGCCAGCGCCGGTGGCGTGGCGGCATCGAGCGAGCCGACCACCACCAGGGTTGGGTTCTTGATGCGCGGCAACTCAGGACGGAGGTCGACCTTCGCCAGCGCCCGGCAGGCGGCGGCGAAGCTCGTCACGTCTAGCCGGAGCAGCACCTCGCGGCGCTCGGCGGCGGCTCGAGGGTGCGCCGCGAGCCAGTCGTCGGGGAAGATCCGGCGGACTGCCGCGTCGACGACTGCCGCCATGCCGCCCTTCGTGACCGCCTCGGCCATGGCGCGGAAGGGAGCGCGGCCCGCCTCGGGGAAGGCCGCTCCGGTGTCGGCGAGGACGAGCTTGCCGAGCTTCGCGCCGTGGCGCGCGGCCAGCGCGACCGCGACGAAGCCGCCGTAGCCGTTGCCGAGCACGTCGGGCGCGCCGCCCAGGGTGGAGAGCAGCTGCGCAACCCGATCCGCGGAATCCTCGATCGACGGTCCAGCGGGCGCGGAGCCCCCGAACCCAGGCAGGCTCAAGAGCGTCACGCGCCGGCTCCGCGAAAGCGCCGGCACGACGGCCGCGAACGACCGCGGATCGGTCAAGAGCGAGTGGAGCAGCACCAGGTCGGGCCCCTGCCCGGTCTGCTCGATCTCGAATTTCGCGCCGCCCGCCCGGACGATCTCCATGGCTGCCTCCTCAGTGCACGCCGAGGTGCCGCGCCAGGAACGAGGGGTCTCCCCGGACCGCATCGGCCGCGCCTGCGTACGCCACCCGGCCGCTGTTGAGCATCACCACCGCGTCGGCCACGCCCAGGGCGAGCTTCGTGTTCTGCTCCACCAGCACGATCGACAGACCGCCCTCGCGCAGGCGGACCAGGACGCGGGCGACTTCGGCCGCGATCTGCGGGGCGAGCCCCTCCGAGGGCTCGTCGAGCAGCAGCACCCGCGGATTGGTCATCAGCGCCCTTCCGATGGCGAGCATCTGCTGTTCCCCGCCGGAGAGCGAGCCGGCGGTCTGGCCTTCGCGCTCGCGCAGCGGAGGGAACGTCTCGTAGATCGCGGGCAGGGTCCACGGCCCGCCTCTGCGCGCGGCGACCGTGAGGTTCTCGCGGACCGTCAGGCTGGGGAACACGCGCCGGCCTTGCGGAACGAGGCCGATCCCGCGCCGCGCGATCGCCTCTGGCGCCAGCTCCGCGATCGGCTCTCCGAACAGCTCGATGGAACCGCGGCGCGGCGGCAGCAGCCCGCTGACGGAGTGGATGCAGGTCGTCTTGCCGGCGCCGTTCCGCCCCAGGAGCGCCAGCAGGCCCCCCTCGCGCAGCGCGAACGAGACGCCGTGCAGTACGTGGCTGTCGCCATAGAATGCGTCGACGCTCGAGAGCGACAGGGCGTCACGAGCCAAGGTAGACCTCCTGCACCCTCGCGTCGGCGACCACCTCGGCGCGGCTGCCTTCCACGATGATCTGTCCCTGGTGCAGCACGGTGATGCGCTCGGCGAAGGAGAGCGCGACGTCCAGATCGTGCTCGATCATGATCACCGTGACCCGCCTCGGGATGGCGGCCAGCTGCTGCTGGATCTCGCGCCGCTCCTCCTGCGAAAGGCCCGCGAACGGCTCGTCCAGGAGCAGGACGCGCGGCTCCTGCGCCAGCGCCATCGCGATCTCGACGCGCCGCTGCTCGCCGTAGGGGGCGTCGGCCAACCTGCGATCGGCGGAGGCCCGCAGGCCGACGCGGTCGAGCACGGCCAGGGCGCGCTCGCGCAGCTCGGGCCGCCGGGCGAGGAGCGCCACCGGGTTGAAGCGGAGCGGCGAGAGGCCCAGCAGCGCCAGCTCGAGGTTGTGCGCCAGCGTGCTCCGCGGGAACAGCGTGATCACCTGGTAGGTGCGCGCCAGCCCCAGGTGTACCCGGCGGTGCGGGCGCATGCGGGAGATCTCCCGGCCGAAGAGGCGGATGCTCCCGAAGTCCGCCGGAACGTCGCCGGTGACCAGGTTGAACAGGGTCGTCTTCCCGGCGCCGTTGGGACCGAGCAGGAGGCGCCGCTCGCCCTCGGCGATCGAGAGCGAAACGGACGAAACCGCGGGGACGCCCCCGAAAGACTTCGAGACGCCCTCCAGCCGCAGGGCCTCCGCGTTCATGGGTTCACCGCGGCGCGCTTGCGGCGCAGGCGATCGAACCCGGGGACGAGCCCCTCGGGCATGAAGACGACGATGGCGACGAACACGAGCCCGAGCAACATCACCCAGCGGGTGACGTAGGCGCTGGCTACGTTCTTCAGCATCACCACCACCACCGCGCCGACCACCGGCCCGAGGAGCGTGCCCGCGCCGCCCGCGATCACCATGAGCAGCGCCTCGGCGGAGTTGGTCAGCGCCAGGACGTGCGGGCTGACGAACTGGTTGTAGTACGCGTACAAGACCCCGGCGACCGCTCCCCAGAAGCCGGCGGCCACGAAGGCCACCAGGCGGACCAGCCACACGTGCCAGCCGAGGGCCTGCGCCCGGCGCGGCTGGTCGCGGACGCCCTGGAGCCCCGCCCCGAAGGTCGAACGGACCAGCACGGCCATCGCGGCGAAGGCGCAGGCAAAGACCGCGGCGGCCACCAGGTAGAAGGCGCGGGGCGAGGCGAGGTCGATGCCGAACGGGCGCGGCCGCTGCAAGCCGGAGAGCCCGTTGTCGCCGCCCGTCACGCTCACCCACCGGTAGGCGAGGCCCCACAGGATCTGGCCGAGCGCCAGCGTGATCATCAGGAAGCCCAGCCCGGTGGCTCGCAACGAGAGCAGGCCGAAGACGACCGACATCGCGGTGGTGAGGACGACCGCGGCCACCGCGGCGAACGGATGCGAGAGGCCCGCGCGAGTCACCAGCCAGATGGTGAGATAAGCCGAGACGCCCAGGTAGGCGGCATGGCCGAGCGAGATCAGCCCGCCGTAGCCGACTAACAGATTCAAGCTGAGGGCGAAGATCGCCGCGATCAGGATCTGCGTGCCGACGTTGACGTAGAAATCGGACGGCGAGAGCGCCGGCGCGAGCAGGAGCGCCACGGAAAGGGCGATGGGGAGAGCGCGGGTCATGCGGCTCGCGCGCCGAAGAGCCCCTGCGGACGCAGCACCAGCGCGGCCACCATGGGCAGGAAGAGGATCACGTACGCGAGCTCCGGGAACAACGCTTGCCCGAAAGTGTAGAGGAACCCGATGAAGAAGCTCCCCGCCAAGGCGCCAGGAATGCTGCCGGGCCCGCCCAGGATGAGGACGATGAGCGCGAGCGGCAGCATGTCCATGTCCAGGCCGGGATAGACCGACAGGATCGGGCCGCCCAGCACTCCGCCCATCCCGGCGAGCGCCGCGCCCAGGCAGAAGACGGCGGTGAACAGCCGCGGCACGGGGATGCCCAGAGCGCGCGCCATCTCCATGTCGTCGACGCCGGCGCGGATCATCGCGCCCAGGCGCGTGCCCTCGATGAGCCCCCAGAGCGCGATGGCGATCGTGAGCGAGATGACCACCACCGCGAGCCGGTACTTGGGGAAGAAGACGCCGAGGATCGGCACTGCGCCGGTCAGCCCCCGCGGGACCGGAAGCGGCATCGGGTCACCCGACCAGATCAGCAAGGACGAGTCGGCGATGATGAAGGCGATCCCCAAGGTCACCAGCACCTGCGAGAAGATGCGCCCCGACAGGCGACGGAGCAGCACGCGCTCGATCACGGCGCCCAGCACGGCGATCGCCAGGGCGCCGGCGACGACCGCGGTCCAGAAGCCGTAGCCCGCGTTCAGCGCGGCCAGCCCCACGTAAGCGCCCAGCATGAAGTACGCGCCGTGCGACAGGTTCGCGACCCGCATCAGGCCGAAGATGAGCGAGAAGCCCGACGAGAGCAGGAACAGAAGTCCGCCCAGGGCGAGCCCATTGAGCGACTGGATTACCCAGAACCGCACGGCGGGCTACTGCTCCAGGTTCGACGCCTTCGGATAGTCGCGCGAGTAGACCGGCTGGGCGAGGAACTCCTTGGGATCGTACTTCCAGAACTGCGTGACCGCCGGGTAGGCTTGCAGCACCGTGTTCTGCAGGCGCCCGTCCTTGCGCTCCACCTTGCGGACGTAGACGGTCAGCACGGGGTTGCCGTGCTCGTCGATGCGCATCGGGCCGCGGAAGCTGTCCGGGACGTTCAACGAGCGCAGCGCCTTCATGAAGGCGTCCTTGTCCTCCACCTTCCCGTGCACTTTCTGCAGGGCCAGGTCGAGGAACATCGCCGCCGTGTAGGCCCCCGCGCTGTAGTAGCCCGGATCGGCGCTGTAGGCGGCGCGGAATGCCTCCGCGAACTTCTTGTTCGCGGGCGTGTCGATCGCCGCGCTGTACCAGCCGCAGGACACGACGCCGACCGCCTCGTCGCCCATGTTCTTGAGGATGCCCTCGTCGACCGTGGTCATGTTGCCGAGGACCGGCACTTTGAGACCGTACTCGGCGTACTGGCGGAGGAAGCGCAGCCCGTTGGCCCCGGCGAAGCTGGCGTAGACCGCGTCCACGTCGGGCTTGATGGCGGCGACGTACGAACCGTAGTCCGCCACGTTGAGCGGCGCCCACTGCTTCTGCACGATCTTGCCGCCGGAGTCCTCGAAGGCGCGATGGAAACCGGCGGTGGTCTCGTGACCGAAGGCGAAATCGTCGCCGATGGTGGCGATGCGCTTGTACTTGAGCGTCTTCGCCGCGTACTCGCCGAACGGTTGGTTGGGTTGGGCGGAAGTGCCCACCGCGCGTACGAACCAGGGGTTCGGGGAGCGCTGCGTCAGGTCCTCCGCGGCGGCCGACGGGGAGATCACCGGAACCTTCGCCTGCTTCACGTAGTCGTTGACGGCGAGCGCCTCGAAGGCCGCAAGCGGGCCGATGATCACGTGCACCTTGTAGCGCTCGACCGCTTCCTGCGTGCGGGTGCGAGTCGTCGCGGGCTGTCCCGCCGTGTCGAGGTGACGACTTCGATCGCCCGCCCGGCGAGCTTGTTCCCGCGCTCCTTCAGGTACAAGCCGAGCCCCTCTTCCATCTGGCGCCCGCCGGCCGCGAGCGCGCCCGAGTTCACGGTGAGGAACCCGACCCGAACGGGTTCCTTCTCTCCTGCGGCCAGGGTTGCATGCGCGGCCAGCAAGACTGCGAAGACGACGCGCGGGGGCACGGCCGTGATATATCACGCGACGGAGAATCCCCCATGAGCGCGATCGGCAGCAGAGCGGTGGCGGCCCAGGCGCCCGCCACCCGAGGTCTCTTCATCGACGGACGCGAGGCGCCGGAGCCGTCGCGCGAGCAGATCGACGTCTTGAACCCCGCCACCGGCGAGGTGATCGCCCGGATCGCGCACGGAACCGCCCAGGACCTGGACCGCGCCATCCAAAGCGCCCGCCGCGCCTTCGAAAGCAAGGAATGGGGAGGCATCGACTTGCGCTCGAGGGCCCGGCTGGTCAACCGGCTCGCCGATGCGCTCGAGGCGCGCCTTCCCGACCTGTTCCGGCTCGAGACGACGAACAACGGCCGCCCGGTGAACGAGACCAGGGCGCAGATCAGCAGACTTCCGGACTTCTTCCGGTACAACGCCGGCCTCGCGCTCTCGCGACGCGATGCGGTGGTGCCGGTCGAGGGACCGTACCTGGCGTACACGCAACGCACCCCGATCGGGGTGGTGGGCAACTCGACGCCCTTCAACCATCCGCTGATGATCTTGTGCAAGAGCCTGGCCCCGGTCCTGGCGTCGGGCTGCACCACGGTCGTCAAGCCTTCCGAGTACACGCCGCTGACCACGCTGGAGCTGGCGCGCATCTTCGTGGAGGCGGGCCTCCCGCCCGGCGTGTTCAACGTCGTCACCGGCCTCGGGCCGACTACCGGGAAGGCGCTGGCGGAGCATCCCGGGTTGAACAAGCTCGTCCTGACGGGCGGGACCGACGCCGGGCGCATCGTCGGCGGCCTGGCCGGCGCCAACCTCACGCGGCAGACGCTGGAGTTGGGCGGGAAGACGCCGGTGCTGGTGTTCGACGACTACGACCTGGAGCAGGCGGTCAACTACGCCGCTTTCGGCGCATTCGTCGGCGCCGGCCAGACGTGCATCTGCGCCAGCCGGCACATCGTGCAGCGCAGCATCTACCCCGAGTTCGTCGAACGGCTGGCGGCCAAGGCGAAGACGCTGAGCATCGGCGACCCGGCCGATCCGAAGACGCAGCTCGGGCCGGTCATCTCGGAGAAACAGCGCAGGCGGGTGCTCTCCTACGTCGAGGCGGGGCTTTCCGAAGGAGCGAAGCTGGTCGCCGGCGGACGCATCCCCGACGCGGCCTCGCTGGGGAGCTCGAGGCTGGCCGGAGGTTTCTTCGTCGAGCCGACCGTGTTCGCGGACGTGACGCCGCGCATGAAGATCGCCCGCGACGAGGTCTTCGGCCCGTTCACGGTGGTGCTGCCGTTCGAGGACGAGGCTGAGGCCATCCGGATCGCGAACGACTCGCCGTATGGCCTGGCGGCGGCGATCCGCACGCGCGACGTGGCCCGCGCGCACCGGGTGGCTGCCGCCCTCCGCTGTGGGATCGTCTGGGTGAACGATCACCACCGGGTCGATCCGGCGCTCCCCTGGGGCGGCATCAAGGAATCCGGCCTGGGCCGCGAGTTCGGCACCGAGTCGTTCGACGAGCACTTCGACGTGAAGACGGTCATGGTCAACACGGACGGACGGCCGTTCGACTGGTACCGCGACACGGCGGGACAGAAGCGGCTCAACTAGCGCATCCCATGACAGGTGGCGGTCAGTGCTTGCCCCTGCCCCTCAGCAGGCGCCGGATCCGCTGCTCCACGTCCTCGGGCGGACAGGGCCTCGACACGAAGTCGTCGCAACCGGCTTCCTCCGGGTCATTGACCGGGTCCGAGCCGATCGCGTGTCCGCTGAGCGCGAGCACCGGGATCTTGCGCGTGCGCTCGTCCGCCTTGAGGATGCGGGTGGCCTCCCAGCCGTCCATGAACGGCATCGACAGGTCCATCAGGATGGCGTTGGGGCGCTCACGCAGCGCCTTCTCCACCGCCTCGGCGCCGTTCGCCGCCGTCGCCACGCGGTACCCGGCGAACTCCAGGTACTCAGCGTACATCTCGCGCGCGTCTTGGAAATCGTCGACCACCAGGACCAGCTCGCCGTTGCCCCACTTGCCGCCCGGGCTGGCCGCAAGCCGGACCGACCGGCGGCACATTTGAATCAAGTGCTCGATTTTGCTACCTAAGTTGCCTAGCATCGCCTGGCCCTCCACCCCCTCCGGCCGGGACAAACGCTAGGCCCTGTTCGGAAAGCTGCGACTCCGTCTGACCCAGGTCGTGCTGGTCTTGTTCACATGTGAACGACCTTCCTCGCCATGTTGTCGAGGACCTGACTAGGCCTGGCGCCTTGGTGGCGAACGTCACAGAAGCGACGGACCCATGCCGGAAAGAACTCCGGGTAGATGGAGGCTCGATTTCCCAGGCGCGTGGCCATCCTCGCGGCCTTGGCTGCCGTGTACTTCGTGGCAGCCAAGCTCGGGCTGAAGCTCGCTTTCGTGCACGCAAGCGCCACGCCCGTGTGGCCTTCCACAGGGATCGCGTTGGCGGCGTTCCTGAGCATGGGGTACCAAGTCTGGCCGGGGATCTTCCTCGGCGCATTCCTGGCGAACGTGACGACCGCCGGCTCAGTGGCAACTTCGATCGGCATTGGCCTCGGGAACACGCTCGAAGGACTGGTCGGCGCCTACCTGGTGAACCGGTTCGCCAACGGCCGTGCCGCGTTCGATCGGGCCCGGGACATCTTCTTGCTCGCCGCTCTCGCAGCGACCCTCAGCACGATGCTGAGCGCCACCATCGGCGTGACGAGCCTGTCACTGGGCGGTTTCGCCCGCTGGACAGACTACCGATCCGTTTGGTTGACGTGGTGGCTGGGGGACGCGGTCGGCAATCTCGTGGTCGCCCCGGCGCTGGTGCTCTGGAGTACACGCCGCCCTGTTCGATGGACTCGAAGTCGGACCCTCGAGGCTGCCGTCCTCGTCTCGTGTCTCTCTCTAGCGGGATTGATCATCTTCGGCGGGCTCTTCCCGTCCGAGATCAGGAACCAGCCGTTGGCGTTCGTCTGCGTTCCCTTGTTCATCTGGGCTTCGTTTCGCTTCGGACAGCGTGAAGCCGCGACGGCAATCCTCGTGCTGTCCGGGATCGCCATCTGGGGCACCTTGCACGGCTTCGGCCCCTTCGTGCAGAAAACGCCAAACGAGTCGCTGCTCTTGCTGCAAGCGTTCATCGGCGTCATGGCGGTGATGACCTTGTCCCTCGCCGCCGTCGTCTCGGAACGCAGGCGAGTGGAAGAGCAGCTGCGGCATCTGGCGCTGAGCGATTCCCTGACCGGTCTGGCCAACTACCGCCAGCTCATGCACGTGCTGGATGGAGAGATCAAGCGGTCGCAGCGGACGCAGCGACCGTTTGCGATCTTGTTCCTCGACGTCGACCGCCTGAAGAAGATCAACGACCGCCACGGCCACCTCGCGGGCAGTCAGGCGCTGCGTCGAGTGGCGGAGGCCCTCCGCGCTTCCTCCCGAGTCGTCGACACCGCGGCACGATACGGCGGAGATGAGTTTGCCTTGGTCCTTCCCGAGAGCGGGGCGGCGGCTGCCCGGCTGGTGGCGGGTCGCATCGCCGAGCGCCTGGCGTTGAATGGTGAGGTGCCGGAAGTCTCCGTCAGTGTGGGCTTGGCGGTGTACCCGCGAGATGGCGAAACGGTCGACGCGCTGCTGGGCATGGCCGATGGCGCGCTGTATGAGGCGAAGGCTCGCGGCGCTGCGAAGTCATCGCGTCGGCGCTCGGCACTGGCACCTGGCCAGCGCGCGAGAGATTGAGCGCGGTATTGATCAAGGACACGTGCGAGAAGGCTTGGGGGAAGTTCCCCAGGAACCGCCGCCCTGCCGGATCGTACTCTTCCGACAGCAGACCGACGTCGTTGGCCAGGCCGCAGAGGCGCTCGAAGAGGGTACGCGCTTCCTCGATGCGGCCCTGCAGGACGTAGTTGTCGGCGAGCCAGAAGGAACAGGGGAGGAAGACGCCCTCGCCAGGGGGAAGCCCGTCGACGCCGGAGCGCGTCCGGTACCGCTGGACGAACCCGTCGCGGAGCAAGTCGCGCTCGATGGCCCGGACGGTGCCGATCATGCGCGGGTCGCTGGCCGGGAGGAAGCCCACCAGCGGCAGCGCCAGGAGCGACGCGTCCAGCTCCTTGGAGCCGTAGGACTGCACGAACGAATTCAACTTCGCGTCGTAGCCGCGTCGGCAGACCGAATCGTGGACCCGCTGCCGCAGGGCGCGCCAGCGCTCGACAGGCCCCTCGAGCCCGAACTCCTCGACGCCCTTCACCGCGCGGTCGAACGCCACCCACGCCATCACCTTGGAGTGCGTGAACTGCCGGCGCCGGCCGCGCACTTCCCAGATGCCCTCGTCGGGTTCCTCCCAGATGGTCTCCAAATGCTCCATCAGCGCGCGCTGCAAGGCCCAGCCCGCCTCGTGGGCGCCCAGGCCGACACGCCGGGAGAGGTGCAGCGCGTCCATCACCTCGCCGAAGACGTCGAGCTGGAGCTGTCGGGAGGCCGCGTTGCCGATGCGCACCGGACGCGAGCCCTCGTACCCGGGCAGCCAGTCCAGCTCCAGCTCGGGCAGGCGCCGCTCCCCGCCGAGGCCGTACATGATCTGGATCTGCGCCGGCGAGCCGGCCACGGCGCGCAGGAGCCAGTCGCGCCAGGCGCGCGCCTCTTCCTGGTACCCGGCGGTCATGAGCGCGTAGAGCGTGAGCGTGGCGTCGCGCAGCCAGCAATAGCGGTAGTCCCAATTGCGTTCGGCCGCCCAGTTTCTCCGGCAGCGAAGTGGTCGCCGCCGCCGCGATGCCGCCGGTCGGCTCGTAGGTGAGCGCCTTGAGCGTCATCAGGGACCGCTGGACCATCTCGCGATACGGCCCCGCTGGCCCGCAGAGCTTCGTCCACTTGCGCCAGCCTGCCTCCGTCTCTTTCAGCGCCGGCTCGGCCTCGACCGGGGCCGGCGCGGGCAAGTGCGAGGGCCACCAGGTGAGCACGAACGGCACCCGGTCCCCTTCGCCCACGGTGAAGTCCGCCACCGTCTTGAGGTCCGCGCCGCGCGTCCTGACCGGCGTGTGCAGCCGCAGGCAATCGGGGCCCGCCACCGAGCTGATGCCGCCGTCGATGCGCTGCACCCACGGGACGACCGAGCCGTACCCGAAGCGGATGATCAGCTCCATCCGCATGGGCACCCGGCCGCGGTTTCCGACCACGATGCGGAGCACGTCGGTGCCCTCGCCACGGATGGGCATCATGTCGAGGACGGTGGCGCTGCCCTCCCCGGTCTCGAACTCGGTCTCCAGGATGAGCGTGCCTTCGCGGTAGCGGCGGCGCACCCGCTTCACTCCCCCGGCTGGGGCCAATCGCCAGCGGCCGTTGTCCGGCGTTCCGAGCAGCGCGGCGAACAGCGCATCCGAGTCGAAGCGCGGGAGGCAGAGCCAGTCGATCGAGCCGTCTTTCGCGACCAGCGCCAGGCTGCGGCAGTCGGCGATGACGGCGTAATCCTCGATGCGCGACGGCACCCCATCAACCTAAGCGGCCGCCTGCTCGCGCGCACCTGCCCTGGCACCGCATGCGGACTGACGGGCCGATCTGGACCCGGGGTGCGCCGAGGAATAAGCTAGGTAGTTCGCCTTGGGGCGAACAGCATCGGATTGGGTGCCCAAGGAGGACATCCGATGGCCACGAACTCCAGCATCGAACGACTGGCAGCGCGGCTCGGTATCGGGAGCGGATCCCGTCAGATCGGTCGCACCACCCTGGTGCGGCTCTGCGCGTACTACGGCGTAGTCCTGGTGGTCGTCGCCGGATTCATCATCCTGACCGACAACATGAAGGGGCTGCGGCTCACCGATGCGAGGGCCGGCGAGCCAGCCGTTTCAGCCGCCCTCGCTACGGATACGGCGCCCGGCTTGACGGAGTTGACGGGAAGCCTGTGGGCGCCTCTGTTCCGATCGCTCCCGCCGCTCGGGACGGGCGCGATGGCGGTGATCGCTGCCTTCCTGCTCGCGTTGCCGGTGGCCTTTACCTACGTGCGCACGCGCAACAGCCTCAGGTACGACCAGTCGGTGGTGCAGACCGTGATCATGCTTCCGGTGGTGGTCACGGCGATCCTCCTCGTGGTGGAGAACAGCCTCGCGTTGGCCTTCAGCCTGGCCGGGATCGTCGCCGCGGTCCGGTTCCGGAACAACCTGAAGGACAGCCGCGATGCCGTGTACATCTTCGCGGCCGTCGGAATCGGCTTTGCCTCCGGCGTCGGCGCGCTGGCCATCGCTGCGTTCCTGTCGACTTTCTTCTGCGTGCTGGAGCTCCTGCTCTGGAAGCTGGATCTCGCGGCGGACCACGAGCACACGTTTGGCCTGCTCTGCCTGCCCGCGCGCCGGAACGATGAACCCCTCGCCCTGCCCGGCCCCGTGGTCGAGGCGGCCCCGACCAGCGGCGACGCGTCGATCGCGACTCCCTCCGCCGACACCGGCCTGCTCGCCCTCGGCGGCGGGAAACCGGTGCCGGGCAATGGAGGAGCGAAGAGACCGGCCGAGAGGCTTCTCGTCTACTGCACCGATCCGGAGAAGGCCCGCCAGCTGGCCGACGCCATCCTCCGGGAGATGGCGAAGCGCTACAAGCTGAAGAAAACGAGGAACGGCGGCAACGACCGGTACGTGCTCGAGTACCGCGTGCGGACGCGAAAGAAGGCGCCGGCCGCCGCCATCATCGAACGGCTTCACGCCGAGGGCGTGCCGCACGTCGTCGCAGCCGAGGTCGTCGCGGAAGACGAAGCTCCTGGGAACACCGATCCTGAGGAAGCCTGAAAGACGGAGCGCCCGATGGGCAGGCTGGTGATCCCCGTTTCCGCGCACGACCACGCGCTGGGCCCGGTGGATGCAACCCTCACGCTGCTCCAATACGGGGACCTTCAATGCCCGCACTGCGCGCTGGTCTACGCGCGCGTGACCGAAATTGCGCATGAGCTGCGCGACTCGCTCCGGTTCGCCTTCCGGCATTTTCCCCTCGCGGAGGTCCATCCGCAGGCCCAGCGCGCTGCTGAAGCCGCCGAAGCGGCGGCGAGCCAGGGGCGGTTCTGGGAGATGGTGTCCCTCCTGTACGCGAATCAAGAGCATCTGGATGACGATTCGCTGGTCCGCTACGCGAAGAAGGCCGATCTCCAAACCCGGCGGTTCAAGAAGGAGTTGAGCTCGGGCGTCCATGCGGCGCGCGTGCGATCGGACTTCCTGGGCGGTGTTCGCAGCGGAGTGGAAGGCGCGCCGACGATCTTCATCAATGACGAGCGATACCAAGGAACGTTCGAGTTCGACGCCCTGGTCGGGGCGTTGTTGAAGGTGTCCCGGGGCGGCTCTGCCCTCGGGCCGGCTGATCCATCACCGGACTTGCGGGGGCGGCGTACCTAGCCGGTGATCCGGACCGCGATCTGCTCGACGCCGTCCACGCCGCCGTGCAGCTCGTCGCCGCGCTGCAGGAATCCCACGCCGGCCGGGGTGCCGGTGAAGACCAGGTCGCCCGGCTGCAGGACGTACAGCTGCGAGAGATAGGCGACGATGTCCGGCACGGGCCAGATCATCTGCTTCAGGTCGCCTTGCTGGCGCACCTCGCCGTTCACCTCCAGCCAGATCCTTCCGGAGCCAGGGTGGCCGATCTCGGAAGCCGGGCGGATGGCGCTGACCGGCGCCGACTTGTCGAACGCCTTGCCCGGCTCCCAGGGGCGTCCTTTCTCCTTGGCGGCGGCCTGCAGATCGCGGCGCGTCAGATCGAGGCCGACCGCATAGCCGAAGACGTGCTCGAGGGCGGACTCGCGCTGCACGCCGGCTCCGCGCTTCCCGATCGCCACCACCAGCTCCATCTCGTACGCCAGCTTCTGCGTGAGCGGCGGGTAGGGGACGTCGCCGCCCTGCGGCACGATCGCGTCGGGCGGCTTGGCGAAGAAGAAGGGCGGCTCGCGGTCGGGGTCGCCGCCCATCTCGCGGGCGTGCTCGGCGTAGTTGCGTCCCACGCAGTGGATGCGCCGGACCGGGAACACGGCGTCGGTGCCGCGCACGGGCAGCGCGGGCAGGTCCCAGGAAGGGATCACGTAGCGGGCCATCAGGCGACGACCTCCTCGCGCCAGAGCCCCAGCGCCTTCTGCACGGGGCGGTCGGAGAAGCTGAACAGCACGGCGTCCTCGCTCGTCTGGTGCGAAACCGTGCTCCAGGACGGCGCGACGAAGACGTCCCGCGGTCCCCACTCGAAGGTCTGGTCGCCGACGACGCTGCGGCCGCCTCCCTCCACCACCGCGTACACGGTGCCGTCCGTCGACCGGTACGGCTTGCCGCGGAATCCGGCGGGGAGGAGCTGGATGAACGCGGCGATGGTGGGCATCGGGTAGCCGCCGGTCGCGGGATTCGCGTACTGCATCTTCGCCCCGTGACACGGGTGGATCGGCCCGTTCCGGCGCAGCTGCCCGAGCGCCTCGCGCGTCCGGTCGTACGGATAGCTGAAGACGGGCGTGGTGCCGGACGCAGGGGCGTACTCGAGCGGGAGCAGGTTCGACCCGTACCGCGCCAGCGAGTCCCGTTCCGGCCTCTTGACCGGCTGCACCTCCTCCGGATGGCGCTCGGCGAATCCCGCGTCGAAGAACGCGACGATGGGGATGTCGAGGCCGTCGAGCCAGATGACCGGCTCGCTGCCCGGATTGCCGTGGTCGTGGAAGGTCCAGGAGGGCGTGAGGATGAAGTCGCCCGGTCGCATCGTCGCCCGTTCGCCGTCGACCGCCGTGTAGGCGCCGCTGCCTTCCAGGACGAAGCGCAGGGCGGACTGGGCATGGCGGTGGCTGGGCGCGACTTCTCCCGGCAGGAGGAGCTGCAGGCCCGCGTACAGGGAGTGCGTGGTCGCCGAGGCGCCGCGGAGACCGGGGTTCTCCAGCACCAGCACGCGCCGCTCCGCCTCCTTGGCGGTGATCAGCTTGCCTGCCTCCATCAGGTGCGCGCGCGCCGCCTGGTAGCGCCAGAGCGCCGGCACGCAGGGGGTGCGCGGGCTGGGCGGGACCAACTCGCCCAGCACCTCCCACAGGGGCGTCAGGTTCTGCGACTCGATGCGCCGGTAGAAAGCCTCGCGTTCCGGAGTGCGTTTGGGAGCCGTGAACATCAGTGCACCACCGCGACGGCCTGCTCCGCCTCCGCGGAGCGGCGCAGGAAGGAGACGAGCAGGGAAGCGACCGAGGCGATCAGCACCGGAACGGCGGCCACCAGGAAGATCTGACGCATCGGCCAGTGCAGTGACAAGAGCAGGCCGCCGATCGCCGGACCGATGATCGAGCCGATCCGTCCGATGCCGAGGGCCCAACCAACTCCCGTCGACCGGATGGGCGTCGGGTACGAATTGGCCGTGAGCGCGTTGGCGCCGATCTGCCCGCCCACCACGCAGAAGCCCGCCCCGAAAACGGTGAGCACCAGGGGAACGATCGAGACCCCCACCGTGCCGATGAGGAGAACGAACGCGCTGGCCGCGAGGTACGTCAGAGCGAGCATCACGAACGGCGAGAAGCGGTCGAACAGCTGTCCCAGGAGCAGCGCACCGATCATTCCACCCACCTGGTAGGTGGCGGTGATCAGCGCCGCGTCGCTCACCGGGACCCCTGCATCGTGGATGATGGTCGGCAGCCAGCTGGTGAGGAAGTACAGGTCGAGCAGGCTCATGAAGAACACTACCCAGACGAGCAAGGTGAACGGACGCCGGCCTTCGGCGAAGAGCTGCCGCACGACGAAACCCTTCGCCTTGTGCTCCTCCACCGTGAACGAGGCGTCTGGGGGAACCATCGCCGCGGGATCGATCCGGTGCAGGATGGAGGCGACCCTCTCGCCCTTCTCGCCCTGCACCACCAGGTAGCGAATCGACTCGGGCAAGAGCGCCAGGAGGAAAGGAAGCAGGAGGCACGGTGCGATGCCTCCCAGGACGAACACCGACTTCCAGCCGAAATGCGCGATCAGGCTGGCGGCGGCGACTCCGCCCAACGCGGCGCCCAGCGAGAACCCGCAGAACATGATCATCACGGTGGTCGCGCGAATGCGCTTGGGCGCGTACTCGGTGGTGAGGGCGATCGCATTCGGCATCGCGCCGCCGAGCCCCAGCCCGGTCACGAAACGCAGGATCGTCAGCGACTTCACCGAATCGGCGGTCACCGTAAGGAGAGCCATCACGCCGAAAAACAGGGTGCAGAAGACCAGCACCGGCTTGCGGCCGATGCGGTCGGCGATGGGGCCGAAGGCGAGCGCGCCCAGCATCAGGCCGAAGAGCCCGGCGGAGAACACGGGCGTCAGCGCGGCCCGGTCGACGTGCCACGAGCGCACGATCGCCGGCGCGACGTAGCCGATGGCCTGGGTGTCGAATCCGTCGATCAGAACGATCAGCGCGCAAAGCGCGGTGACCAGGACCTGGAACCCGCCCAGCCTGCGCGAGTCGATGAGAGCTTGCACGTCGACAGTCGCCATCATCTGCCTCCGCCCGGCTCGGCGAGAGATTCGCGATCATATCCGGCTACGCGCTTGTACCCGTCCGAGATCGCCTTCAGCTCCTCGAGGCCGATCACGTCCTCGATCCGGTCGAACGGCCGGTCGCCGGTGCGGACGAAGACCTCGCGGAGGATCGCGTCGGGCGGGTTCTTCCTGCTCATGCGCACCACGTTGGCGGTGGCCTCCAGCCGCTTCGACTCGTACGCCTGCAGGGCCTCCGCCGGATCGCGGTGCTGGAGGAGCGCATCGGCGAGCGCCCGCGCGTCGAGGATCGCCTGGCCGGCGCCGTTGGACCCGCGGGGCACCATCGGATGCGCCGCGTCCCCCAGCAGCGTGACCCGGCCCTGCGTCCACCAGGGCAGCGGGTCCTGGTCCACCATGGGGAACTCCAGGACGCACTCCGCGGCCCGGACGAACGCCGGCACGTCGAGCCAATCGAACTGCCACGCCTCGAAAGCGCCGAGGAAGTCGCTCGAGCTGCCGCGCCGGTTCCAGTCGCGCTGCTGGTGGCGCGGCGTCTCGATCTCGGCCACCCAGTTGACCAGCTGCCGCCCTTCCCCGTCGATGCGCTCCCGGATCGGGTAGATGACCATCTTGCCGCACTTGAGCCAGCCCGCGCGCACCATGCTCGCGCCGGAGAGGAACGGCGGCCAGCGCGTCACTCCGCGCCACATGTTCACTCCGGAATAGAGCGGCTCGCCTTCCTGGGGGTGGAGCTGCTTGCGGATGACCGAGTGGATCCCGTCGCAGGCGACCACCACGGCTCCGCGCTGGGGTGGCAGCTCCTCTCCGCCGACGCTGTCGCGGAAGAAGGCCGCGGCGCCGCTTGCATCGTGCTCGAACCGGACGCACTTCCAGCCGGCCCTGACGCGGTCGTCGCCCAGCCGCCGGCGGACGGCGTCGAGCAGCACCAGCTGCAGCTCGCCGCGGTGGACGGAGTACTGCGGCCAGTCGTATCCGGCCGCCCGGCCGAGCGGCTCGCGGTAGATGAGCTGGCCAAACCGATTGAAGAAGACGGCCTCCCGGGTCTCCACCGCGACGCGCGCAAGCTCGGCCTCGAGCCCGAGCCGGGCCAGCTCCTTGGTCGCGTGAGGCAGGATGTTGATGCCCACGCCGATCGGTTTGATCCCGGGCGAGGACTCGAACACCCGCGAGGCGATGCCCGCCTTTTCCAGGGTGAGCGCCAGCGTGAGACCGCCGATCCCGCCGCCGACGATCACGACTTCCATTGGGCGCCTCTCTCGCGTCTCATAGCCATCCGTCCGAGTGGCCGTCAACGGGCCTCCGTTGACGGAGGGTACTTGGGGCCGCTATCCGTCGTGGGATGAAGCTCTACGAAGCCGTGCGCTCGTCCGCGTCGTTCCGGGTGCGGATCGCGCTGAACTTGAAGGGACTTCCGTACGAGTCCGAGGTCCTCGATCTGCGCGCCGGCGACCACCTGCGCGAGCGCTATGCGCGGATCAACCCGATGCGGGCTGTCCCGACGCTGGAGGACGGCGAGCACAGGGTCGCGCAGTCGATGGCGATCGTCGAATACCTCGAGGAGACGCACCCCGAGCCGCCGCTGTTCCCCCGTTCCCCGCTGGAACGCGCCCGGGTCCGCGCGATGGCGCAGCTCGTCGCCTGCGAGATGCACCCGCTCAACAACCTGCGCGTGCTCTCCTACCTCGAACGGGAGATGAGCCTCTCCGCGCAGGGGCGCGACCTCTGGTACGGCCACTGGGTGCAGGAAGGCTTCCGCTCCCTGGAGCCGATGCTGGCCGGGAGCGAGAGCGGGCGGTTCTGCCACGGCGATTCACCCACCGTCGCCGACGTGTTCCTGGTGCCACAGGTGGTGAACGCGCAGCGCTTCAAGGTCGACCTCGCGGATTTCCCGCGCGTGGTGGCGATCTTCGATCGGTGCATGAAGCTGCCGGCGTTCGAGCGCGCCCACCCGGCGAATCATCCGGCCGCGGGCTGAAGGCGAGGCGACGATGAAGCCCACCGCAAACGACTCGCGGCGCACGGCTGTCCGTATCGCAGCGGTGCAGCCGCCGTCATTCGCGGGCGCGGAGGAGCACCGCAACGCCGCGCAGGCGTGCGCATACATCGACGAGGCGGCCGACGGGGGCGCCTCCTACGTCGTGTTCCCCGAGGGGTACCCAGGGCCGTACTCGGGGCCGATGGAGAACGACGCGCTCGAGCGAGTGAGGGAGCGAGCACGCGCGCGATCGGTCTGGGTGAGCGCGGGGCAGCTGGAGCGCGGCCCGCTGCCGGATACGTACCACATCACGCACGTGCTCATCGATGCGGCGGGAGAGGTGCGGGCCCGATACCGCCGCGTGCAGCCGAACCATCCGGTGTTCAACGCGTACTTGATGGGCGGGCGGCACCACGTGTTGCCCGGCGACGAGCTGACGACCGCCGACGCGCCGTTCGGCCGCATCGGCTTGCTCATCTGCTCCGAGCTGTTCGTGCCCGAGCTGTCGCGGATCCTGATGCTGCGGGGAGCGGATCTGATCGTCGCGCCCGGCGGCGGAGTGCACGGGCCGACGCGGACCCGGTTACAAGAAACCTGGCGCGCCGTGGCCCGCGCACGGGCCGCGGAGAACCTGGTGTACGTGGTCGTGACGCAGAACCTGTTCGGGGGCTCGCGCAGCGGACGCACTTGCGTCGCTTCGCCGGAGCGGATGCTGGCGCAACGCGACGATCCGGGGATCGCATTTGCCGAGCTGGATCTCGCGCGGCTCGATGCGCTGCGCTCGCGCTACTACGACGAGGAGATCCTCTCGCCTCCCCGGCCGCGGGACGAAGTCTTCTTCTGCCGGCCGGGACAGTCGCACGATCGCCGCCCGGAGTTGTACGGAGAGCTGAGCCGGCCGCAGCCGGACGCCTTCGCGTATCACTACGAGCGCCGCGGGCTCGACACCTGGCGGGCGGAATACGACCGCATCAAGGAGGAGAAGAATGGCCGCTGAGGCGCAGAACCGGGTGCAGATCGCGGCGAGCCACTGGAAGCCGCGCTTCGTCGCCAACGGCATCGACGTGAACGACTTCGAACGGGTCGTCTCCTCCACGATGGAGTGGAAGGAGTGGGGCCCGGCCTGGCTGCGCACCGGCGACGTGCACCGCGGGCTGGGGGACGAAGCGGCGGGGTCGAAGCGGATGGTGAGCGCCGCCGAGGCGTGGCAGCGGGCGGCGTGGTGCTACCACCTGGGGAAGTTCCTTTGGTTCGAGGATCGCGCCCTGCACGACCGGCTGCGCGAGCTGACCATCTCGACCTACCTGAAGGCGCTGCCGCACCTGGATCCGCCGGGCGAGCGCATCGAGGTTCCGTTCGAGGGGGCATTCATCCCCGGCATCCTCCGCCGGCCGCGGAGCGGGTCGCGCCCGCCCCTGGTGCTGCTCGTGCCGGGCCTCGATTCGTCAAAGGAGGAGCTGTACGCCATCGAGAACGATTTCCTGCGCCGCGGGATGGCGACACTGGCGGTCGACGGGCCGGGACAGTCGGAGAACGCGCCTCGCTTCCCCATCCGCCCGGATTGGGGGTCGGTGATCGGATCGCTGCTCGACGGGCTCCGCGGCCGCAAGGACGTGGACCTCGATCGGGTGGGCCTGATGGGGATCAGCATGGGCGGCATCTACGGGCCGCGCGCCGCCGCGGTGGAGAAGCGGCTCCGCGCCGTGATCGCGCTCGCCGGACCTTACGACCTGTCCGAATGCTGGGCGGCGCTGAACCCGCTCACCCGAGGCGGGTACGTCTTCTATACCAAGTCGCGCGACGAGAACGAGGCGTTCGAGAAGGCGAAGACGCTCACGCTGCGCGGGGTGCTCGACAAGGTGAAGTGCCCGCTGCTCGTCATCCACGGCGCGAAGGATCGGCTCTTCCCGCCGGAGCAGGCGGAGCGCATCGCCCGCGAGGCGCCCAAAGCGACGCTGCTGATGTACCCGGACGGAAACCACGTCTGCAACAACATCGCCTACAAGTACCGCCCCGCCATGGCCGACTGGATGCGCGATCAACTCTTGTAGCCGCGGTTCTCGACTACAAGCGTTGCACGCGGAGAGCGCGGAGGAGAGGGAGGGCGCGGAGGAACTTGGTTTTTCAACAACGAGGTTCCTCCGCGCCCTCCTTTTCCTCCCCTCCTCCGCGTGAAACGCCTTAGTCCTGATCAATGACGAGCGCGGCGCGAGCGGCGATGGCATTTTCGCGGAGCAGCTGGTGTGCCGTTTCCAGCTCGTCGAGGCGGAAGGTGCGGGTCACGATTGCCTTGACGCGTTTCTGGCGGAGCAGCTCCAAGGTCTGCGCCAGCTCGGACAGGGTGACGTAGCGGGAGCCGTGGATCTCCAGCATCTTGCGGAGCATCAGGCCGGGGTCGACGCGGAAGGTTGGGTCGTTGCCGAACACGGCCTTGGGGCGGTTGCCCACGATGACCAACCGGCCGGCGGGCGCGAGCGATCGGACGCAGGCCTCCAGCGTCTCTGCGGAGGCGACGAAATCGATGGCCGCATCGACTCCCCGGCCGCCCGTCCGCGACAGCACCTGCTTGGACAGTTCCTCCCCGCGGGGGTCGATCACCTCGTCCGCGCCGACCGAGCGGACCATCTCGAGCTTCTCGTCGGTCACGTCCGCCCCCAAGACCCAGCCGCCGCACAGCTTCGCCACCTGCAGGGCGTGGATGCCGACGCCTCCGCCCGCGCCGACGACGAGCACTCGGTCGCCCGGACCGATTCGCGCCTCCTCCCGGCAGGCGTGCAGCGGGGTGGCGATGGCGTCCGCCGCGATGGCGGCGTCGAGGTACGAAACGCCTTCGGGAATGCGGCACAGGTTTCGCGCGGGAACGACCAGGTATTCGGCGTACCCTCCGTCGGTCGCCATGCCCAGGTAGCCGCCGAAGCGATCGCACAGCGTCTCGCGGCCGCCGCGGCAGGAAGCGCAGGATCCGCACGTCAGGTAGAAGTGGCAGGCGACGCGGTCGCCGATCTTCATGTTCGCGACCTGGGGCCCGAGCTCGACGACGTCTCCGGCCACCTCGTGCCCGGGAATGCGCGGGAACGACGTGACCAGCCCCGGGTTGGCCGTCATGATCACCACCGTGAGACCCACGCCGGTGGCGCGCACGCGCACCCGCACCTCTCCCGGACCGGGCACCGGGATGGGCACTTCCTCGAGGCGCAGCGGACCGGCCAGCTCGCGCAGCACCATGGCCTTCATCGTGCCGCGCCGCTTCACGCCTCATTTCTCCAGCTGGAACTCGGCTCTTCGCGCCTCGTCCATCAGCGTGCGCCAGACGTGCTCGCGCACCTCCGCGAAACGAGGCGAGGCCAGCGTCTCGCGGGTGCGCGGCCGCGGCAGGTTCACCTGGACGACCTCGGCGACGGTGCTCGGCTTTCCCTTGAGCACGACCACCTGATCGCCCATCAGCACGGCTTCCTCGATGGAGTGGGTGACGAACACGGTCGAGGTCGGCCGCACCTGCCAGATGCGCAGCAGCTCGAACTGGAGGATCTCGCGGGTCTGCGCGTCGACCGCGGCGAACGGCTCGTCCATGAGGAGCACGTCCGGCTCGACCGCCAGGGCGCGCGCCAGTCCGCAACGCTGCTGCATTCCGCCGGAGAGCTGGTACGGATAGGCGTCCTCGAATCCGCTCAGCCCGACGAGATGGATGAAGTACGGCACCCGCTCGCGGATGACCGCCTTCGATGCGCCGGCCAGCCGCAGCCCGTACGCCACGTTCCCGAAGACGGTCTTCCAGGGAAAGAGCCCGAAGTGCTGGAACACCATCGCGGCCTTGGGCAGCGGACCCGTGACGCGTTGCCCGTCCAAGAGCACCTCGCCCTGGCTCATCGGGATGAGGCCATCGAGGCAGCGCAGCAGGGTCGTCTTGCCGCAGCCCGACGGGCCCACCAGCGCGAGGATCTCGCGGTGGCCGACGCGCAGGTTGACGTCGCGGAACACTTGCAGGGCTCCGTAGCTCTTGCACGCCCCCGTGACCGCGATGCGCGGCGCCGAGGAGCCGTCCGGTTGGGGCGATGGGCCTGCGGCAACGCGCACGGGGCTCTAGTCCGCGGGCTGACCGCGGCCGCCTTGCTTCGCCCAGTAATCCGGCGACGCCTTGGTGCTGGCCAGCGCATCCGCGTTCTCGGCGCCCGGCGCCATCGACGCCGAGGTGCCGGCGAGCACCTGGTGGTGCTCGATGTTCAGCGTCTTCAGCCACCGCTGCTGCCCCATGGTGGTGGCCACGAAGTAGCCCAGCTCGACCAGCTCCGGCTCGGAGAAGTGGCGGCGCAGCCGCTCCCAGAACGCGTCGTCGGTGGCGAGGTCCCAGGTGATCGCCTCGGTGTAGGCCAGCGCCGCCTTCTCGCGCTCGCCGTAGCGCTTCGAGTTCTCGAAATCGAGCAGGTCCCGGTAGTCCTCCTCGATCAGCCCGGCCCGGGCGGACTTCATCGAGCGCTGGTTGCCGCAGTACTCGCATTTCACCGACCGGGAGACGTAGACCCGGCACAGCTCCTTGATGTTGTGATCGGCCACCCCGTTCTTGAACACGTCGCGCCAGGTGTTGGCGAACGACCAGAACACTGCCGGGACGTGGGCGCGGATCGCCGAGCTCTCCGGCCGCGGAGTGCCCTCGCGCCGGCAGCGGTCCAGCTCCTCCTTCATCTTCGGATCGGAGATGGTGTCCGGATCGACGTAGCTGATGCGCTGCCTGGCCATTGGCGGTCTCCCCGGCCTTCGCCGGCAGGTCGGCGAAAGGGCGCGGGATCGTAGCGACGCGGGTGGACCGGGTCAACGTCCGCGTTTGACCGCTCCCCGGCCCTGTGGAATGAAATCGCCGTGCACACGTCTGCCGGAGCATCCGAGGCTCCGGAGGAGAGCCCGCCATGGCGGACGCCGACGCGCTGAAGCCCGGCTACAACTGGAGCCGCCAGATCCCCGCGCACGGGCATTCCGCCGTCGACTTCGAAGAGCGGGTCAATTTCCGCCGGCTGCGCGACTACCGTCTGGCGCGCGCCCGGCAGGCGCTGGCCGGCTCGAAGCTGGGCTCCGTGCTCTGCTTCGACAACAACAACATCCGCTACCTGACCAGCACGGTGATCGGCGAGTGGTCGCGCGACAAGATGTGCCGCTTCGCGCTGCTGACCGGGAACGGCGAGCCGTACCTGTGGGACTTCGGCTCGGCGGCCGTCCACCACCGCCTCTACGCGCCCTGGCTGCCCCGCGACCACTGCCTGGCCGGAATGGTCGGCCTGCGCGGCTCGGTGCCGCCCGAGGCCGGGCTGTTCAAGCGGGCCGCCGAGGAGATCAAGTCGATCCTCAAGCAGCAGGGCGTCGCGGGGATGCCCATCGGCCTGGACATCGCCGAGCTGCCGCTGGTCTTCGCGCTGCGCGAGGCGGGCCTGGAAGTGCGCGATGGGCAACAGACGATGCTCGACGCGCGGCAGATCAAGAACGTCGACGAGATCATGCTGCTCAACATGTCGGCCGCGATGGTGGACGGCGTCTACCAGGTCATCGCCGAGCACTTGAAGCCCGGCGTGCGGGAGTGCGATATCGTCGCGCTGGCCAACAAGACGCTCTACGAGATGGGCTCCGACGACGTGGAGGGAATCAACGCGATCGCCGGGGAGCGTTGCAGCCCGCATCCGCACAACTTCACCGACCGCATCATCCGGCCGGGCGACCAGGCGTTCTTCGACATCATCCAGTCCTTCACCGGGTACCGGACCTGCTACTACAGGACCTTCGCCGTAGGACGCGCGACGCAGCCGCAGAAGGACGCCTACCGCAAGGCGCGCGAGTGGATGGACGCGTCGATCGAGATCGTCAAGCCCGGGGTGACCACGGACAAGATCGCCGCCTGCTGGCCGAAGGCGGAGGAGTTCGGGTTCGCGAACGAGATGGAAGCCTTCGCGCTGCAGTTCGGCCACGGGCTCGGCCTGGCCCTGCATGAGCGCCCCATCATCAGCCGGCTGGTCTCGTTCGAGAAACCGATGGAGATCAAGGAGGGGATGGTTTTTGCCCTGGAGACCTACTGCCCGGCGACGGACGGCCACTCGGCGGCGCGGATCGAGGAAGAGGTCGTGGTGACCAAGGACGGCCACCGGGTGATTACCCTCTTCCCCGCGGAGGAGCTGCCCATTGCCAACCCGTACTAAAAGCACAGCGCCGCCGAATACGGCGGCGGCTGACCAGGGCACGCAGCTCGCCCTCTTCCGTTCGCTGCTCGAGATCCGCCTGGTGGAGAAGCGGGCCTACGATCTGTTCCTGCAGAATTTGATCAAGGGAACCAGCCACCTCTCGCTGGGGCAGGAGGCGGTGGCGGCCGGGTTCGCCGTGGCGATGCGCCGCGACGACTACACGTTCTGCACATACCGCGGGCACGCGCACACGCTGGCGCGAGGCGCGCCGATGGTGGGCGTGTTGGGCGAGCTGATGGGCCGCAAGTGCGGCCTGATGGGCGGCAAGGGCGGCTCGATGCACCTGACCAGCGTGCCGCACGGCGCGATGGGCTCCTACGCGATCGTCGGAGCACATCTCCCGGTAGCGGCCGGCGCCGCGTGGTCGGCTCAGGTCCGCGGGAGCGGGCAGGTCGCCGTCTGCTTCTTCGGCGACGGCGCCACCAACATCGGCGCCTTCCACGAAGCGCTGAACTTCGCCGTGGTATGGAAGCTGCCGGTCGTGTTCGTCTGCGAGAACAACCAGTACATGGAGTACACCCCGATCCGCAGCGTGACCGCCGTCGAGCACCCGGCCGCCGATCGGGCGAGCGCGTACGGCCTGGAGCGGATCGTCGTCGACGGCAACGACGCGGACGAGGTGTACGGCGCCGCGGTCGCGGCGATCGGCAAGGCGCGGAGCGGCGGAGGACCGTCGCTGATCGAGGCGACGACCTACCGGTACAGCGGCCATTCCCGCGCGGACCCCGGGAAGTATCGGCCGGCGGGCGAGCTCGAGGAGTGGATGAAGCGGGATCCGATCGCGCTGTACCGCGCGCGGCTTTTGGAGCTGGGCACGAAAGAGGCCGTCCTGCGCGACATGGAGGGCGCCGTGCAGCGCGCGGTGGACGAAGCGACGGAGGCCGCCAAGGCGTCTCCGCCGTCCGGGCTCGAGGTGATCGAGCGTGACCTCTGGGCGGACGGGGGATCGTCGTGGCGGAATTGACCTACCGCGAGGCGGTCGCTGCCGGCATCGCGCAGGAGATGGAGCGCGACGAGCGGGTCATCTTCCTCGGCGAGGACGTGGCGGCCGCCGGCGGCGTGTTCAAGACCACCGTGGGGCTCCTGGAGCGATTCGGTCCCCAGCGCGTGCGCGACACGCCCATCTCCGAGCAAGCGATCATCGGCGCGGCGATGGGCGCGGCGATGACCGGGTTGCGGCCCATCGCCGAGATCATGTTCTCCGACTTCCTCGCCGTGTGCTGGGACATGGTGGCCAACGAGATCGCCAAGGCGCGCTACATGTCGGCCGGGCAGATGACGCTGCCGCTGGTCATCCGCACGGCGAACGGCTCCGGCGCCCGCTTCGGCGCCCAACACTCGCAGAGCGTGGAGAACTGGGCGATGTCCGTGCCTGGGCTGAAGGTCGTCGCTCCCTCCACGCCCGCCGACGTGAAAGGGCTGCTCGCGGCGGCGGTGCGCGATCCCGATCCGGTGATCTTCTTCGAGCACAAGGGACTGTACGCCACCAAGGGACAGGTCCCGGACGGCGAGCACGTCGATCGGCTGGGCACGGCGAACGTGCTGCGCGAGGGCGGCGACGTCACGGTGGTCGCGCTCGCGGCCATGGTGCCTCGCGCGCTGGAGGCCGCCGAACGGCTGCAGCGGGAGGACGGGATCTCCGCGACCGTGGTCGACGTGCGCTCGCTGGTGCCGCTGGATACCCGGACCATCCTCGAGCAGACGGTCAAGACGGGCCGCCTGTACACGGTGGAGGAGAACCCGCGCCTGTGCGGCTGGGGCGCGGAGATCGCCTCCATCGCCGCCGAGGAGTGCTTCTACGACCTGGATGGGCCCATCGTGCGCATCACCACCCCGCACGTCCCGCTGCCCGCTGCCGACGCGCTCGAGGACGGCGCCGTGCCTTCGGTCGCGCGGATCGTGGAGACCATCCGGAGGACGGCCGGCTGATGGACGTGGTGATGCCGCAGCTGGGGGAGACGGTGAAGGAGGGCACCGTCACCGTGTGGCACAAGAAGGTGGGCGAACGGGTCGAGGCGAACGAGCCGCTGTTCGGCGTGAACACGGACAAGGTGGAGACCGAGGTGCCGGCGCCCGTCGCCGGAGTGGTGGGCGCGATCCTGGTCGCGGAAGGGAGCACGGTCCCGGTGGGCGCGAGGCTGGCGGTGATCGAGGAGGAGGGCAAACCCCGAGGCGCACCCGACGCTGGCCGCGAGCCCCCGCTGTCTCCCGTCGTGCGCCGGCTCCTCGCGGAGCACGGCCTCGAAGCGTCCCAGATCGCCGGCACCGGGTCGGGCGGGCGGATCACGCGCGACGACGTGCTCGCCCACGTCGAGCGGCGCAAGTCGGCCGCGCCGGCGCCGGCTGCCGCGCGCCAGGGCGATACCCGGGTCCCGCTCAGCAAGATCCGCAAGCGCACCGCGGAGCAGATGGCGCTGTCGTGGCGGACCATCCCGCACGTCGTGCAAGCGATCGAGGTGGACTTCCACGGCGTCGACCAGGCGCGGCAGGGACGCAAAATCACCTATCTCCCCTTCGTGGCGCTCGCGGTCTGCAAGGCGCTGCCGGAGTTTCCGGCGCTCAACGCGAGCCTCGACGGCGACGCGCTGGTGTTGCACGGCCGCGTCAACCTCGGCATCGCGGTGGACCTGGGCAGCGAGGGTCTGATCGTCCCGGTGGTCAAGGACGCCGGAACGAAGTCGTTGCCCGATCTGGCCCGTGAAATCCACTCAGTATCTGAAAAGGCGCGCGCCGGCCGGCTCTCGCCGGACGACGTCACCGAGGCGACCTATACGCTGTCGAACTCGGGGAAGTTTGGAACGCTGCTCACGGCGCCGATCATCAACCCTCCGCAGGTCGCGATCCTGTCCACCGATGCCGTGTTGGACAAGCCGGTGGCCAGCGGCGGCGCCGTCACCGTCCATCCGGTGGGCGTGCTGGCGCAGTCGTTCGACCACCGCGCCGTCGACGGGGCGTACTCGGCGGGCTTCTTGCGCAAGGTAAAGAAGATCCTCGAGGAGCGGGACTGGGCCGCCGACCTCGATTAGCCGCCGCCGATAGGGCGGCGTTGCGGGAGCGATTGATGGCCACCGACGTGCGATCCACCGAGCTCGACCAGCCGCTGATTCGCAGGAAATCGCTCTCCGCGCGCAACCAGAGCGGCATGAAGACCGTCGTGGACTGCGGCGAGCATGGCACCTTCGTCACCGACGAGCCGGTCGCGCACGGCGGCACGGGAGAAGGTCCGTCGCCCCTGCAGGCGGTGCTCGGCGCGCTTTGCGGTTGCGAGGCGGTGACTTTCCGCCGGACGGCCGGCGAGATGGGGTTCGAGTACGCGGGCATCGACTTCGACGGTGCCTTCACGATCGACATCCGCGGCCGCATGGGCGTCGCCGGAGTGCGGCCGCACTTCCAGACGGTGCGCGTGCAGGCTACGGTCCGGACGGAAGAGAGCGAAGACCGGCTGCGCCGCGTGGTGGAGGAGACCGAGCGCCGCTGCCCGGTCTACAACCTGCTCGCAGACGCGGGCGTCAACCTGGAGATGGTCTGGATACGCCGGCCGACCGGGTAGAGGGCACACAGATGCCGAACGTGGATTTGCGCAAGCACAGGCTGGGTTGGATCGGCACTGGTCGGATGGGCTTCCCGATGGCCGGGCGGCTGCTGAAGAAAGGCGCCGACGTCGCGATCTACAACCGCACGCGCGCCAAGGCGGAGCCGCTTGCGCCGTTGGGCGGTCGCCTGGTCGACGCACCTTCGGCTCTGGCCGACCGGGACATCGTGTTCACGATGGTCTCCGGCTCGGACGATCTGCTCGAGGTGACGCTCGGTGCGGGCGGCGTGCTGTCGCGCCGGGGCGGCGCTCCGAAGATCCTGGTCGACTGCTCGACCGTCTCGCAGGAGGCGTCGGAGATGGTGCGCGCCGCGGCGAAGGCGGCGGGCTGTGCCCTCCTGGCCGCGCCCGTCAGTGGAAACGGCAAGGTGGTCAAGGCGGGACGGCTGAGCGTGGTCGTGTCGGGCAGCCGGGCTGCCTACGACGAGGCTCTCCCGTACCTGGAGGCCCTCGGCGAGGGGGTGAGCTACGTCGGCGAGGGCGAGCTCGCGCGCGTGGTGAAGATCTGCCACAACGTCTTCCTCGGCGTGATTACCCAGTCGCTGGCGGAGATCACGGTGCTGGCGGAGAAGGCCGGGGCCCCGCGCCACGCGTTCCTCGACTTCATCAACAAGAGCGTTTTGGGGTCCACCTTCACCCGCTACAAGACGCCCGCGTTCGTGAAGCTCGACTTCACGCCCACGTTCACTCCCGTGCTGCTGCGGAAGGACCTCGACCTCGGCCTCGCGGCGGCGCGCAAGCTCGACGTCCCCATGCCCGTCGCGGCCCTGGTGCGGGAGATCGTCCAGTCCCTCATCGGCAGCGGATCGGTGGACTGCGACTTCGCGGCGCTGCTGGAGATGGAAGCGAAGTCCGCTCAGCTGGCGCTGCGACCGGAGAACGTCCCGGTCACGGACGGACTGGAGGAGCGGGCACGGTCATGAGATCTGCTCTGGTTGCGGCCGCCTGGATTGCAGTGGCGCTGGGCGCCGGCATGAGTGCCGCCGAACAACGCCCTCCCGACGCGTCGCCAGCGTCCGTGGTCTTCAAGAATGTCCGCGTGTTCGACGGCAGGAGCTCCGGGCTGACCGAGGCGACGAGCGTCCTGGTCACCGGCAACAAGATCGCCAAGCTCGGGAAGGACGTCGCGCCTCCGCCGGGCGCCGCCGCAATCGAGGGCGGCGCACGCGTGCTCATGCCAGGCCTCATCGACGCGCACTGGCATACCGTGCTGTGCGCCAGCACGTCGGCGGACATCAGCAACCCGGATCTCGGCTATCTGATGCTCAACGCTGGCGCAGAGGCCCAGCGGACGCTCCTGCGAGGCTTCACCTCCGTACGCGACGTGGGCGGTCCAGCGTTCGGACTGAAGCGCGCGATCGACGAGGGCACCATCGTCGGCCCGCGGATCTATCCCTCGGGGGCGATCATCTCCCAGACCTCCGGCCACGGCGACTTCCGCCGCCGCGACGAGCGGCCGCGCCGATTCGGCGGCGGAGTTCCGGCCGCGGAAGCGATCTGGTACGGCGTCCTCGCCGATGGCGTGGACGAGGTCCTCACGGCGGTCCGCGAGAACCTGCGGCTCGGAGCGACGCAGATCAAGATCTTCGGCGGCGGCGGGGTCTCCTCGATCTACGACCCGCTCGACGTGAAGCAATACTCGCCGGAGGAGATGCGCGCCGCGGTGCAGGCGGCGAGCGACTGGGGGACCTACGTCGCCGTCCATCTCTACAACGTCGAGGGCATCCGGCGGGCCGTGGACGCCGGCGTGAAGTCCATCGAGCACGGCCACCTCATCGACGAGCCCACCATGAAGCTGCTCGCCGACCGCGGCGTGTGGCTGAGCACGCAGCCCTTCACGGCGGACAGCCTGCCCCACTTTCCCGACGAGGACCGCAACCTCAAGGCCAAATCGATCATCGAGGGCACCGACCACGTCTACCGCCTCGCGAAGAAGTACAAGGTCAAGCTCGCCTGGGGCACCGACCTCGTCTTCAACCCCGCGGGCACGAAGCGGCAGAACGCGAACATCACGAAGCTCGCACGGTGGTTCACCCCCGCCGAGGCGCTGCGAATGGTCACGCACGACAACGCCGAGCTGCTCGCGCTCTCCGGCAGGCGGAACCCATATCCGGGCAAGCTCGGCGTCGTGGAAGCCGGCGCCCTCGCCGACCTGCTCCTCGTGGACGGCGACCCCCTGACGGACCTCTCCGTGCTCGAAGCCCCCGAGAAGAACCTCGTCGTCGTCATGAAGGACGGAACGATCTACAAGAACACGTTGCCGGTGCGATGAACCGCGATCGGGCGGCGAAGAGCTGCTTCTCCCGCATCCGCCGCTGCTTCCAGCGCGGGTGCGACCGCTTCGGCTTCCGCCTGGTCCACTTCTCCGTCCAGGGCAACCACAAACACTGGACGTTTTCTCACCATCACGTTGACGGCCCGGGTACCCCGGGGGCAGCTGGCCACGGGTCGGGGATAGCGCCTACGTGCCGGGCTTGCCCGAAGGCAGCTTGGGCGCGTCCGCCGCCGCTGGCATCGCCATGGCAGCCACGGCGCTGGCGATCCCGACGTGCTTACCACCCGGGTGCAGTTCGCTGCTGATCTGCTCCTCCAACGCAGTCATCTTTGCGTCGGCTTCCTTGAGAGCCGGGACGGGACTCTTCCGGTCCAGGTTGCCCGGCAGGCTGTTCGCGTGGATCTCGACCCACGCGCTCCAGAACGCGGACGTGGCCGCGTACGTTTTCTCGCGCACGGCAGGCGACAGGAACGGCGACTTGAGCGCGGCGTAGTTGAACGCCTCGTACACCTGCGCACGCGCCTTGTGGACCTCCACGTCTCGCAGAACGTTCTTGAGCTCCTTGATCCCGGCCCTCCGGTCGCGCGCGATTGCCTCGGTGATCTGCGTGCGCTGTCCTTGCGTGAGCGGCGCATCCGCAAGCACCTTGGCGAAGTCCTCCGTCTGGTACTCCTCGTAGCTGGGGCTGAACGAGAGGCCCACCAGCGACCTGACGCCCCCGTGCGCACGAACGACGAGTTCCCAGAGGGTTGCGTAGACCTCGTGCATCTTGCTGGTGGCCAGCTCGGCCTTCAGCATCTCGCGCTGCAGCTCGTGCTTCAGGTGCTCGGTGTGTCTGCCCAGCTGCGCCTTGTGATCCTCCAGTCTGCGGTCCAGCAGCTTGTCGAACCACTTCACGCCGAGCAGCTGCAGCGTGCCGAGCACGCCCGCCGCGACCGCGGTGGCGCCGCCCAGCACCTTGAGAACCACGTCGAGGGCTTCCGAGACCGTCATTCGGGGAACTGTACCAGGGCGGTTTTGAGCAGCTGCACGTCGCGTTTGTGCTTCTCGTGTGGGCTCAGCGACAGGCGCTCGATCTGGCCCGCGATCGAGATCACCTTCACCGGCGTGTAGCCGATCGTCTCGTCCAGCGCGCTCTTCCAGTGTGCCTCGAAGTCCTCGCCGTCCTCGGGCGTCAAGATGTCGGCGTACAGGGATCCGTCATCGACGGGCAACCGGACCCACCTCGGCGCGGAGAGGCGCTCGACGGTGTAGTCCGGGTGGAAGTACCCGATGGACTGCAAGGCCGCGAGCACCTTCTCGACGTTGGGGACGCCCCTCTCGATCAGCAGGTCAAGCTCGCCCCTGTGTTCCGTGGGCCGGTCGGGCACGTAGTAGATGGTGGCGGCCCCGCCCACGACCAAGTACCGCGCGCCGTGCGCGTTGAGCGCGCGGACGAGCTGGTGGTTGCCGCCGAAGGTACCGATGGGAGCCATCGGGCGCTACGGCTTCCAGGGCATGAGGTGCGGCCGGTACTTCAGCCTGGGCGGGTTGCGGGCGCTGGCGGCCCGCGCCGTCAGCTTGCAGTGCCTGCACAGCCCGTCGGGACCGCGGGCAGACCGATCCTCGGCCGTCAGCTTGGCGCCGCAGTCGGCGCAGGTATGCGGGACCAGCTGCAGCTGGCGGGGCGGGAACGGCAACGGCAACGTCTTGGGAGGCCGCGGGGGCGGCCGGCGCGTCGTGCGCTTCCGCGTATCCCGGCTCGCGGCGGACTTCTGCCGCTGGCGGTAGGCCCGACGTGGCGGGCGGGGCGGTGGGCGCCTGGAAGGCATAGGGGCGAGAGCATAGGACCCCGCCTCGTACACGCGTCAACACGCAAATGGTTTCACTGGGTCGGACCACCGCTTATCCACAGGGGCGGCAGCGCAACCACTCTCCGGCAGGAACAATTCTGACTTATCCACAGCTGTGGATCCACAGCACATCTCACAGGGTTGACAACAGAGTACCTCACAGGCCCCGCCGAAGAAGATCACCACCATCTGGTTCTTCAAGGCCGGGCGGGTGCGGGATGGCCGGGCAACGGAAGAACCTGACCCAGATCGATCGCACGGAAGTGTCCATCTGGGCGCTATGGGCCTTGGTGAGCGGCGGGTCGGCGTCGGGCCCGGGCGACCTGGCTTGGCAGCACCCGTGAAACGGTGTGGTAAAGGCCCGCCCGCCGCTCTACGTCGAGGCGGCCTTCACGGCCCGGCCGACGGTGGCCTTGGGGATGCCCAGCGCGGCTCGGAGAGGGTGGGCCGGCGCGTGAGCTGGGCGATGTCGGAGAGCGTAGTAGCCTGCGAAAAAAAGCGCGGTGCGGTTTTTGCGGGTCATCGAGCAATTTCCTGCGGCGATGGTGTGCCGGAACAGCGATGTATCAGTCCTCATTGAGCTGCTTCTTCACGATCTCCACGGCCTTGGTCCAAGCCTCATTCTGCGACAGACCGTATCCCACGGCCGCAGGACCGATCTTGTTCTGCTTCGCGCCGGTGAAGATGGCGACGGCGCTGACCTGATAGACCTTCACGGTCTTTCCGTCCGGCAGTTGCACGTCTTTCTCGGAGGCGGGTGGTACCTGCACGATGATCCCGTTCTTGATCTCGACGGATGGCATAGCCCGGGAGGTTTATCACTCTAGATTACGCGCGCCAGTGCCCGGCGCACCGTCGTCCGCGGCACCTTCAGCGCGACGGCGATCTGGCGCGTGGACTTGCCCTCCGCCTTCAACCTGCGCACGCGGTCCATGTGGGCGGCGTCGAGCCTGCGGGGCCTGCCCCAGCGGCGGCCTTCCTTCTCGAGGCGGGCGCGGGCGGCGGCGAGCCGCTCCAGCAGCCGCGCCCGCTCCTGCTGCGCCACCCAGCCCATGACGGCGACCAGCAGGTCGCGCACTGGGCCGGTGGTATCGGCCCACGGCTCGCGAACGCTGACCAGCGCCACCCCGGCGGCATCGAGCTTGGCCACGATCGACGCCACGTCGCCGATGCCGCGCCTGCTCAGCCTGTCCAAGCTCCAGACGATCAGCGTCCCGAACCGGCCCGCGTGCGCGTCGGCGAGCATGCGCTCCAGCTGGGGGCGCTTCTGGGCGGCGCCCGACACGCCGTCGTCGCGGTACACCTCGACCACGTGCCAGCCCCGCGCGGCCGCGAGGCGCCTGCAGTCCGGCAGCTGGTGCGCGCTGTCCTGCTGGTCGGTGGAAACTCGGACGTAGATCGCTGCGGCCGTTGCCATGCATGTCTCCTGCCGCCTCAGGCGGTGGACCTACTTCGGTAGGTGTGGCCGATAGTACCCTTGTGGCCCGCCCCCCCGCTAGGGGCCGCCGGCCCTGGGCAGCTGGGGCGCTCCCGACGAGGGGGTTTCCGGCCCACTGGGCGGGCGCGGGCGGCCCGCCAGGGCGCGCAGCTGCGCCAGGGCGGCCCCCAAGGCCCAGCCGGCGCCGCCGCGTGCGAGTCCAGGCACCGGAGGGCCGTTCCTGGGCCACCTACGGGGGTAGGTCAGGGGCGGGGCCCGGGCTGGGATCGCCGCATGTTTTCTCGAACTGGCCGTTTGGAGGGGGTCGGCTGTGCCCATCGCCGGGCCTCCGGTGCCGGCGTGGCCTGCACGTGCAGGACGGACTTCCCGAATCATGCCGGGCGGTTGAGTGCGCTGGTGCCCATGCTCGCCGCCATGCACGCGGCGGGCGCGGGGGTGGTCGCACTGTCCCTCTTCGATGGCCAGTCCACGCGGCCACTGTCCATCAGACCGTGCCTATGCCGTCCACGACGCATTCCGTGGTCAACCGCCCGGAACCCTTCAAGGACTCGGCCCCAGCCTGGCTGAAGTCGGCCCGACTAGGTGTCCAGTCCAAACGGCCAGTGTCCCTTTGCATGCGGCCACTATCCTGGCCAACCAAGAAAGGTTCCCCGGAATCCGAGGAACCTTTGCGTTCTCTACTTGCGGCGAGGTGGCCGGTCCGAGACCACGCCGTGCAGCAGCTCGGCCACTGTCAGGTCGAAGGCGCGGGCCAGCTTGATCAGCGTGCTGAGCTTCACGTCACCCCGGGCGTACTCGATAGCTTGGACGGTTTTCCAGTGGAGCCCGAAGTCTTCGAGGTCGTCCTGCTTCATGCCGTTCGCCTTGCGCAGCTCGCGCACCCGGCGGGCGAGGCGCCTCGCGTGGGCGGGCTTCTGGCGGGTTGGCCGGGCCAAGGACGGCCGGTAGCTACAGGGCGCGGACGGGCTTGTACACCTATCCGGGTAGGTGTATGTTATGGACCTACCCCGGTAGGTTCCCGGGGCCTGGGCGCCATGCAGCTGCTGGTGATCGCCGCCGGGTCGGCCGCCGTCCTGGGCGGCCTGCTCGTCTGGAGGTATCATCGCGGTGGCGGCCCGACGCCGGACTGGGACCGGCCGCCCTCGAAGACCAGCTGCGCCAGGAACGCGCCCGCCGAGTGGACCGGGGCTGAGCAGGCGCCTGGGCCCGAAAAGCATTCGCAAGCCCCAAGCCGGTCGGCTCCCGCTCTCCGGAGGAGGGTGCGCGCAAGGGCTTCTTGATTTTCCACCTCAAATGAGGGAGAAGAATGTGAAGCGTGGCCGCTCGAGGTCAGTCTCGACTTCGCCCGGACTCGCCCCGAGGAGCAAAAAACCCGTGGCTGCTTCCGTTGTGGTCGAACCCCAGCAGGTCGCTGACCGCTTGTCCGAACTCGGGCTCACCGAGGAGATCCTCCGGAACGCCATCATCGCCGGGGACCTGGCGCGCGCCGCCTGCACCGCCAACGATCCGCCGCTCTTCCGCGGCGTCACCTTCTGGGGCCGCACGACCCGGGCGCTCAGGGAGCTGCTCGCGCCGGCCGGCTGGGAGAAGGACGACACCGCCGGCTTCGCAACCGTGCGGAACAAGCAGCTCGGCGTGGCCATCGTCGTCGTGTCGGGGGACATGGGCACGGGCAGCTCGGACGCCACGGTCACCCCGAAGAGCAAGTACCGGAAGGGCACCATCACGATCGCGGCGGTCGACAACAACGCGGCCCAACTGGACCTCTTCGACATGGTGAACGAGGCCCCAGCGCCTCCCACGCCGGACGAGAACGGGATGTTGACGTGGGTGCTCCTCGTCTATCGGGCGCCAGGGAGCAAAGAGATCCGCTCCGAGCTCTCGCTGCCGTCCTCGGTCAGCGACGACGGCAAGATGAGCGATTGGGCGGAGCGCATCCCGCTGGCGCCCATCCCCTACGGCCAAGGAACCTCGACGCCTCCGCCCCTGGCCGGCGAAGAGCTGGACGTTCCGGTTGCCCGGAAGCCGCCGGAGGAGAAGTAGAGCGCATCATGTTCACGCCCAGTCGCCTCACCCTGGCGCGGCAGCGCCGGGGCTTCACCAAGCAGGGCTTGGCCGAGATGATCGGCCTTACCCCGCGCAGCGTCATCGCGTACGAGGCGGGTGACCAAGAGCCGGCCGCTGACACGCTCGAGCGGCTGGCGAAGGTGCTCGACTTTCCCGTGCAGTTTTTCTCGGGTGATGAAGTGGACCAGATCGACCCGGGAGCCGCCAGCTTCCGCGCCCTGAAATCGATGACCGCTCGCCAGCGGGATGCGTCACTTGCCGCCGGGTGCCTCGCCGTCGAGCTCGCGGAGTGGGTCGGTGGACGGTTCCAACTCCAAGCAGCGAACATCCCATCCGACTGCGAATCTATGGCCCCGGAGATCGCTGCGGAGGCCGTCCGAGCGCACTGGTCTCTTGGCGAGCGCCCAATAAGGAACATGGTGCACCTGCTTGAACTGCACGGCGTTCGCGTCTTCTCGCTCGTCGAGGAATGCGTCGAGGTAGACGCGTTCTCGTTGTGGCGCGACGACGTGCCTTTCGTCTTCATCAACACGATGAAGAGTCCGGAGCGCAGCCGCCTCGATGCGGCGCACGAATTGGGCCACCTGGTTCTGCATCGCGGGAGTGAGCGTGGCCGCGAGGCGGAGCACCACGCGAACCGGTTCGCGTCATCGTTCCTCATGCCGCGATCGGCGATCCTGGCGTCGGCGCCTCGTTACCCGAGCCTGCCAAACCTGCTACAGGGTAAGCGGCCTTGGAACGTGTCGGTGGCGGCGTTCGCGCACCGCCTTCATACCGTGGGCCTGATGACAGACTGGCAGTACCGCATGACGTGCGTCGAGCTGAGCACCCGGGGCTTCCGCAAGAACGAACCGAGCAGCTCGGGCGTGCGGGAGACTTCTCAGGTGTGGTCCAAGGTCTTCGCGGCCCTCAGGGAGGACGGCGTCACCAAGGCTGACGTGGCGGCCGAGGTCAGGGTGCCGGTGCGGGAAATCGACGCGCTCGTGTTCGGCCTCGTGAAGATGGGCTCGATCGAAGGGGGAAGAGGACGACGCACGGCACCGCGCGGCCACCTGAAGGTGGTCTAAGGGCCATTGACAAAGTTTGACATTGACGATACTTGCCCTCCATGGAGAACCCAATCACCGCGAAGGCGGCTTTGCTCCAGGCGCTCATCCGGGGCCCGAGCTTCGGCCTCGATCTCATCGACCGCGTGCGGCAGCAGACCGGCGGCCGCCTCTCGCTGAACAATGGCAGCGTGTACCCGGCGCTGCGCGCCCTCGAGCGCGAGGGGCTGGTCAAGTCCTACGAGGGCGAGACCACGCCAGAGCGGGGGGGTAGACCCCGCCGCTACTACAAGATCACCGGCCTGGGGCAGAAGGCGGCGACGCAGAATCGTGAGGCCGCCGGCGCCATCTTCGGCTTCCTCGTCCCAGAGGGGGCGTAGCATGGCGCGCCGAGGCCGGAAGAGGCTCCGCCAGAAGGAACGTCAGCGTCGCGAGACGGAGAGGGCCGCCGCTGAGCGGATCGTGCTGCAGCACTTCCCCCAGGCGAAAATCGCGAGGATGTCCTATGGCCGTGATGGAGCGACGCTCAGGATCGAAGGCGTGGAGGCGGATTCGTTCGAAAAGCTGCAGCGACTCTTGGTAGACGCCGGGTGGGGTTCCGCCAACGGATCGCTGCACCTGACTCCAGGTAGCGGGAAGACCCAGGCCGTGCTTGCGCGCGTCAACCGGCTGGTGATGGTCGAACCCGATTGGATGGAGAACGACGAGCGCGCTCCCGCGCGCATCACCGCGGTGGACCGAGTCGCCAAGTGGTTCGACTTCCTCCAGTTGTGCGTGCCGAAGCGGTTGGCCGACGAGGAGATCGGTGACGCGCTGGAGATGATCAGCCGGTTGATCAGGGATGGGCACCGGCCCTTGACGATCTATTGGAAGGCGTTCACTGCCTCCGTGTTCGTGGTGCTCAACGTGATGCGTGAGTTCACGAGCAGCCTGCTCGGCAGGAAGAACAAGGCGTAGCTCTCACTCGGAAGCCCCCGACGAGGTGCTGTACCCCGGCGCGGGGCCGAGCGGAGTGACGCCGGCAGCCTGCAGTCCACGCTCGGTCTCGACCACCTCGAACGCGACCTTCTGACCCTCGGCCAGGGTGCGGAAGCCGTCCATCAGGATCGCGGTGTGGTGGACGAACACGTCCCTGCCCCCGTCATCCGGCGTGATGAACCCGTAGGCCGCGATGGTGCCCGAGGACGGCAAGTTGGCGACCCTGTACCCCGATGGGCGGATCAAGCTGCACGGCCAGCCGCCGCTGGGGGGTCAGAAAACGTCCAGTGCAGGCACATCCACCTGATCGTCGAGGCGCGGGACGAGCGGGCGCTCGCGCGCGGCATGCAGGGGCTGGGCGTTCGCATCGCCAAGGCGCTGAACCGCCTGATGGGGCGCAAGGGCGCGGTGTTCGCCGACCACTATCACGCCCGCCAGCTCCGCTCGCCCACGCAGGTGGCGAATGCGATCGCCTACGTCCTGATGAACTTCATGCACCACTTTCCCGAGGAAGCCGGCCACCACGCTTCGGACATGCGCGACCGGTTCAGCTCGGCATGGCGCGAGGACGGCACGGACCCGCCCGTGGTGCGCGCCAGGACGTGGTTGCTGAGCGTCGGTTGGCGCATCGCCTGCCGCCCGGTGCTTCTCCGGCTCGCCGGTACCGGCTGACTCGTCTCGTCAGAAGCGTCGTGAGATGCCCGGACGCATCGTGTGCGCCTGCGCCCGGGGATCAGGGGAGCACGGCGATGACACGGACCGGGCCACCGGAGCCGCCGCCGATCTTCATCGGCAGCGCGTAAAGTGTCGCCCCTCGCGCGGGCAGCGCCTCGAGCGCGTCCAGGTTCTCCAGCGCGTAGACGCCGGCGCCCATCAGGACCTGGTGGGCGATGAAGTCCTTCGACGGCCCATGGTCGATCGACGGCGTATCGAGGCCGACGCCAGCGATGCCGCGCGCAACCAGCAACCGCGCGCCGTCTTCGGCGAGCCCCGGGAAATGGAGGTGGCCGGCGTCGTTTGGCGCGTCGTCACCGAAGTACGCTTTGCGATCCGGCCACCTCTTGGACCAGCCAGTGCGCAGCACGACCAGCGCGCCGCGAGGGATCGGCCCGTGCGCCCGCTCGTCCGCCTCGATGTCGCGGGCCGTGACACGATAATCGCGATCCTTGCCCGCCTGTGCAGAGACGTCGATCACCACGGCCGGACCCACCAGCCGCTCGAGCGGGATACGGTCGACAGTGAGGCCGCCCTCGGCGAAGTGGATGGGGGCGTCGACGTGGGTCCCGCCGTGCTCGGGAGCGCAGAAGGAGTTGGCGCTGTAGTAAAAGCCGCCCGGGGTCTTCCCCTGGAAGACCCGCTTGAGTTGGAAGCCGCCGCCGGCGGTGGGCCAGTACAGAGTCCGCGCGTCGAACGAATGGGTGAGATCGACTAGCGTGCCGGCGGCCAACATGAGCGCTAACATTGATCTCTCTACCTCCGCGCCTGCACGATCCGGAAGGCGCGGTAACATTCTAGCTCCGAGCATCGATGAGCTTTCCTGAGCGCGGAGTTCGAGGAGTAGCGCGGACATGCTCCTGACTTGGGCAACTTCCCTCCTGGCCATCATCGGGGCAGCGCATCCGAGGGAGGTGGGGCGCTCGGTTGCGATTACGTTCGACGATTTGCCTGCGGCTGGCGCGATGAACCCCGATGAGGATCGCGCACTGACCGCCGAGGACATACGGAATATCAACACGTCGATCCTGGCGACGCTGCGGGCGCATCGCGTGCCTGCCACGGGTTTCGTGAACGAGCGGGGAATCTCCGCATATGCGGATGCGGCCGAGCGACGCCAGATCCTCGCGCAGTGGATCGACGCGGGGATGGACCTCGGCAACCACACGTTCTCGCATGCCGATTTCAACGGGCTGTCGATCGAGCAGTTTCGCGCCGAGGTGGACAAGGGCGAAGCTTCGATCGCGCCGCTCCTGCGCAAGGCTGGCAAGAAGCTTTCGTACTTCCGCTTTCCGATGAACCATACCGGCGACACCGCGGCGAAGCGCGAGGCCGCCGCCCGATACCTCGCCGGGCGGGGGTACCAGATCGCGACGTGCACGATCGATACCGAGGACTTCGCGTTCGAGCGCGCGTACCGGGTGATGCTCTCGAAGGGCGACACGGGCTCGGCGCAGGGGCTGCGGGAAGAGTACCTGCGGTACACGGCGGCGGAGATCGACTACTACGCGGGTCTCCACAGGCAATTGTTCGGCCGGGAGACCGCGCACGTCCTGATCCTGCACGTCAATCGCATCAATGCCGAGGTCCTGGACGCCGTTCTCAGGTTGTTCGAGGACAGAGGATATCGCTTCGTAACGCTCGCCGAGGCGCAGGGCGATGCCGCATTCCACAGTGCGGACACGCTCGTCACGAAGTTCGGCCCGATGTGGGGCTACCGCTGGGCGCGCGCGCTCGGCGCGAAGATCGACGGCAGCAAGGAGTCCGAGCCGCCGGAGTGGATTCTGCGGTACGGCATGGAATCGCCCGCCCGGTGACGCCCGACCCGGCGCCCCGCGCCGGCGCGGCTTGACGTCGCCAGTCCACCGGCGCAAACGAGAGTCATGTTCGACTTGGAGCAGTTCGTCGCCGACTGCCGTGCCGCCTTGGGCGGCGACGAATCTCATGGAGCAATCCGCGAGATCGTCGCGCGGGCGGTGTCCGAGCCTTCCCTGGTCCTGCGCGCCCTGGGAGAGCCGCGGCGCGCCCAGCTGCAGAAGCTCCACCAGTCCGGTGATCTCACCATCCTGAACGTCGTCTGGGCGCCGGGGATGACCCTGCTGCCCCACGATCACAGGATGTGGGCCGTCATTGGGATCTACACGGGTCGCGAGGACAACATCTTCTGGCGCCGCCTGCCGGGCAGCCCCGGAGGCAAGGTGGAAGCGGTGAGCGCGCGGGCGCTGTGCGAGGGGGACACCGCGCCCCTCGGGCACCAGATCATCCACTCGGTGACCAACCCCATTCCACGCCTCACCGGCGCGATCCACGTCTACGGCGGCGACTTCTTCGGCGTCCCCCGCAGCGAGTGGGACCCGGAGACGCTGCTGGAGCAACCTTCGGACGGCGACCGCACGATGCGGCGGTTCGAAGAGGCCAACGCGCTCCGGGCGAAGCGCTGACTGACGCGGGCGTCTAGCCGCCGACCCGGAACCGGCGTGGTCCGTCCGCTCAACGGAGCAGCAGGCCCTGGAGCCGCCCCCATCCGCCGCTCCTGTAATCTCTGCCCGCCAAGATGCAAGCTCGCCCGCTACCAACGGACCCGAATTCGCGCAGCGCATGGAAGCCAGCTTCGCGGACCGATGTCAGACCCTCTTCGTAGAATCTCTCCCCTCGTGTCTCCGTTTGCTTTTCAGGGTGTGACTCGAGCGGGAGCGCGGCGACGATTCGACTCCGAGACCCGGGGGAGCTCCCGGCCCTGTACAAGTCGGGGGGGAGCTCCCGGCGCGCGAATCTGTACAGCTCGTACAGGTCGGTGCCGGGAGGATCCTCCCCGGCGCTGTACAAGTCGGCCGCGGCGAGCGATCTGCCATCCGTGATCAGGTTCAGCCGGCTGAACTAACGTCCCTGGCCCAATGATTCACTCGTCCCGGGACGGGCCGCGGAATGAATGCCTGAGCCCACGCACACACTCAGTGGACGGACCTGAAGAAAGAGGCATGGTTGTCCCCCTCTAGAGATCGAAGAAGGCCGTCTCCCCTTTGCCCTGCAGGACGACGTCGAACCTGTACGACCCGTCGTCCTGCCGCACCGCGAGCAGCGTGCGCCGCGCGGCCGGATCGGCGATCCCGGTCAGCACCGGATCGCTCTCGTTGGAGGGCTCTCCGGCGAAGTAGATCCGGGTCACCAACTGCTTGAGCAACCCGCGCGCGAAGATGGTCATGTCGATGTGCGGCGCCTGCAGCGCCCCGGCCGGACCGGGGACGCGGCCCGGGCGAATGGTCACGAAGCGGTAGCGGCCCGCCTCGTCGGTCATGGCGCGGCCGAAGCCGGGAAAGCGCGGGTCCGCCGGCCGCCCGTCCTCGGGATGATCGTAGCGGCCGTCCGCGTCGGCCTGCCAGATCTCCAGGACGGCGTCGTCGACCGGGGCGCCGTCGCCGTCGAGAACGCGTCCCTGGATGGCGATCTTCTCGCCGCGCGGACCGTCGCGGATGAGATCGCCCCACTCGGGCCGGTCGAGCCCGAGGCGGAAGAACGGCCCCGCCGTCTGCGAGGGCGTGGCCGCGCTCATCGCGACCCCTCGAACGGCGTCGACTCGCGGCCGCGCAGGACGATGTCGAACCGGTAGCCCAACGCGTACTCGGCCTGGCTCAGCGCTGGATCGTAGGCCGAGATCAAACGCCGCCGTGCTGCTTCGTCGGCCACGCTGTTGTAGATGGGATCGAGCGGCAGCAACGGGTCGCCGGGGAAGTACATCTGCGTGATCAGCCGGGTGGCGAAGGCGGGCCCGAACACCGAGAAGTGGACGTGCGCGGGGCGCCACGCGTTGTAGGTGTTCCGCCAGGGATACGCGCCCGGCAGGATGGTGAGGAACCGGTACTCGCCTCGATCGTTCGTGATTGCCCGGCCTACCCCGGTGAAGTTCGGATCGAGCGGAGCGTCGTGCTGATCCTTCCCGTGGAGGTACCGTCCCGCCGCGTTGCACTGCCACAGCTCGATGAGCGACCCCCGAACCGGCCGGCCGCCTTCCTCGAGGAGCCGCCCCGCCACCAGGATGCGCTGGCCGAGCGCCTCGCCCTTGCCCTGCCGGGTCAGATCGACCAGCTCCGACTCCGCCCGGAACCGCGGCCCGGTGATCTCAGAGAGCGTCTGCGGGAGCGGGAACGGCGCGCGCCCCGGAGCGCGCTTGAGCGTGCTGCCATACTCTCGATGGAGATACGGCGGCTGCTCTCCGGGAGGCGGGCGCGCGTACGAGGACGGGTCGCGGCTCATGGCGTCTTCGCGCTCTCCTCCATCTGCTGATACGCCGCCTGCGCGTGCCGGAACGCCGAGTTGGCCGCCGGAATGCCCGCGTAGGCCGCCACCTGGAGGAGGATCTCCTTCACCTCGTCCGGTGAGACGCCCGTGTTGCGCGTGGCCCGGATGTGCAGCTTCAGCTCCTCCTCGTGTCCGAGCGCGGCGAGCATCGCGATGACCAGCATGCTGCGCGTCTTCCGGTCGAGCCCGGGCCGGGTCCACACGCCGCCCCAGGCGACCTGTGTGGTCCAGGTCTGGAAGTCCTCGTTGAAGGGCGTCGCGTTGCGCAGCGACGAATCGACGTGCGCGCGCCCGAGGACCTCTTTGCGCACTTCGAGACCGCGGTCGAACAGCTCGGGAATCTTCTTCATGGAAGCCTCCTCCTTCAACCCGAAAGGAACTCCAGCACCGGCGCGGTGAAGGCCTCCGCCGCCTCGACGTTGGAGAGATGGGCGGCAGGAAGCTCGACGAGTTTCGCGCCTCGGATCCGATCGGCGATCGCCCGGCCGTGCTCGGGCGGCGTCGCCGGGTCCCGCGAGCCAACCACGACCAGGGTCGGCGCGCGGATTGCGGCGATGGTCTCTCGCTGGTCCATGTCGCGGATCGCCGCGCAGCAAGCCGCATACCCCTCGGCGGGCGTGGTCAGCAGCATGCGACGGACCTTCTCCACCGCCTCGGGTGCTCGCGCGCGGAACTCGGGCGTGAACCATCGCTCGAGCACCTGGGGCGTGACCGCCTCCATGCCCCCGGCGCGCACCGCATCGATACGCGCCTTCCAGAGCTCCTTCGGCCCCAGGTAAGCCGAGGTGTTGCACAGGACCAGCCGCTCGACGCGCTCCGGAGCATTGCAGGCGAGCCACATGCCGACCATGCCGCCCTTCGACAGGCCGCAGAAGCGCACGCGCTTCAGGCCGAGTACGTCGAGCAACGCGAGGACGTCGCGCCCCAGGTCCTCGATGCGATAGGCCCCCGGCGGCACGGCCGACTGTCCGTGGCCGCGGCTGTCGTAGCGAAGGACGCGGAATCGGGCCGCCAGCGCGTCCATCTGCGGGTCCCACATGCCGAGATTCGTGCCCAGCGAGTTCGAGAGCACCAGCGGCGGCGCCTCGGGCTTGCCGTCGAATCTGTAGAAGATCCGGACGCCGCCTGCGTCGGCGAAGGGCATCTCAAGTCGCCTCCCGGCGCCGGCGCCGCTGCGCCAGCACCCGATCGATGAATGCCACGGATTGCCCGAGATAGTGACGCGGCTCGAAGACGGCGGCGAGATCGCGGGGGGAGAGATGTTGGCTCACGGCGGGATCCTCCCCGAGCACGTCCTGGAGCTTCATCCCCGTCTCGCGGGCGCGGCGGCTCGCCTGCTCGACCAACTCGTGCGCCCGCGGCCTGCCGATGCGCGCGGCCAGCGCCATCGCGGCGGCTTCCGCCAGGATGGCTCCCCGGGTCTCGTCCAGGTTCGCCCGCATCCGGGCCGCGTCGACCTCCAGCCCCTCGACCGCCTCGGCCATCTGCCGCAGGGACCCTGCCGCGAGCGATGCGAGCTCGGGCAGCGTCTCCCATTCCGCGTGCCAACCCCCAAGCCCGCGCTCGTGCTCCTGCACCATCGCGGAGAGCATCGTCGAGACGAGCCCGGGCGCGCGCGCGGCCGCCGCCAGCGCGACCGCGGCGGCCACCGGGTTGCGCTTCTGCGGCATGGTGGACGAGACGCCCCGCCCTTCGGCCGCCGGCTCGAACGCCTCGGCCACCTCGGTCTGCATGAGCAGGGACAGATCGCGTGCCATCTTGCCCAGCATGCCGGTCAAGAGGCCCAGGAAAGCGGCGACCTCCGCGAAGCGGTCGCGGTGCGCATGCCAGGGCATCGGCGGCAACGCGAGCCCCAGCTCGTTGGCGAGCGCCTCGGCCACCTCGAGTCCCCGTCCGCCGAGCGCGGCGAGCGTCCCGGCAGCGCCTCCCAGCTGCAGCACCAGCGCGCGCGTCCGCATTTCCGGGAGGCGCGCGGCGTGGCGCTCGACCGCGTCGAGCCATCCGGCCATCTTCACGCCGAGGGTGATGGGAACCGCATGCTGCAGCCAGGTCCGTCCGGCAAGCAGCGTCGCCTTGTGCTCCTCGGCCCGCCCGGCCAGGGCGGCCGAGAGCCGCTCGAGATCCTCGCCCAGGACCGTCGCGAGCTGGCGGAGCTGCAGCACCAGGCCAGTGTCCATCGCGTCCTGGCTGGTCGCGCCCCAGTGCACGTAGCGGGCAGCGTCCGCATCGTCCCTTGCCACCAGCGCGGTGAGCGCGGCGACCATGGGGATCGCCGGGTTGCCTGCCTTCGCCGCGCCCTCGGCCAGGCGGGCAAGGTCGAACAGCTCGGCGCGGCACCGGCGTCCGATCGGCTCGGCGGCGGCCGCGGGGATGACGCCCGCGCACGCCTCGGCACGGGCCAGCGCCGCCTCGAAGTCGAGCATCCCCTGCAGCCGCCCGCGATCGCCGAAGATCGCCGAGGCCTCCGGGGAGCTGAACAGGCCGGCGAGGAGCTCAGGCATCGGCCGCCTCCCCGTCGCTCTTGCGCTGCCGGATCAGCTCGTGGCCGGCCGCGTGCGGAATCAGATGCGTGAACCCTTCCAGGGCCACGACGTCGCCATCGCGGACCAGCTCACGGACGGCTTCCCGCAAGGACGTCATCCGCGTCATTCTATGCCCTCCAGAGGAAGGCCGACGTAGTTCTCCGCCAGCGACACCTGCGCCGCGCGCGAGCTGGTCAGGTACTGCAGCTCGGCCAGCTGAAGCCGCCGCGTGAACGCGTCGCTCGTCTCGTCCCTGTGGGTGAGCGCGGTCATCCAGCGCGAGAACCGCTCCGCTAGCCAGACCCGCCGCAGGCAGATCGCCGAATAGCGTTCGAGCAGCTCCGTCCGGCCGGACTCGAAGAAGGCCGCCAGGGCGCGCGAGAGCACGCGCACGTCGGCCACCGCCAGGTTCATCCCTTTCGCGCCGGTGGGCGGGACGATGTGCGCCGCGTCGCCGGCCAGAAAGAGCCTGCCGTGCTGCATCGGGTCGATGACGAAGCTGCGCATCGCCACGATGCCCTTCTGGACGATGGGCCCCTCGGCCACCCGGAACCCGTCCTTCCCCCCGAGGCGCGCCCGGAACTCTTCCCAGATGCGCTCCTCGGACCAGCGCTCCTCATCGTCGCGCGGGTCGCACTGAAAGTAGAGCCGCTGCAGCTCTGGCGAGCGGGTGCTGACCAGCGCGAAGCCGCGGTCGTGGTGCGTGTAGATCAGCTCTTCGGTGGCACGGGGCGCCCGGGCCAGGATGCCGAACCACCCGAACGGGTAGACGTGCTCGTAGTCCGTCCGGATGGACTGCGGAATGGCGGATCGGCAGACGCCGTGGAACCCGTCGCAGCCGGCGACGAAGTCGCAGGAGATCTCGCGCTCGCCGCCCCGGTGGCGGAACCGGATCCTCGGGCTGCGGGAGTCCACGTCGTGCACCGAGACGTCCGAGACCTCGAAGAGCAGCTCTCCTTTGGCCTGGATCCGGGCAGCGACCAGGTCCTTGATCACCTCGTGCTGCGCGTAGAGCGTGATGGCTTTTCCGCCGGTCAGCTCGTGGAGGTCGATGCGGTGCGTCTCGCCCCCGAACCGCAGATTGATTCCCCGGTGCACGTCGCCTTCGCGCTTCATCCGCTCGCCCACGCCCGTCGCGATCAGCAGATCCACCGTGCCCTGCTCGAGCACCCCCGCTCGGATGGTCGACTCGATCTCCGCACGGCTGCGCAGCTCGAGGACCACCGACTGGATGCCCTCGAGGTGCAGCAGGTGCGCGAGGAGCAGTCCCGCCGGTCCGGCGCCAACGATGCCGACCTGGGTATCGTGGCTCACGCAGGAAAAGATCCTCTCGATCCCGCGCGCCCGCAAGCGCCGCGGTACACTTGCCGCGCGCGGCGTTTGACGGACCAGGGTGACTTCTGTCGTACTGACGGGATCCGGTGTCACTTCAAACGTGGGGTCCCGCAATGTCCAGGCAGACTTTCTCCCGCCGCGCATTGCTCACCGCGACGGGAGCCGCCGCCGCCTCGAGCCTTCTTCCCCGCCGGGCGTTCCCGGCCAGCAAGGCGAAGATCCGCATCGGCCTTCTCCTGCCCTACTCCGGCACTTACGCGGCACTGGGCAACAACATCACCGACGCGATGAAGCTGGCCGCGCGCGAGCGCGACAACAAGCTCGCCGGCCGCGAGATCGACTGGGTGGCCGTGGACGACGAGTCCGATCCGGCCAAGGCGCCCGCCAACGTGAACAAGCTGGTGGTGGGGGAGAAGGTCGATATCCTCACCGGGCCGGTCCACTCCGGCGTGGCGATGGCGATGATGCAGATCGTCCGCCAGGAGAAGACGCTCACCATCGTCACCAACGCGGGCGCGCAGGCGATCACCGGCCAGCTCTGCGCACCGAATGTGTTCCGCACCTCGTTCTCCAACTGGCAGACCTCATACCCGTGCGCCGACGTGGTGCTGAAGGACGGCCGCAAGAGCGCGGTCCTGATGTTCTGGAACTACAGCTTCGGGCAGGAATCGATGGCCGCGTTCAAGGAGGGGTTCACCAAGGGCGGCGGCACCATCGTCAAGGAGATCCCCGTCCCGTTCCCCACCACGGAATTCCAGGCGAACCTCTCGGAGATCGCCGCCCTGAAGCCCGAAGCGGTGTTCGTCTTCTTCGCCGGCGCCGGCGCAGCCAAGTTCGTCAAGGACTACGCCGACGCCGGCCTGCGGGAGAAAGTCCCGCTCTACGGCAGCGGATTCCTCACCGAGGGCGTGCTGAACGCCCAGGGGCAGGCGGCCGAAGGCATCAAGACCACGCTGCACTACGCGGACAGCCTGGCCACGAACGCGAACCGCGACTTTCGCGTGGCCTTCAAGAAGGCGACCACCCGCGACGCCGACGTCTACGCGGTAGCGGGCTACGACACCATCCGGATACTCGCCACCGCGCTGGAGAAGGTGAAGGGTGACACCGGCGCGCGCAAGGAGCTGATCGCGGCGCTCGAGTCCGTCGAGCTGGAGAGCCCGCGCGGACCGTTCCGGTTCTCCAAGGCGCACAACCCGGTGCAGAACGTCTACGCGCGCCAGGTGAAAGGCGGCCGCGAGATCGTGCTGGGCGTCGCGCAGAAGGACGCCGAGGATCCGGCGTTCGGTTGCACGATGGCGACATGACCCTTCCGCTGTTCGCGCTGCAGATCTTGAACGGGGTCGAGTACGGCCTGCTCCTGTTCCTGGTCGCGAGCGGCCTGACGCTCATCTTCGGCGTGCTCGGGGTGCTCAACTTCGCGCACGGGTCGTTCTACATGCTGGGCGCGTACCTGGCGTACTGGATCGGCGAGCGCACCGGCAGCCTGGCGGCGGCGATCGCCTTGGGCGTCCCGCTCATGTTCGCCGCCGGCTGGCTGGTGGAGCGCCTGGCCGTGTCGCGGCTGTACGGCCGCGACCACCTCTCCCAGCTGCTGCTCACCTATGGCCTGGTGCTGATCTTCAATGAATTGCAGCGCGCGCTCTTCGGCAACGAGGTGCACGGGGTCGCCACCCCGAGCTTGCTCTCGTTCCGCCTGCCGCTGGGAGAGCTGCAGTCGTGGCCGGCCTATCGCGCCTTCACCTGCGTTGCCTGCCTCGTGCTCGCGGCGGCCATCCGCCACGTGCTGCTGCGCACGCGCTTCGGCATGCGCGTCCGCGCGGGCGCGGTGAATCCGGAGATGGTCGAGGCGCTCGGCGTCGACGTGCGGCGCCTGCTCTCGCTCTTGTTCAGCGCCGGGACCGCGCTGGCGGCGCTGGCGGGAATCCTCGCCGCGCCGCTCACCACCGTTTACCCGGGCATGGGCGAAGGCGTGCTGATCGTCTCCTTCGTGGTGGTGGTGATCGGCGGAATCGGTTCGGTCAAGGGGGCTTTCTTCGGCGCCCTCCTGGTGGGGCTTGCCGATACGCTGGGCAAGGTGCTACTGCCCGGCATCTCCAGCGCGATGGTCTACGCCGTCATGGCCGCGGTGCTGCTCTGGCGCCCGCGCGGCCTCTTCGGCCAGCCCGCCGAGGCGCGATGACGCTGCCGCGGAGCGTGCGGGCTGGGCTCCTGGCGGGCGCCCTCGTGTTCGCGCTCGTCCCGCTGTCGGGCGATCGGTTCTGGCTGCAATTCGCGGGCAAGGTGATGATCACCTGCCTGTTCGCGGTGAGCCTCGACCTCCTGGTCGGCTACGCCGGGCTGGTGAGCCTCGCTCATTCGGCGTTCTTCGGTCTGTCCGCGTATCTGTTGGCGGGGCTCACGAACCAACTCCAGCTGGTCAACCTGGTCGCCACCCTTCCGCTCTGCATCGCTTTCGCCGCCCTGGCCGCGCTGCTGATCGGCTGGCTCAGCCTGCGCGCCACCGGCGTCTACTTCGTGATGGTGACGCTGGCGTTCGCGCAGATGCTCTACTACCTGTTCAGCGAGTCCCCTGCCCTGGGCGGATCCGACGGCCTCTACATCCTCGAGCGCCCGCGGCTGACCATTCTCGGGCGCACCGTTCTCGATCTGGGCAACCACCTCGCCGCCTACGCGGCCATCTGGATCGCCCTGGTGCTCTCCTTCCTGTTCTTGCGGCGGACCGTGCGATCGCCGTTCGGCCGGGTGCTCACGGCGATCCGCATCAACGAAGGCAGGATGAGGACGCTCGGGTACGGGACCTTCCGCTACAAGCTCGCGGCGTTCGTGCTGGGCGGCGCCCTGGCCGGGCTGGCCGGCTACCTCGACGCGACCCTGTACGGATTCGCCAATCCAGCGGAATTCGGCTGGCGCCAATCGGGGCTGGTGCTGGTCACCGTGCTCCTCGGGGGCAAGGGGACGCTCTACGGACCGGCGCTGGGCGCCGTCCTCCTCAGCGTGCTGGAGCATTTCGCCGAGCGTGCCACCGAGCATTGGAACGCGCTGGTCGGTGCTGCCGTGATCGCGGTGGTCCTGTTCCTTCCCCGCGGAGTCGCCGGGCTCCTCGAGGGCAGCCGTGGCTGAGGCCCTGCTGGAAACCTTCGGGCTGACGCGCCGATTCGGCGCGCTGGCGGCGGTCGACGGCGTCTCGCTGCGCTTCGAGCGCGGCACCGTGCACGCGATCATCGGCCCGAACGGCGCGGGCAAGTCCACCTTCCTCAACCTGCTCTCCGGCGAGCTGCGCGCCACCGCGGGACGGGTGCGCTTTCGCGGGCAGGACGTCACCCGCGCGCCGCCCGACGCGCTCTCCCGGATGGGGATCGGGCGCAGCTACCAGACGGCGAACATCTTCCCCGAGCTCACCTGCGCGGAATGCGTGTGGCTGGCCGCGCACTCGCGGCATCCGGCGCGGTTTTCGCTGCGAGACGACCCGGAGTCGGCCTCGCGCGGCGATCGGGCGCTGGAGGCGTGCGGGCTCTTGGGGCGGCGCCTGTCGCCCGCCTCCGATCTGAGCTACGGAGAGCAGAGACAGCTCGAGATCGCCATGGTCCTGGCCACCGACCCGGAGCTGCTCCTCGTCGACGAGCCGCTGGCGGGGCTGAGCCACGACGAGGCGCGGATCGTGCTCGCGCTTCTGCGCGAGGTGGCCCAGCGGCGCACGCTCGTGCTCATCGAGCACGACATGGACGCCGTGTTCTCCGTCGCCCAGACGGTGACCGTGCTCGCCGGCGGGCGCGTGCTCGAGAGCGGTCCGCCCGGCGCCATCCGGGAGAGCCCGCGCGTCCGCGAGGCCTACCTCGGCGAGGACGAGCCGTGACGCAGCCGCTCCTCGAGGCGCGCGATCTGCACACCTTCTACGGCGCGAGCCACGTCCTGCACGGCGTGAGCCTCGCCGTCGCACCCGGCGAGACGCTGACGCTGATGGGGCGAAACGGGATGGGCAAGACGACCACCATCCGCTCGGTGCTGGGGCTCACCGCGGCGCGCTCCGGAGAGGTGCTGGTCCGGGGCACGCGGGTGACCGGCTGGCCGGCGCACCGGATCGCGCAGCTGGGCATCGCGCTGGTGCCCGAGGGCCGCGGCATCTTTCCGTCACTCACGGTCCACGAGAATCTAGTGATGGCGGCCCGCCCGGGGCGCTGGACCCAGGAGCGCGCGCTCGAGCTGTTCCCGCAGGTGCGCGAACGGCTGGATCACCTGGGCTCGCAACTCTCCGGGGGCGAGCAGCAGATGGTGGCCATCGCCCGGGCGCTGCTCACCAATCCGGAGCTGATCGTCCTGGACGGCGCGACGGAGGGACTGGCGCCGGTGGTGCGGCGGGAGATCTGGTCCGCGCTCCGCCGGCTGCGCGGCGAAGGAACCGCGGCGCTGATCGTCGACAAGGAGGTGCGCCGGCTCCTGGAGATCGGCGACCGCCACCTGATCCTGGTCAAGGGGCGGGTCGCCTTCTCCGGCACTACCGCGGAGTTCCGGGCACGCGCGGAGCAGAACCTGGCCCTGCTCCGCGCGTGAGCAGTGCTTCAGAACAGGAAAAGGCCGGTGAAGAAGATGCGGGAGTTGTTCGCCAGCGCGTTTCCCGCGACCTTGCGCTGCAGCGTACGCGCGAATTCGAGGCCGAACCGCACGCCGGGCCAGGGGTCGACGATCAGGTTGGCGTCCCAAAAGATCTGCTGGAACCAGTTCGCGCCCGTGAAGAGCTGGATGTTGTCCGAGTACACGTTGCTGTAGTTGCCCGCCAGGATCACCTTCCCGTAGGAGATCTGGGCGTCGAGGAGCAGCGTGCGCCACTCGACCGTCCGCAAGATCCCGCTCGTGTCCCACCCCGCCGGTCCGGGATCGAGGTTCTGGAACGGAGCATACGCTGCCACGGTGACGCCCGTCGGCTGACCGGCGTTCGCCAAGCCGCCGTTCAGACCGGTGAAGAGGTCGGAGTAGCCGCTGCCGTGGGTGTACTCGCCGAGGACTGAGATGGCGAGGTTGCCGCGCTCCTTGGCCGGCAGCACCGGCACGAAGGCGTCCACGGCGATGACGCTGCCCGTCACCGAGGTGGTGGCCGTGGTGCTCGCGCCCGTGGCCGTGGCCGCCGTCGCTAGCTTGAACCAGCGGACGGCGCCGCTCACCGCCACCGAGAGGGGGCTGATGGTGGTGGCGGTCCCGCCGATGCTCTGCACTCCGGTCCAACCGGGGAAATTGAGCTTCAACCCGCCCTGGAGCTCCGGAACCTCGGAATCCTGCTGCGGGGGCCGCTGCGCGCCGCCGGCCACCTCGACCGAGAACAGCTTCGCATCGAAAATGTGGCTGAGCCTGACCTGCGGGTTGCGGCCGAAGAGCTGGCCGGGCAACCCCTGGTACTGCACGCTGGTCGGGAAGAAGGCGGCCTCGAACCCGATCAGGTTCCACGTTTGCCCGATCCAGAACGTCACTACGTCGGTATCGATCTGCATGAGGCCGTGGCGGATTCGCGGCGTGGCGTTCACGAAGAAGTTGGTTTCGGTCCCTACCCGTGCAGCTGAGTTGGTGACGGCGAAGGGCGAGTTGCCGAGGAAGTCCATCTCGAAGAGTCCCCTCACCCGGACGCCGCTCACTTCCGGGGCGGCGAAGCGAATGCCCAGGCGGGTGCCGCGCGAGCTGAACACGGTGCGTCCGTTGTCGCCGGAAACCGTGCCGGGCAGGTTGAGGGTCGGGTGACCGCCGTACTGCTCGACGACTACCCGTTGCGAGTCATGGACGGCGACGCCCTCCAGGTAGCCGTACAACGTGGTGACGAAGCGCCCGAGCACGAAGGTGGGCGCGGTGGCCGCGCGCTGCCCGACCTCGATCAGTTGCCGAAGGGCGGCGGCGTACTCCTCGTCCGTCATCATGCCCTTCCTGTGGAGCGCATCGAGTGTGGTCAGGGTGAGCGTGAAGTCCGTGCGCTCGGCCACCTTCGGCGGGATCTGCGGCATCGCAGTCCCAGAGGCGCTTCCGGACTGTTGTTCGGCGGGATCCGGACTCGCCGGATCGGAGCGCGCCATGGCGGGCGCCAGCATCAATGCGACGACGACGGAAAGGGCTCTGCCGGTCACATCAGCCTCCTTGGAAGATACTGACGAGGCAGGCCGATGTTTGCTCGCGATCCCCCTGTCGTGAGCCTGCCGGGGGCGCACGATTGCACAAGTCCATACCGGACTTCCAGGGGAGGGGTCCGCCGGGCAGGAGCGGATCTGCTGTGCTGCGTCACGCGGCGCTGGCGGACGTCCGGTACCAGCGCAGGTGCCGGCGCGTGAACCAGGCGATCAAAGCGTCCACGCCGACCGCGAATCCGGCCAGGAGCAGCACGGCGACGAAGGCAGCGTCGTGGTGGAACGTCCGTGATTGGAAGAGGATGAAGTAGCCAAGCCCGTCGATGGAGATGAAGAACTCGGCTACCACTGCTCCGACCAGCGCGCGCCCCACCGCCAGGCGGACGCCGGCCAGGAGGTACGGCAAGGACGAAGGGAGCGTGATCCCGAACCAGACATCCGTCCAGTGGGCGCGGCAGGCGCGGGCGACCTCCAGGTACTCGGCCGGGACCGAGCGCGCCCCGTCGCCCGCGTTCATTGCGATGGGGAAGAATGCGGCGAAGACCACCGTCGCCAGCCGCGCCGCGGAGCTGTAGCCGAACCAGATCGTCAAGAGCGGCAGGATGGCCACCATCGGCATCGCGTAGAGCCCGTTCACGTAGAGCCCCAGCAGGCGCTCGACGATCTTCACCCGGCCCATGGCCAGGCCGACCAACGTGCCCGAGACGACCGCGATGAGGAGCCCTTCCACCACCGCCCGTAACGTGATGCCCGCCGAGCGAAGCATGCCCGGGCTGGCCAGCGCCTCCGGCAGCGCGCGCAGGATCCCGGTCGGCCGCGCCACGTAGGCGGGGGCGAAGAGACGCACCACGATCTCCCATGCTCCGAGGACCAGAACGCCTCCGGCGAGCTTGGTGAGGAGCGTCGAGTCCGCGAGTCTCTTCATCGGGAGAGCCCCCGCCAGGCGGTGAAGCGGTCCTCGAGCGCGCGGCCCAAGCCCAGCAACGCAACGCCGAGAAGCGTGATGACGAGCACGGTCGCGAGCAGGGCCGCGGTGTCGAAGTTCCTGCCCGACGTCATCAGGAGCTGCCCGATCCCGCTGGCGCTGAGGAAGAACTCGGCGGCGACCACGCCGACCAGCCCGCGGCCGATCGCCTGCCGCACGCCGGTCATCGCGTAGGGGAAGGTGCCGGGGAGCATGACGTCGCGCCAGATCGCCCACTCGCCCGAGCGGTACGAGCGGGCCACCTCGATCAGCTCGGGCCGCACGCTGTCCGCGCCCTCGATGGTGTTGTAGAGGATGGGGAAGAAGCAGAAGAGGAACACCACCAGCACCTTGGCGCCCAGCTCGAGCCCGAAGATGGAGAGGATGAACGGGATCAGCGCCACCATCGGCATGGCGTTCACCAGCGCGATGTAGTCGGAGAGGGCGACGCGCAGGACCCGGGCGCGCGAGAGCAAAAGGCCGAACGGCAGCGCGGTGAGCAGCGCGATGCCCAAACCGGCCAGGTAGAGCGCGAGCGACCCACCCACGCTCTGGCCCAGCTCGCCCGTCTCGATCATCTCCCAGAGCCGGGCGATCGTCGCCGAGAACGGCGCCGCCACGGCCGGGTTCGCCCGCCGGCCGGCGAATTCCCACAGGGCAGCGCCGCCGAGGACGCTCACGGCGTACGTCGCCCACCGCACGCTGCGCGCCTCCGGATCCAGCATGACCCCTACTTCTTGAGCAGCGCTTCGGCTTCTTTCCACACGCCGCGGTCGACCAGCCGTTCGTAGGCGACCGGCTCCTTCCCCGGTTTGATGCCGCCGACCTCCTTCTCGGTCGCGATCACCCGGTCCAGGTTGACCTTGCCGAGGCCGTCGTCCTCGAGCGGCCAATACTTGATTTTGTAGAAGTGCGGGAGCGCCTGCTTCGCCACCTGGGCGGTGCGGCCGGTCACGGTGGCGATGTTCGCCACGCGGTCGGCGTTCTTGGGATCGACCATGTACCGGGCCGCTTCAATCAGGCCGGCCAGAACGCGGGCATACGCGGCGCGCTTCTGCTCCAGCGACTTCCGGGTGGAGACGATCAGGTTGTAGTGGCTGACCGGGGCGACCTCGTGGAAGGTCGAGACGATGGTCAGCTTCTTGCCCATCTGCTCCTCGAGGACCGGCACGTCGTCGGTGTGCAGCACGCCGATCTTGATCTGGCCGGCGATCATCGCCGCTCCGACGTTCGAGCTGAGGCTGACCAGCTTGACCTGGTCCACCTTGAGCCCGCAGGGGTGCAGGAACGCGGCCAGCGCGACGGCGCGCGCGCCGCCGACCGAGTCGACCCCGACCGCCTGGTCCTTGAGCGCTTCGCATTTCACGCCGGGCTCGGTGGAGGCGAGCAGCCAATCGGGATTGGCCATCCCGTAGATGCCGACCAGGTCGACTCCGGCGTTGGACACCATGCGGACGATCACGGGGGTGGGCGAGAGCGACAGGTCGATGTTCCCGGTGACCACGGCCTGCGCCGCGGCCGCGCCCGAGTCGAACGGCCGGACTTCGACCTCCACGTCATGCTTCTTGAAGAATCCCTCGTCCCTCGCCACGTACGCGACCAGCCCCGAGAACACCGGCGGCACTCCCGGCACCGCCATTGTGACCTTGTCCGCCCCAGACGCCCCCGGCGCGGCAACGGCGACCAGGATGGCGGTGAGCACGCTGCGTCCCGCGACCCGCCTCGTTCGCATGGGCTCCCTCCGGACCGTCCTTTTCCAGTATGCCAGAACCTGCGGGCGGCGGTCCGACCGCGGTCGGACCCGGGTGCACGCCCAGATTGAGGTTTTTCTTTGGGGGCTGAAAAAAGCCGAAACGATTTCGATCGCTTGCGCGAGGGGGCTTTACGTCGGCCGTCCCGATGATCCGACGGTCGGAATGACATCCGAGAACGCCTGGAACGGGGGAAGATACCCCCAGACCCGACATGTACCAGCTGTACAGGGCCGCGGACCGGACCTCTCCCCCCGCGCCGGTGATTGCACAAGCGGGGCGCACGCGCGGCCTCAAACTGATCTTCATTCACTACGAACACGGCGCGGATGCGCACCCAATGACCCCGGAAGGCAAGCCCCTCCCGCCGACCTCGACCTCACTGCCGTCCTCCGCCGATCGCGGCGGTCGCCACGCCGGCAACCGCGAGCGCGGTGGTCACTGCGAACCCGAGGTCGATCGCACGGACCAGCGCACCGGGGCCGCCCTGGTGCATGACGGTGGTGAGGATGGCGCCCGCGAGGCCCACCCCGAGCACCATGCCGGCGTTTCGCGCGGTGGCCAGCACGCCGGCCGCGATGCCTTGCCGGTTGGCCGGCGCCGCTCCCATGAGGCCGCTGTTGTTCGGCGCGATGAAGATCCCCGTCCCCAGGCCGCAGACGGCGAGGTCCAAGGCGACGCGCCCGAGCGGCGTGGCGGCATCGAGCCGGGAGAGGAGGAACAGCCCGAACGCGAGCAGCGCCATCCCCGCCATCGCCGGGATGCGGGTACCGATCCGGTCGGAGAGGGTTCCCGCGAGCGGCGCCACGAACATCATCACCAGGGGCTGCGCGGTCAGAAGCAGGCCGGCGCGCGCCGGGCCCAGGCCGCGGCCCTCGATCAGGTAGAACGGCACCAGGAAGAGGATGCCGTACACGCAGACGTAGTTGATCACCGCGCTGGCGGTCGCGCCGGCGAACGCGGGCCGCGCGAAGAGGGACAGATCCAGCATCGGGCGCGGCGCGCGCCGCTCGATGCGCAGGAACACCGCGAGCAGCACGAACGAGACGAAGAGCAGCCCTAGGATGGCGGGCGAGGACCATCCCCAGGCGTGGCCTTGGTTGAGCCCCAACAGCAGCGCTAGCAAGCCGGCGAAGAAGGTCGCCGCTCCCGACCAGTCGAACCCCCGCTCGGCGCGCTCGGGCGCATCGGGGACGATGAACCGGGCGCTCAGGAAGAAAGCCACCGCGCCGACCGGCACGTTGATGTAGAAGACCGCGCGCCAGCTCCAGTGCTGCGCGAGGAGGCCGCCCAAGGACGGCCCCACAGTCAGCCCGAGGTACGTCATCGTCGCCTGCAGGCCCAGCGCCTGGCCGCGCTGCTGCGGCGGGAAGGTCTTGGTCAGGATGGCGGGCGAGTTCGCGAACTGCATGGATGCGCTGATCGCCTGCAGCGCCCGGAAGCCGATCAGCCATTCCGCCGAGGGGGCGAGCCCGCAGAGCGCCGAGCTGGCGACGAAACCAGCCACGCCCCACAGGTACACCGAGCGGTGGCCGCGCGCGTCTCCCAGCCGGCCGAACCCGAGGAGCAGCCCGCTCACCACTAGCAGGTAGACCGTCACCACCCATTCGACGGTGGCGATGTCGGTGCGCAGCTGATCGCGCATCACCGGGAGGATGGCGTTGACCACGCTGCCATCCAGCGCGGACATGAAGGTCCCGGTGCCGACGGCGACCAACACCCACCACTTGCGCGGGCCCTGCGCCCGGACGGCCGGGATCTCCTGGTCCGCGCGCATGCGCGCCGCAGCGTATCTGGACCGCCGACGCGCGCAAGCGAGCGCGTCCCCTCGCAAGCATGGCAGTATCCCATCCGATGACTCCCACGACTCCTGTGGCGCGCGTCGAGGTCGGGTCCTTCCGCCGCGACGGCGTGGAGATCCTGCGCGAAGTTCGCTGGACCATCGGCAAAGGCGAGCATTGGGTGCTGCTCGGCCCCAACGGCTCGGGCAAGACCTCGCTGCTGCGGATCCTCGCGGCGTACGAGTGGCCCAGCCAGGGCGAGGTGGAAGTGCTGGGCGAGAAGTTCGGCCGCTACGATCTGCGCGAGCTGCGCAAGCGCATCGGCCTGGTCTGCCCCGCCCTCTTGCCCCGGTTCCCCCACTGGGACGACGCGCGCTCCATCGTGCTCTCGGGGATCGATGCGGCCATCGGCCGGAACCGCAAGTTCACCACGGAGGAAGAGCAGCGCGCGCTCGCCGCGCTGGAGGCCGTCGCCGCCGGGCACATCGCGCGGCGGCCCTTCGGGGCGCTCTCCGAAGGGGAGCGCCAGCGGGTGCTGATCGCGCGCGCGTTCCTGCCCGCGCCGGCGCTCTTGGTCCTGGACGAGCCGTGCGAAGGGCTCGACCCCCTCGCGCGCGAGCGCCTGCTCGAGGACCTGGCCCGTTTCGCCGCGCGGCCGGGCGCCCCGACGATGGTGCTGGTGACACACCACCTGGAGGAGATTCCGCCTTTCGTGTCGCACGGATTGCTGCTCGGCGAGGGCGCGGTCGTCGCGATGGGGAAGGTGGAGGAAGTGGTCACCGACGGGAACTTGTCTCGCGCCTTCGGAGTGCCGTGCGAGGTCAGGAGGGAGGGAGCGCGCCGGTACTCCCTCCGCTTCAGAGGAGCTTGACGCCCGGCTCGCAATTCGACAGCGTGGAGCCCGTTGCGCAAGGAGCACGCGCATGGCCACCATCCAAAGGAACGTGGTCCGGGACGTCGTCAGCCTCGAGGCCTCCACGCCCTGCCGCGAGGCGGCGAAGCTCATGGCGCAAAAGAAGATCGGGGCGGTCGCGGTCAAGCGAGGCGGCGTGATCGTCGGGCTGGTCAGCGAGCGCGACCTGATCGGCAAGTGCCTCGCCGGCGGAGGCACCTGCGACGCGCCCATTGGCGAGGCGATGCGCGCCGACCTCCCCCGGATCGACGCGCTCGCCACGGAGAGCGAGTGCGCGGTCCTGATGCGGGACCAGTACACCCGGCATCTACTGGTGGAGGAGGACGGCCGGGTCGCTGGAATCATCTCCATGCGCGACGTGATCGTCCTGATGCTCGACGAGAAGCAGTTCCTCATCGATCAGCTGAACGTCTACATCTCCGGCCGGTGAGCGACAGGGTGCGCGGCGAATGAAGGCCGCCGTCGTCAGGGAGCTCGCCGAGGGCGAGAAGAGGGTCGCAGCCGTCCCCGCCACGGTGGAGAAGATGGTGAAGGCGGGGATCGAGGTCTCCGTCGAATCGGAGGCAGGTCTCGCCTCCGGCTTCCAGGACGCCGAGTACCGGGAAGCGGGAGCCCGGGTAGCGCCGTCCGCGGACGCTGCCCTGGCCGGGGCGGAGCTCGTGCTCGGGGTCCAGAGGCCGCGCCCGGACCAGCTGGACCGCATTCCAGTGGGCTGCGTGTTGATCGCCTCGGGTCTTCGCGCGGGAGCGGATCTGCTGGAGAAGCTGCGCGCCCGCAGGATCACCGCGCTGTCGCTCGACCTGGTGCCGAGGATCGCCCGGGCGCAGAGCATGGACGTGCTCAGCTCCATGGCGAACATCGCGGGCTACAAGGGCGTGCTCCTCGGCGCGGGCGCCCTGGCCAAGTTCTTTCCCATGTTGATGACCGCCGCGGGCACGGTCCTGCCGGCGAAAGTCCTGGTGCTCGGCGCGGGAGTGGCCGGCCTGCAAGCCATCGCGACCGCCAGGCGCCTGGGCGCGGCGGTGACCGGCTACGACATCCGACCTGCGGTCAAGGAACAGGTGGAGAGCCTCGGCGCCCGCTTCCTCGACGCCGGCGTCGAGGAAGCGGCGGAGGACGCCAAGGGCTACGCCAAGGAAGTCTCCGCGGACGCGGCGCGCAGGGGGCGAGAGGCGATCGAGCAGGAGCTCCGCTCAACCGACGTCTGCATCACCACCGCGCTGATCCCGGGCAAGCGGGCGCCGCTTCTCGTGACCGCGGGGATGGTGAAAGGAATGCGCATGGGCTCGGTCATCGTTGATCTCGCCGCCGAGCAAGGCGGGAACTGCGAGCTGACGGAACCCGGCAAGGAGATCGTCAGGCACGGCGTCACCATCCTGGCGCCGCTCAACCTCGCCAGCGCGATGGCCTACCAGGCCTCGCACCTCTACTCGCGCAACGTGCTCAACTTCCTCTTGCACGTCTACGACAGGAAGGGCGGGAAGATCGCCATCGACCGCGACGACGAGATCGTCCGGGCCTGTCTGATCGCGCACCAGGGGGAACTGCTGCAGCCGCCGTAGGCCCGAAAGGGGACCTCCCATGATCGATCCTGGCCTGATCGCCGACCTCTACGTCTTCGTGTTGGCCGGATTCCTCGGCTACCAGGTGATCTCGCGCGTCTCGCCGCTCTTGCACACGCCGCTGATGTCGGCGACCAACGCCATCTCGGGGATCTCGCTGGTCGGGTCCTTGGTGGTCGCCGGAGCGGACTACAACCCGCTCAGCACGGCGCTGGGCTTCATCGCGGTGACCGCTTCCACCATCAACGTGGTGGGCGGGTTCCTCATCACCGACCGGATCCTGAAGATGTTCAAGGCGAGTCGGTGACGCATGCAGCGCACCGCCCTCCAGCTCTTCTATCTGCTCTCCGCCATCCTCTTCGTCCTGGGGCTCCGGGGCTTGAGCCACCCGCGAACCGCGCGCCGGGGAATGTTCCTGGCCGAGCTGGGCATGCTGCTCGCCATCATCGGCACGCTGTTCCACCACGAGATCCTGAGCTACCGCTGGATCGTCGGCGGCCTGGTGCTGGGCACCGTCATCGGCGCCCCCCTCGCCATCTGGATCCCGATGACCGCGGTGCCGCAGCGGACGGCGCTCTCGCACTCCTTCGGCGCGCTGGCCGCCGCGCTGGTCGGCATCTCCGAGTATGCCCGTCACGGAGCGCACCTCGGGGCTGGGCGAGTGGCCGTGATCGGCGTCGAGGTGATGCTCGGCTCCTTGACCTTCACCGGCAGCTTGATGGCGGCAGGCAAGCTGCAGGGGCTCATCCGCGGGTACCCGATCACCTACCGGGGACAGAACGTCTCCAACCTGGCGCTGCTCGCAGGCATGGCCGGCCTCACCGTGGCGCTGGCGCTGACGCCCGAGGCGGGCAGGCTCTTCTACCTGATGGTGGCCCTGGCCCTGATCTTCGGCGTCCTGCTCATCTTGCCGATCGGCGCCGCGGACATGCCGGTCGTCATCGCCCTCTTGAACTCGTACGGCGGCCTGACCGACGCGGCGATGGGGTTCATGCTCGACAACAAGATCCAGATCATCACCGGCTCGCTGGACGGATCGTCGGGCTTCATCCTCTCCATCCTGATGTGCCGCGCGATGAACCGCTCCATGACCAACGTGCTGTTCGGCGCCTTCGGCAAGGTGCCGGAGCTGACCGCCGGGGAGGAGGTGAAGAAACCCATCCGCCAGACCACGGTGGACGAAGCCGCGGAGGTCCTCGGCACGGCGAGGTCGATCGTCTTCGTCCCCGGCTACGGCATGGCGGTCTCGCAAGCGCAGCATCGCGTGCGCGAGCTGGCCGACGCGCTCAAGAAGAAGGGAGTGTCCGTGCGCTACGGCATCCATGCCGTCGCGGGCAGGATGCCCGGCCACATGAACGTGCTCCTCGCCGAGGCCAACGTGCCCTACGACGAGCTGTACGACATGGACCAGATCAACCCCCAGTTCGCCGAGACGGACGTCGCGGTGGTGGTTGGCGCCAACGACGTGGTCAATCCCGCCGCCAAGCGAGAGCGGGGCAGCCCCATCTACGGCATGCCGATCCTGGAAGTGGAGAGGGCCCGCGTGGTGATCGTCTGCAAGAGGAGCCTGGGCCCCGGTTTCGCCGGGATCGACAACGAGCTGTACTACAACGAGAACACTCTGATGCTCTTCGGCGACGCCAAGGACACCATGGTCAAGCTGGCCACCGCGCTGAAACAGTGATGCGCGTCGTCCTTGCCACCACCGCGGCGCTGCTCGCCTTCGCCGCGAACTCGCTCTTGTGCAGGGCGGCGCTGGGCGGAGGAGCCGCGGACGCGGCCAGCTTCACCGCCGTGCGACTCGTTTCGGGCGCGGGGGTCCTGCTGCTCCTTTGCCGGAGCGCGGGCGGCGCACGCGGAGGAAGTTGGCCTTCCGCGGCGGCCCTGTTCGTCTACGCGGCTGCCTTCTCCTTTGCATACTTCACTCTCTCCGCGGGTGTCGGCGCTCTCCTGCTGTTCGGCGCGGTGCAGACCACGATGATCGGCGCGGGCATCGCCGCCGGTGAGCGGCCGCCTCCGTCCGTCTGGGCGGGACTGGTCCTGGCGCTCGGCGGTCTCGTCCATCTGTCGCTGCGAGGAGCGCGGGCTCCGTCGCCCGCCGGCACGGCCCTGATGCTGTCCGCCGGCGCCGCCTGGGGCATCTACTCGCTTCGAGGCCGCCACTCGGGTCCGCCGCTCCTCGCGACCGCGGACAACTTCCTGCGCGCCGCGCCGCTCGCGGCCGCGCTCTGGATCGCGATGGCGCTCGCTGGGGCGATCCACATGAGGCCGGCTGGCGCGGCCCTGGCGATCGCTTCGGGCGCGGTCACCTCCGGCCTGGGCTACGTCGCCTGGTACAGCGCGCTCCCTCACCTCACCGCCGCCCGCGCCGCCGTTCTGCAACTCTCCGTCCCCGTGATCGCGGCTGCCGGCGGCGTCCTGCTGCTCGGCGAGGTGCTCACCGCGCGGCTCGTCGTGGCCGGTGCGGCCATCCTCGCAGGAATCGCGCTGGCCACGCGGAGCTCGGCGCGGCGCGACCGGGCACTGCTTCCGGCTTCGAGGTGACGCGATGGAAGTCTCGAACGCGGACCGCGTCGTCTTTCCGGAGATTCGTCGGACCAAGGGTGACGTCGTCGCGTACTACGAGCGGATCGCGCCGCGCGCGTTGCCGCACGTCTCGGGTCGTCCCCTCTCGATTCGCCGCTATCCGAAAGGGCTCGCTGCCCCCGGGTTCTTCCAGAAGAACGTCCCTCCCCATTACCCGAAGTCGATCGAGCGCTTCGCGGTGCCGCGGAGCCGCGCGGCGTCGAAGAAGCATCCGAGCAAGGGAGGCAAGGATCGGGACGCTACCGTCTACCCCGTTCTGTGCGAGCCCGGACACCTCGCGTACGTGGCGAACCAGGGAGCAATCGAGCTCCACGTGCCGACGTCACTTGCCGCCGATCTCTTCCACCCGGATCGCCTCGTGATCGATCTCGATCCGCCGCCTGGCCAGTTCGCCCGCGTCCGGCGCGCGGCGTACCTCGTCCGCGACGCGCTGGCCGAGCACGGCCTCCCCAGCGTGCCGATCGCGACGGGTTCGAAGGGCTATCACGTCGTCTCGGCGATCCGCCCGTCGGCTTCCAGCGAGACGATCGACGCTACCGTCCAGAAATTCGCCGCGCTCCTCGCGGCCAAGCACGGAGAAGAGCTCACCATCGTGTTCCGCGTCGCCTTGCGGGGCGAGCGCGTCTTCGTCGATTGGCTGAGGAACAGCCCGATCGCCACGGTGATCGCTCCATACTCGCTGCGTGCACGGCCGCGCGCCACGGTGGCGACGCCGCTCACGTGGGCCGAGGTCGAGACGACTGATCCCGACGCGTTCGCGATCGGCGACCTGGATCGCCTCCTCGATCGGCCCGACCCGCTCGCCGAGCTCGCCGCAGCTCCCAGCGACACGGAGCGCTTCGTCGCTGGAGTCGACGCCGCGTTCGAGGCCTCAGGCCTGGTCTTGCAGACGTTCGATCGCTTCCGTTCCTAGCGTGAGCGAAACGGTCCAAAGAGCTGCGCGAGGTAGGTCCGTGCCACGGGGCCGTTCGATACGCCGTAGCCGTGCGGCCAGCGCGCCCCGGGGAGGAAGTGCGTCCCGAAGATGCGGTCGAGCAGGGGGAGGTGGACGGCAAAGTTCTTGTCGATGGCCCGGGCCTCGTCAGCATGGTGGAAATGGTGGAAGCGGGGCGTCGCCAGGAAGGGCTCGAGCCGCTTCAAACCCGCGCCGAAGTTGGCGTGGATGAAGACCGCATGGAAGGAGACGAAGGCGAGATAGAGCGCGACGGCCGGCGGGGACGCGCCAGCCAGGACGAGGACGGTCATCACGCCAGCTCGGGTCGCCAGTGCGTCGAGCGGATGCATGCGTGAGCCGGCCAGCCAGTCCATGGCCGTGCTGGAATGATGGACGGCGTGGAGGCGCCACAGAAACGAATGCCGGTGAAAGGCGCGGTGGATCCAATACTGCGTGAGGTCCGCCAGCGCCAGCACGGCGAGGAACTGGGCCGCCAGCGGCAGCGATCCGAGCAGGGCGAATTCTTTCCCGGGGAGCAGCGCGTCTCGAAGCATCCGGGAAGGAAGCAGCGACGCCCAGCTGAAGGCCTGGACGAGCAGGTGGCTGAGCAGGAAATGGACGCCGTCGGTGGTCCACTCCGGCCGGAAGACGTGCTGGTCGGGCCGGCGGGGAAGCGCGCGCTCGAGCGGCACGAACACCAGCGCGAGCACCAGGAGGTTCAGCGCAAACCATTCGAGGCCCAGCCCGAATTTCGTCTCGACCGAATCGGGCAGGGGTACGGCTGCCCCTCCCAGGGCCATCGCGGCGACTGCGAGGAAGATGCCGATCAGCCCCAGGATCTTCCGCCGCCGGCGGGCGACGCTGAACAACCCCAGCATCACCGAGGCGATCAAGACCGCCTGCAACACCCCGCGCAGCAGCGCCACCGGGTAGTACGACCGAAGGAGTGGGGCCGTGAGGAGCTGGGGAAAGTGCAGGCAGAGCACGCCGAACAGGCCGAGCGCGCCGCCAATCACCGAACCGACCCCGCCTACCCAACCGGATCCCAATTGGCGGGGCTCGTCGTCACCGAAAAGCCGCCGGAACCAGCGGTCGAGCGCGGTCGGCGCGACATCGGAGGAGCCCACGCCTCCGACAGTAGTCGAATCGGCCGCGTCCGAAAGAAACGGGTCAGCGCCTGCGCCGTGCCACGTGCGGGGGAGCGCGGACCACGACCGCCTCGCGCCGGACGAATTCGCGCGGCGGGCCGTAGAAGGTCCCCCGTCGGGGCGTTGCGACCACCGAGATCGCGGGCCGGGCAACGCGCACCACGGGGCCGGCGTGCGGCCACGGCACGATGTGCGTCCGGATGGGCCTGGTGAATGCGCGGGACGGGACTACCACCCACCCCGGCCAGCCGCGGGGATAGACGAACCCGGGCGGTCCGAACGGGGACCAGCAGACGTAGCCCGCCGCATACCGCCAGGAGACCCAGGCAGGTGCCCAGACGTACCCGGGGACCCAGAACCAACCGAGGCCGGCGCGCCATCCCCACCGGCCGTAGTGAAAGACCACCGAGCCCCACGGGACGGCGGACACGAACGACCAACCCCAAGCCGTTTCGACCCAGCGGCCGTCGGTGTACGGCTGCCAGTTCGGAGGAACTCCGTTCGGGACCCAGACCAGGCCGTATTCCGGCGTCTGCTCCCAGTGCCCGTAGGGAGACAGCTCTTGCTGGAAGGTCTGCTGATTCGGCGGCTGCGCGGGGGGCCCGGCGGCGGGCGGCGGAGGAGGCGCGTTCGCCTCCGGGGCCGGAGCGCCCGGATCCCAATCCTCGTCGGGCGGCGGGGGCGGTGCCGTCGTGCCGGGCGGCGGCTGCCCTTGGTCGGGTGGGAGCGGCTGGGCCAGAAGTGGCCTTCCCGCGCTTGCCGCGAACAGCAGCGCCGCCGCCGATGCCAGCGAAATCTTGATCTTGCTCACGTGTTCGGTCCTCCAACCGGTTTGGACGCGCGACCGCGCCGGAGATTTTCAGACGAAAACGACCCGTAACAAACGGCGGAAGTCAAGCGGATCCGCGCGCTTCGACGATCAGCCGGGTGCGCAGATCGTGGAGCCCGCGCTCGAGCCCCACCGGGTAGAGGTGCGGGTTGACGAACCGCTTCACGCCGGAGTGGAACCGGGACAGCTCCGATGTGACGCGCTTGCGCACTTCGACGAGCGGCGGAGGATCGTAGACGCGCCGGCCTGCCCGGAAGATCGGCACCAGGAGGTCGGCGGACGGCGTACCTTCGGGGACGGTGCGGCGCCGGGTCGGATCGAGCGGGTCGACCATGACGACCGATCCCCCTGGCGGCATCCCCAGGTCGTAGATCACATCCGCCACCGCCTCGGCCTCGCCCTGGAAACGGCGCACCTGCAAGACCCCGGGGATGGAGGTCTTGATCGGCTGCTCGGAGAGCTTCACCTTCGGCCGCCACGCTTCTCCCGGCTTGCGCACGGCGGTGAGCTTGAAGACGCCGCCGAGCGCGGCGTCGGGGTGTCCCGTGACCAGCCGGGTGCCGACGCCCCAGCCGGAGATCGCCGCGCCCTGCTCCTTCAGGCTCGCCACCAGCTGCTCGTCCAGCTCGTTGCTGGCGAGGATCCGCGCCTTCTGGAAGCCGGCCTGGTCGAGCATCTTGCGCGCCTCCACCGACAGCCAGGCCAGGTCGCCCGAGTCGAGTCGCACGCCGAGCATTTCGTGTCCGGCCGCGCGCAGCTCCTCGCCCACCTGGATGGCGTGGCGCACGCCCTGCCGCGTATCGTAGGTGTCGACCAGGAAGATGCAGTTGTTCGGCAGCGCTTCGGCGTACGCGCGGAACGCGCTCAGCTCGTCGTCGAACGCCATCACCCAGCTGTGGCCGTGCGTCCCGCTCACGGGAATGCCGAACAGCCGTCCCGCCATCACGTTCGAGGTAGACGCGCAGCCACCGACCCACGCTGCCCGGCTCGCCGCCAGCGCGCCGTCGAGACCCTGCGCGCGGCGCAGCCCGAACTCCAGCACGGGCTCACCGCGCGCCGCCAGCACCACCCTCGCCGTCTTTGTCGCGATCAGCGACTGGAAGTTGATCAGGTTCAAGAGCGGCGTCTCGATCAGCTGGGCGTGCAGGATCGGGCCCGTGACGCGCACCATCGGCTCCAGCGGAAACACCAACGTTCCTTCCGGAACGGCGTCGACGTCGCAGGCGAGACGCAGCGAGCCCAGGTGATCGAGGAACGCCGGATCGAACAGCTTCTCGCCGTCGCTTCCGCGCACCTCGGCGAGCCAGGTCAGGTCCTCCGACGTAAAGCGCAAGGATTCGATCAGGTCGATGGCATACTCGAGCCCGCAGGCGACGGTGAACCCTCCGCCGAACGGGTTGCGGCGGAAAAGGAGGTGGAAGGCGGCCTCCAGCCGCTCCATGCCGGACTTCCAATACGCGTACGCCATGGTGAGCTGGTACAGGTCCGTGAGCAGGCCCAGCGACGGCCGATACAGCTCGGTCGGGATGCGCACTGCAGCAGTGTACGCTTTAAGCGTGTGCCGCGATCGGTGGGCGCATCTCGTCGCGGCGGGCGCGAAACCGCGAGAGTCCCCGGCATGCCCTCTGGGTCTGCTGCAGCTCCTCCATCCCGTCAGAGATACGCATCGTCCAGGCCGTCCGCTCGTCCGGGGAGCACGGTAGGGGCAGGCCCGCCGCGCGGTGCTAGGTTCGGCTGCGGAGCGAGATGGATCGGCTCAGACCTGCCATTCGACCTCGCGCGACCCCGATCGGGTTCCAGCGCTGGCACGACCTGCTTTTCCTGCATTGGGATCTGCCGCCCGACGTGCTGCGGCCGCTGGTCCCGCCCAGGCTCGAAGTGGACACGTTCGAGGGGCGCGCCTTCGTGACCATCACGCCCTTCACCGTCCGCGGCGCGAAGCTCCGCGGGCTTCCGCCGCTCCCTTCGCTGAGCGAATTCCACGAGATCAACGTCCGCACCTACGTCCACCTCGGCGGCGAGGATCCCGCGGTGTGGTTCTTCAGCCTGGACGCGGCGAGCGCTCTGGCCGCCGCCCTGGCGCGCACGTCGCTGCGCTTGCCGTATTGCTACGCGCGGATCCGCCGGAGCGGCGCCGGCGACGGGCGCAGCTACGAGGCGTCGCGCGTCCTGCCTCGCGGGCCAGCGACGCTGTCGGCATCGTGGACCGCGGTGGGCGACCCGGCGCCCGCTCGTCCGGGAACGCTGGAGCACTTCCTCACCGAACGCTACCTGCTCTTCTCGCGCGCGTTCGGGCGCAAGCTCTTCCGGCTCCAGGTGCACCACGCGCCTTGGCTTCTGCGCGGAGTCCGAGGGCTGGAAGTCGCGCAGACGCTCTCGACCGCCGACGGAGTGCCGCTCTTGCGCGGCGCCCCGCTCGCGCAGTGGTCGGAAGGCGTGGACGTCGATTTCTTCGCCCCCACCGTGGTCTGACGTTGTCGCGCGGACCCGCCCCCGCGTCAGGGAGGGAGTTGCTGCTGCTGCTGGGCGGCCGGAACGACCGTCGGCGAGCCGTCCGGCGGCGGCGCGGTCGCGGGCAAGATCCCTGGGACCGCGGGCCCCTTCGGCTTCACCAGGGTCTCGACGCTGGTCGGCCCGCCCACCACGCACTTGTTGCCGCTGAACGTCTGCTCGCAGTGCTCGTTCGGCCCGCACTCGCCCCGGCACGGCAGCGGCTCGCAGAGGCCCTTGGTGGGGTTGCAGGTGGTCCCCGCGGTGCAGATGGCGATGCAGCCGCCGGCGGCGCGCTCGACGGCCGCCACGCCGATGGCGGCCGCGCTCGTCGTGGCGGCGCCCGCGATGGTGTTCGAGCTGCCCGTGTGGCAGGCGCCGAGCAGGACCACTGCGACCAGGGCGCGCGGGAGAGACATGCGGAACCTCCCCTCGCTTCCTGTGTAACGCGTCAAACGCCGCTTTGCACGTCGCCACTCTGGACGATCTCGACTCCGCCCTTCCGCGCCTCGTCGAGCGCCCTGGCCACGTCCCCCTTGCTCAGCTCGACACCGCGGCTGCCGTCCTCCACCAGGAAGGTCCGGAAGCCCAGCCGTGCGGCATCCAGCGCGGTGGACTTCACGCAGTAGTCGGTCGCCAGCCCGAGCACGTAGATGTCGGTCGCGCCCCGCCCGCGGAGGTAGTCGCCCAGCCCGGTCGACTTCCGGTGCCCGTTGTCGAAGAAGCCGCTGTAGCTGTCGATGGACGGATCGGTGCCCTTCCGGATGATGGCCTCGACGCGGCTCATCGTAAGGTCTGGAGCGAACGCAGCCCCGGCCGCTCCTTGGACGCAATGGTCGGGCCAGAGCACCTGCCGCAGCCCCGCCAGCTCGACGAATTCGCCCGGCTTCCGGCCCGGGTGCGCGGAGGCGAAACTGCCGTGCCCCGGCGGATGCCAGTCCTGCGTGGCGACGACCAGCCCGAAGCGCGGCTGCAGCCGGTTGGCGATCGGCACCACCTCGTTTCCGCGAGGGACGCCCAGCGCTCCGCCCGGCAGGAAGTCGTTCTGGATGTCGACCAGGATCAGCGCCTTCATGCACGATCTCCGTATCAACGGGCGGACATCGGCGCCAGCAGCACCACCGAGTATCCCACCGCGGTCTCGCGCGTCGGATTCGCGTACGAATGGCGCTGGTCCGCCCGGAACGAGATCACGTCGCCGGGCTCGAGCACCCATTCCTGGGCGGCGACCACCAGCGAGATCCGGCCCGACTCGCAGGTCAGGTACTCGCGAGTGCCGGGGGTATGGGGAATGCCGGTCAGGCGGGCGAGCGGGGCGAATTCCATCCGCCCGATCTCGCTCCCCGGGATCGGATCGGGCAGGAGCTGGCGGATCAGCACCTGGCCTCGCGCGCGCACCGGCAGGGACCCGCGCGGATAGAAGCGCGAGGCCGCCCGGGGCGGGGCGAGCAGCTCCTCCAGCGACACCTGCAGCGCTCCGGCCACCCGGTGGAGGACGGCCAGGGTCGGGTTGGCGCTGCCCGACTCCAGATTGGACCAGGTGGCGCGGGGCATCCCGGAAAGCCGCGCCATTTGCTGCTGCGTGAAGCCGCGGGCGCCTCGGAGCTGCTTGACGTTCGCAGCCAGGTGGCCGGCCAGCGGATCCATGCCAGCAGAGTAGCCTTCTGCCAATAGATTGTCACCAGAGACAACCGGGTAGCGGGACGGGGCATCCCATTGCGCGACGGCGGAGGTGCGGCATGGACCTTGAAGGACGAGGCGTACTGATCACGGGCGGGAGCAAGGGATTGGGAGCGGCGCTCGCGGAAGAGTTGGCCAGGGCCGGCGCGCGCGTCGCGATCGTCGCCCGCGGCTCGGACGATCTGGAGCGGGTCGCGGCCCGGATCCGCGCCGCGGGATTCGAGACGCACGCGGTGCCCGGCGACGTCGGCGACAAGCGCGCCGTGCACGGCATCGCAGGCGCGGCGGCCGCCCTGGTCGGGCCCGTCGAGGTGCTCGTCCACGCGGCGAGCACCTTGGGTCCGACACCGCTGCGGCTGCTCTTCGACACCGAATGCGAGGACCTGGAGGCCGTCCTGCAGACCAACCTCGTCGGCCCGTTCCGCCTCACCAAGATCGTGGCCGGAGGGATGGCGTTGCGAGGCTCCGGAGTGGTGGTGCACGTCAGCTCGGACGCTGCGGTGGCCGCCTACCCGCGCTGGGGCGCGTATTCCGTTTCCAAGGCGGCGCTGGATCACCTGAACCGCCTCTGGGCGGCGGAGCTGTCTTCGACGGGAGTACGGTTCTTCTCCGTCGATCCCGGCGAGATGGACACTGAAATGCACGCGGCAGCGATGCCCGAGGCCGACCGGACCGCCCTGGCGCGGCCGGAGGCAGTCGCGCGACGCGTCGCGCGGATGATCGCGGGCGCCGGGCGGATCGAGAACGGCGCGCGCCTTCTGGCCGGGGAGGCGCCGTGACACCCGCTACCTGGCCGCGCGACGATGCGCTGCGGGAGAGGATGCTCCACGTCGATCGGCGCGCCGGCTCGCTCCGCGATGCGCTCATCGCCGACCTGCCTGGCCTCCTCCGTCCCGGCGACTTGCTGGTCGTGAACGACGCCGCCACCTTGCCGGCGTCGCTGCAGGGGCGCACTTCCGGCGGCGAGCCCGTCGAGGCCCGCCTGGTGGCCGAGCTGGAGGGTGGCGCATTTCGCGCGGTGCTCTTCGGCCCGGGCGACTGGCGGACGCCGACCGAGCACCGCGCGCCACCTCCCGCGTTGCGCGAGGGGGAAAGGCTCTCGTTCGGCGAGCTGTCGGCCGCGATCGAGCGCGTCTCGCCCGTCTCGCCGCGCCTGGTCGAGCTGCGTTTCGAGGAGCCTCGCGATCGGCTCTGGCCCCTGCTCTACCGGATCGGACACCCGGTCCAGTATTCGTACGCGAGGGCGCCGCTCGAGGCCTGGCACGTCCAGGTCCCCTACGCCTCGCTGCCTTGGGCAGCCGAGATGCCCTCCGCGGGCCGGCCGTTGCGCTGGGAGGTCCTGCTCGAGTTGCCGCGGCGGGGGATCGCCGTCGCCTCGGTGACGCACGCTGCCGGGCTCTCGTCGACGGGAGATCCGGCTTTGGACGCCGCCCTGCCGCTGCCGGAGCGGTTCGCGGTGCCGGCGGCCACGGCCCGAGCGGTCGGGCGCGCTCGCGCGGCGGGCGGGCGGGTGATCGCGGTCGGCACGACGGCGGTGCGGGCCTTGGAAGGAGCCGCCCTGCGGAACGGCGGCCGCCTGGTCGAGTCGGCCGGCGAGACGGACCTCATCGTCGGTCCGGGGTACCGGCCCGCGGTCGTGGACGGATTGCTGACCGGCGTGCACGAAAAGACCGCCAGCCACTACGCGCTCCTGCACGCGTTCGCTCCCGCCGAGCTGCTCGCGCGCGCCCATGCGCATTCCGAGCGGAACGGCTACTTGACGCACGAGTTCGGAGACTCCTGGCTCTTGCTATAAGCGGCCCATGCTGGCCGTCACCGCCGCGATCGCGCTATCACTTGCCGCACAGATGCACGGCCGGCACGGCAATCCCGAGGACCTGGACTCCTACATCGCCAAGATGGAGGACCCGTCCCGTGCGGAATGGCAGAAGCCGGACCAGGTGCTCCGGGCGCTCGCGCTTCAGCCGGGCCAGGTGGTCTGCGACGTGGGCGCGGGCCCGGGGTACTTCACCTTGCCGGTGGCGCGAACGGTGGGCGAGACCGGCCGCGTCTATGCGGTCGACGTCGACCCTCGCATCCTCGCGACCTTGCGCAAGCGGCTGCGTGACTCCGGGGTCCGCAACGTCACCCCGGTCCTCGCCCTGGACGACGACGCGCTGCTGCCTCCTGCTGCCTGCGATCTGATCCTGGTGGTCGACACGTACCATCATTTTCCCGGCGGGCCGGCGTACTTGCGGCGGCTGGCACGCTCGCTGCGCTCAGGGGGGCGCATCGTCAACATCGATTTCCACAAGCGGGAGCTGCCGGTCGGCCCGCCGCCGGAGCACAAGCTCACGAGGGAAGAGTTCCTCTCCCAAGCCGATGCTGCCGGCCTCGCGCTCGTCCAGGAGCACACCTTCCTGCCGTACCAGTACTTCCTGGTGCTCCGCCCCCGCCCTTGAGGGCCCACCCGCCCTATCCACCCGGCATGTGAGGGGCGTCGATCTCCCGGGTGAACACCTCGAACGCCTCGGCGGGGGCGAGCTCCACCACGGTGGTGACGCGGACGAATTCCGGCTTCATGCCCGTCCCGCCTTGCGGGTGCGCTCCGCGTGCGCCTTGAAGGCGCCCAGCTGCTCGCCCCAGAACGCCTCCACTTCCTGGAGCCAGCCGCGCAGCGCCGCGAATCTCTCGGGGCGGAGGCGGTAGACGCGCACGCGCGCGTCTTCCTCCAGGCTGTCCTCCTCCACCAGGCTGGTGCGGCGCAGGACGCGCAGGTGGCGGCTCATGGCGGGCGGGCTCATCCCGAAAGCCGCCGCCAGCTCGCCGGCCCGGCGCGGCCTCTTGCGGAGCAGCTCGACTACCCGGCGCCGGGTGGGGTCCGCGAGCGCGGCGAACGTCCGGTCGAGATCCTGGGCCGCGCTCATGAGGCGCCGCCCGCGTGCGGCATGGCGAAGATCCAGCGGTGCCCCTCGCGATCCACCGCCCGGTAGAAGCGCGTTCCATGCTCGTTCTTGGGCTCGGAGGCCACCGTGGCGCCGGCGGCGCGGGCCCGCGCGAAGTGCGCGTCCACGTCGTCGACGAAGCAATAGACCTGCGAGTGGACCGCCGGCAGGCGGAGCGGGCTCTCCCCGAACCCCTCGTACGCGGAGGCGAGCATCACCACGTTGTCCTGGTACCCGAGCTCGGCGTGCCCGATGCGCCCGTCGGGCATCGGGTAGCGGAAGCGCTCCTCGAAGCCGAACGCCTGGCAGAGGAAGCCGATCGCGGCTGGCGCGTCCGCGTAGGTCAGGTAGGGGATGATCCGCTGCATCCCCTCGGGCGGGTTCCTGGGCATGGACGCTCCTGTCACTTCTTCGGGTTGCTCATGCGCTGCGCGAACCACCAGCGGTGGCCTTCGGGATCCTCCGCCTGGTAGCTGCGGTCGATCCCCCACTCACTGCCGTAATCCTTGGTGGCCGGCTCGGTGACGATCTTCGCACCGGCCGCGCGGGCGCGAGCGCAGTGCGCCTCGACGTCGTCCACGTAGGCGAACAGGCTCTGGGTATTCGCCCCGCCGATCGAGCGCGGGCTTCGCCAGCGCTCGTTCCGCGTGGCGGAGGCGACCATCACCACGCCGCCGCCGAACACCAGCTCGGAATGGACGATCCCGCCGTCGCCTCCCTCTACCTTGAGGCGGGTCTCGAAGCCGAACGCGCGGCCCAACCAGTCGATCGCGGCGGAAGCGTCGTCATAGAAGACGGCGGAGGAGATGCGCGGCCATCCCTCGGGAGGGTTCTTCATGGAGGCCTCCGGTGGTTTGCACCTTCGGACACTAATTAACTGTAGAGTGAACTATTGTCAAGGGTCCGAAACGGAGCGGGCGCCCAGGGCTCGCCCGGGCGCCCGCGGTCGGCCGCGCGTCGCAGATCGGTCTACGTGCGCTTCCGCATCCAGCCGTAGCGCGTGTTGCTGGGAACGCCGCCCATGGCCATGTACTCGCGCCGCATTCTGGACAACTTGTCGTCCATCGCGAATCCGGAGAATTCCATGGTTCGCTTCAGCGAGATTGGGATCAACGACGCGTAGTTCAGCGGGACGGGGTGGTACCCGTCGTGCCCGTTGTCGTTTTTGCGATCCTCTCCCTGATCGCATCCGTCAGGAAGGTTGGTGAGCCGGCCGTTCACGTTCCTGATTCCGTAGAGGCGCGCGTTGTTGAGCCCGAAGATCTTCCGCTTTGCGGTCTCGGTGAGCTGCGGATAGCCGAACTGCGCCCGCGTACCGCCGCCGCCCTTGGCGGGGAACACCTCGGGGATCTGGAAGCGCCAGAGCGCCTCGATCTGCCACTGCGGCGACCCGTACCAGACCGAGTCGGAGCCGAAGACGATCCGGTCCTCGCCGAAGAACCGTAGCCCCTGGCCCAGGATGTGCGCGCAGACGGAGGGAAAGGTGATGACCGAGGACGCGAATGTCGTCCCCAGTTCCGCGAAGACGTTCCGATACGGCGCGGACTCGACCAGGAATTGGGTCGTCCACAGGATGTTCGGAACCCCGGTCTGCTTGTAGGTGCCACCAGACTTCACGTCGGTCAGCGCGTTGTACATCCAGAAACCCGGCCGGATGCACGAGTGGTAGATGAGGAAGTTGAGCTGCGGCCAGTTCCGCGCCGCCGCCGGGATGTCGTCCGGCAAGCCCAGCGGAACGCTGCTCTTGCCGATGGGGACGTCGCCTGGTGGATCGGTCACCGCTGCATTGGTCGAGAGGCCCTTGTGGATGCAGATGTTGTAGAAGCCCGGGTGCGTCCTGAGGTACGACTTGTACTCGGGCGCCGTGATGACCTTGAACATCGCGTCCGCGTCCGGGCGGTCGAGCCGCCACCGTGTCATCGGGGTGGTGGGATCGGTCTCGGCCTTCGAGGAGTTCGCGGAGGTGTATCCCTTCCAGGAATCGGGCTTGAGGTTCTCGATCTGCCAGCGGTGGTAATCCTCGTAGACTGGATCACCCTGGTTGCCGATGCCCGGGAAGAGCTGGCCGTGGGCCAACATGCGCGTCGACCCGGCGATCTCGTTGACCCAATCCCTGACCGATGCCGTCTGCGTCGCGGAGAGGAACTCTCCCGCCTCCGATTCGGTGATGTTCAGCGGCGCGGGGTTCTCCCTGCCGGGAACGGCCGAGGAGGTGTTGTTGCTCAGGATCCCGATGGTGACCTGGCTGTCGATGTACACGTCCTTCATGAATTGCACGAGGTGGAAGTTCGAGTTCAGGTTGGGGAGCCCCACGATTGCCGGGTTCCAGGGAAAGTTGACCTTGCCGTTCTCGTCGGGGAGCAAGCCCGGATTGAAGGAGTTGACGTTGCCCTCCGCGATGTCGCGCAGAGCATTGCCCGGGCCGGTCCGGCTCGAACGGATGGTGTGAAGCTGGTCGTCCAGGACGAACAGATCGGCCGGCGGCGCGTTCTTCGCGTGCGCAGCGGGCTCGAACATCTCGTCCTTGCTGACCTTGAAGAATTCGGCGCCATGCGCCTCGTTCATGGCGACGAAGGAGGCAGCGATCCCGCCGGAGCTGGCCAGGAACTTCCGCCGGCTCACGCCCAGCTTCTTGGAGACGCGATCGGCGTACTCCTTGATGCGGTACTCGACCTCCTTTTGCTTCTCGGTCTGCGGATTCGGCAGGTACTCGCCGTTCGAGACCATCTGTGTAGGAATCGGCGAATGCAGGTCGTCGGCTTCATCTGCCGCCTCCAGGCCCTCCAGCTGCTCCTCGGAGAACCAGGAATCCTCTTCCCTGGAACCAGGGATTCTCTTTGGCATGGTCGACCCTCCCGTGAAACGCGGCTGCGCTAAGTCCCGGCCGAGAACGAAGTCAATGCGCGGGCCGTCAGCAAGCGCTGGACTACGCCCGCGATACCTTGCAAAAGCAGGTCATGCCTGACCTGTGGTCCGCGCTGTCCAGCGACGTCGTCCATCCGACCGTAGTCGCATCCAGAGAGCGGCGGTAGAAAGCCGGCTCCGCGCCTCGTCCTACTTGTGGTCGTCCTCGATCATCTGGTCGGGATCGTGCCACCAGTACTTCGCGTCCCGCCCGTGCTTCGGCGCGGACAGCGCAGGCGATACCGGGGACCGGGAAGCCGCGAAGGGCGCCTCCAGCTCATCGATGGTGTAGACGCGGCCGTTCTTCATCGTCAGCTTCACGTTCGCGAGGTCCTTCACGTGCGCCAGCGGGTCGCCGTCCACCACGATGAGGTCGGCCAGCTTGCCTGCCTCGAGGCTGCCCAGGTCGTCGAGGAGCCCGAACGCCTTGGCCGGCAGGTACGTGGCCGTCTGGAGCACGTTCCAATTCTCCCGGCCGCCGAACTTCTCCTGCGCGCGCAGGTTGAGGTGCAGTGCGGTGGCCACGTTGTCGAGCGGCGAGTCGGTCCCGGCCAGGGCGATGCTGCCGCCGCGGATGATCGCCGAGACCGTGGCCTCCTCCTTCGCCAGGCTGTCGAGGCTGACGGTCTGGTCGGTGCTGACGGCGCTGTTCCGCTTGGCCAGAAGGCCCGCCTGGTCCCAGGACGGATTGAGAACCGCGAGACGCAGGTCGTCCACCATGCCGGGATCCTCGGCGTAGAGCGACGAGTTGAAGGTGGTGGAGATGTCGAACATCCCGGACTGGCCGAACAGGGACGTCATGTCCGAATAGCTGATGCCGCTGCCGGACCTCGTGTACGCGAAGCCTGTCCGGGTGGTCGCGCTCACGTGTGTCTGGCCATCCATGTTGTGCGCCAGGCCCGGCAACATGTAGTGCGATGCGGTCCATACGCCCATGCGGTCGTGCACGGTTTGCGCCACCTCGGCCTGCCAGTCGTGCTGTAGACGGACGTACGTCTTCACCATGTCGTACCCGAGCGCGGCAGCGCGCGAGACCTCCAGGGCGAGTTGGTCGTGCCGGGTGACCGGCCGCATGAAGTTGTAGAAGACGCGCTCGCCGTCGACGGCCTCGCCCGTGGCGAAGTACCGGGGACCGGTGCGCGACCCGGAGGTGAACGACTCGCGGGTCTCCACCGCGCGGTAGGCGGGATCACCGACCGAGTTGAGGGTCGTCACACCGTATGCGAGCCACAACCTCCCGAGCTTGTCTCCGTAGAACTTGCCCTCGATCCATTCGTGAGTGTGCGACTCCCAGAGCCCGGGAAGCACCGTCTGCGCGGCGGTCGTGACCACCACGTGGCCGTTGTTCGCGATGGCGCCCTTGTGCGCCGAGTCCTTGTGAGACTGGATGCTGCGGATGCGGTTCCCGGCGACCACGATGTCCACGTTCGTCTGCACTTGCGGCCCGCGGCCGTCCCACAGACGCGCCGCGTGGATCAGGGTCAGGCCGGTGGCCTGCTCGGCCCGCCACGTCAGATCCACCGGGATGGTGCGCGCATTCGACCCGTCCCGGTTGATCAGCCGCAGCTGTCCGTTCGAGAGGTAGAGGATGCTTTGCGAGTCGCCGCTCCAGGTGGGCGCGTCGCTGGGCTCGCTGGTGATCTGCTGCGCCGGGCCGGTGGGCAACCCATTCGCGTCGACCGACCGCACGAAGAGCACGCTGCGCATGCCGAACGCCACCCACTTCCCGTCCGGAGAGTAGACCGGGCCGTCCTCGCCGCGCGTCGAGAGCGACTCGAACGGCTCCGGCTCCGTGTACGTCATCGCCGCGCTGCTCACGTCCACCGTGAGGATCTGGCTGGTGCCTTCGCGGAAGCGGCGCGTGTACGGCTTGAGCGCGCCGATGGCGATCGTCTTGCCGCTCGCATGCCACGACGGCTTGCTCGGCGCGAACAGTACCAGCGTGGGACGGCCCTGGGCATTGACGGGGCCGACGGGCTTGGTGGTCCCGGTGGCGAGGTCGACCGTCCAGGTCACGCCGGCGTGGTCCTGGAATGCGATCGATCTGTCGTCGGGCGACCAGGCGGCGGACACCTCCGCCTCGTTGGGGTTGTTGGTCACGTTGGTCTCCGCGCCCGTCCTGAAGTCGTGGATCCAGACGTCCATCGTGCCGGCGCGGTCGGTGGAATAGGCCAGCCTGGTGCCGTCGTGCGACCAGGCGACGTCGGTCTTGTAGTACGTGTCGGAGGTGATCGCCCGCGGCACCTCCCCGATGCGCATCACCCAGATCTGGTTGAGCGCTTCGAAAGCGACGCGCGTGCCGTCCGGCGAGAGCGCGGGCCCCACGATGCCCACCGCCTGCTGCTTCTTCCGGCTGTCGAAGTCGAACTTCTTCCGATCGTAGGAGGGCCGGTTCGCGTTGAAGCTGGCGCTGAAAGACAACGCCTGTGCCGTCTGGCCGGTGCTCAGGTCCGTCGTCTGGATCTGACCGTCGGCCGTGTAGAGCACCGCCCCCTCGGACAGCCACTGCGGGTAGAACGGGAAGACGTCGTTGCGCGGGGTGGTGTACTCGGTCGTCGCTCCGGTGGTCAGGTTGCGCACGACCAGACGGCTCTTGTTGCTCGCCGACTGCATCCATGCGATCTGGTTGCCGCTCGGCGAATAGGCGGGCGAGTGCACGGTCTGGTTCGTGTTGGCGACGATCTGGTGCGGCGCGCCCGCCGCGCTCTTCGACCAGACGCCCGTGCCGATCACGTAGGCGATCTCCATGCCGTCGCGCGACCAGGTGGGCTCGAATTCATCGATGGTCGCGCTGGAGGTGGCGGGCGTATTCGTCCACTGCTGCAGGTTTCCGGACAGGTCCGTGACGAAGATCTCGTAGGTGCCGTTGAACGCACGGTCCGACGAGAAGGCGATCTTCGTGCCGTCGGGCGAAAAGCGCGGTTCGCGGTCGTCGCCGTGGCCCGAGGTGAGCTGGCGCGCTCCGCTGCCGTCGGCGTTCATCACCCAGATGTGGAACGTGCCGCCCTTGTACGCCTGGAACGCGACCAGCTTCCCGTCGGGCGAGAAGTCGGGCCGGGCCGGCTCGAGGAAGTCCTCCGTGAGCCGCTGCGTGGCGCCGCCCGACTTCGGCAGCGACCACAGCACGCCTTTGCTGGCGCGGGCAAGCCGCGTGGCGACGGCGACGCCGGCGAGAAGAAGCGCTGCCGCTGAAGACACGAAGAGGACGCGTGCTCTAGTAGATGTCATGTGCGGGGTCCCTTTCGGTTTCGGGGACGCGGACGCTGCCCGATGCCCGGAACGCAGGTCAAGGCGGATCGCATCGGCGGTTTTGGAAATTTTCCCGGGGCGGCGGTGCGGAAATCCGACCAAGGTGCCGCGCTAGAGGCGCAGCTTCGCCACCACCAGCGTGCGATCTCCGGTCTGGAAGGGAACCACCCAGGCTGGGCGGGCCGAGAGGAGGGCCGCGCCTTGCTCGGGGAGCCCGGGCGAAGCGTCCCACAGGTACGCGTCGACTGGATCCGGCCCGTTCAGCTCCAGCTCGAGCTCCACTCCAGAAGGGCCCAGAGTGGCGCAGGCGTAGCCGCGCCACTCGCGGGTGTCCCCATGGGGCGCGCCGACCAGGTTCTTCGAGACCGTGCCCGGCACCGCGACGCCGTTCATCCGCACCGAGACGACCCGGGCGACAGGCAACACGACGCCCGCCACAGGCGCGCCGCGCGGCGATCGCAGGCGAGCGCGGATCTTGCGGGTTGCGCCCGCGAGCTGGTTCTCGGCGACGACGAGCTCGGGCTTCGCCATCGGGATCGCCCCTGCCGGCGCCGCGTACGCCTGCAGGCGCGGCGCCCACTCCAGCGCGGGCGCCGGCTTGCGCTCGAACGGAGCCGCGGCGGCCAGCTGCACGGGGAGAGGCCCCATGCCCGCCGAAGCCAGCCAGCGCGCCTGCTGCGACTCCGCGTCCAGCCGATACCAGAGGTTGAGCTTGCGCGGATTGTCGGCGCTGAACGGCGGCAAGACCGCGGCGGCCACGGCGAGCGTGACGGCCACGGCCGCCGTTCCGAATGCCACCGCGCCGCGCAGGCGGGCGTCGGCCCCGAGCCAGGCCGGAGCGGCGGCGCCCAGCACCAGCGCGAGCAGTGCCGACGAGGCCGGCAGGATGGGAATGCCCAGCGCGTCGTAGAGCAGCCATGCCACCGGGCACCACAGGACGGCCGCGACCCCGAGGGGCAGCAAGAGCGGCAACCAGCGCGCGTGCGCCGCGGCGGCGAGACCGCAGAGACCCGCGACCAGGCAGGGCAGCACGAACGGATAGCTGAGCCCCGGGCTCGCGAACGAGGTGGCGAGACCGGCGACGGCCCAGCCCGCCCAGGTGCCCCACCACAATCCAGCGGCGCCCGCGCGACGTCCGAGTGACACGGCGGCAAGCCACGAGCCGAGGAGCGGCAGCGCCAGGAACGCCGCCCGCGCGGCGGCCGGGTGGGCCACGAACGGATACGCCACCGCCCCCGCGGCCCGGAGGACCGCCAGCAGGACCCAGCCCAACGCCCAGGTCGCCGCCGCGCCGAGCAGGAACGCGCCAGCCCCCCACGCGACCCCCAGAGGCCGCAGCTCGCCGCGCCTCAGGGCGCCGGCGGCGCCAGCGAGCCAAAGCAATGCGGCGGCGACCGCGAGCGCCGGCATCGAACGCAGCGGCCAGCGCATCACCCGGAGGGCGAGCAGGTCGAAGAACACCAGCTCGCCGCGCCGAGGAGAATCGAGGTCCGCGTGCGCCAGCGCCCGCATCATCGCCAACGCGTTGTCGCCGTGGTGCTGCAAGCTGCCCGGATCGGCGTGCGCGAAGTCGTCGCGCGGAGTGTGGTAGCGCGCTTCCCCTCCGATGAAAGCGAAGTTGAGCCCCGACAGGCCGGCGCGCTTGTAGACGGTCAGGTCGGTATCGTTCGGGAGCAGCTTGTAGACCGTGTAGTAGATGGAGTTGCTCGCCGGCCTGGCCACGCTCCTCGCGAACAGGTCGACCAACCAGCCGCTCTCGTCGCTGGTCTCGAACATCAGGCTTGCCCCGGACGTCCCGCGCGCCTCCAGGTTGACGACGGCGCCGATCTCCTTCGCCCACGGGTGTCCCGCCAGGAACGCCTGCGCGCCGAGCAGGTCGTCCTCCTCGCCTTCGTTGAAGAGGAAGACGACCGGATGGGGCGGCGCGGGATCCGCTTTGAGGGCGCGCGCGATCTCCAGCGCGGCCGCGACGCCGGCTCCATCGTCGCTCGCGCCCGGTCCAGCCGGTACCGAGTCGTAGTGCACCGAGAGGAGCACTGCCTTGCCCGGGCGCGTCCCTTCGATTCGCGCCACCAGGTTTTCCACCCGGCCGCAGATCCTCACGGCCCCACAGGCGAAACCTTCCTGGACCTCCGGACGGATGCCCAGGCGCTCGAGCCCGGCTGCGATGCGCTGCCGCACCGAGGCCGCGGCGGCCGAACCGGCCGGGTGCGGCTGGCCGTCCCCGAGGACCTCGCGGAGGAGCTCGCGGGCGCGGACGGCCGAGAACTGCCGGGGCGGCGCGTCGCCCGGCCGGGGCGGCGGGGGCCGGTAGCGAGCGGCCGCGGCGGCCACGAACGCCGCCACCAGCGCCAGCGCGGCCAGGAGCTTCACCGACCCGCGATCCATGCGGCGCACGTTATCAGTGTTGCGGCCGGCCTCCCCGCCGGGTAGAGGGGCTGTGCCGTGAATGGCCAGACCCACCACTTCGAGGCGGTCGCGTTCGTGGAGAACTTCTCTCTCCGCGAGCTCGCCCAGGCCATCCCCGGAGGGCGGCTGCGGCCCCACGAGCTGCGCTACCCTCTCGACGGCGGCGAGGTGTTCGTCTACCCGTTCGGCGCTGCCGTCTTCCACGACGCCTCCCCGGAGCGGCGCGAGCAGTTCCTCGAGCGTATCCGGGCCACCCTGCGCGGTCCCGCGCGGAAGGTGGTCGCCGAGAGCTTCAACGTCCGTGAAGAGCCCGGCGCGCGCACCGGCTTCGGCAACGGCGTGCTCCAGATCGGGGAGCTGGGGCCGGCGCGCGCCGGAGCGGTGGCGATCGTGGTCGCGCAGAGCGCGGCCATGGAGTACTACGAGCGGCTGGTCGACGACCTCTTCGCGCGCACCGACGCGCTGGTCGACCGGCTGGAGAAGAGCGGCACCGTGCGCGCCCGCCCCGCGCGGCTGCACCGGTTCATCGGCGAGGCGATCACCTCGCGCAACGAGGTGCTCTCGGTGCTGCACCTGCTCGACAAGCCCGACGAAGTCTGGGAGGACCCGGAGCTGGACCGCATCTACGACGATCTGCGCGCCGAGTTCGACCTCGGCGACCGCTACCAGTCGCTGGAGACCAAGCTGCGCGGAGTGCAGGAGTCCTTGGAGCTGGTGCTCGACGTGGCGCGGGACCGGCGGATGTGGCTCCTGGAGATGTCCATCGCGCTGCTCATCCTGGTCGAGCTGGTGCTTTCGGTCATGCGGAGGTGACCCCGGTCCGCCAGCAGGAGGAAGCCCGTACGCGTCGCGATGCTAGCAGCGCAGCCGGCGCAGGACGACCAGCGCCGCGGGGGCTACGAGAAGGGCCGCCGCGATGCAGGCCACTTCGCCCAGGACGGCAGCCAGCCCGAAGGAGCGGATCGCGCCCGTGTCCGAACCGAGCAGCACCAGGTAGCCGATCACGGTGGTCGCCGAGCAGAGCGCGACGGCGGTGCCCGTCCGGAGCAGCGCTGCCCGGACGTTTCCTCCGGACGCCAGCTCCTGCCGCACCCGGGCGATGACGTTGAGCGGATAGTCGACCCCGATCCCGAGGGTGATCGGGATCGCGACGGCGCTGAGGAAGTTGAGCCGCACGTGCAAGAGGGCCATCGCGCCGAGCATCCCGCCCGCCCCCGCGGCGAGCGCGAAGGCTGCAGCGGCGAAATCCCGGCCGGGTCCGAGCGCAGCGGCAAGGAGCAGCAGGACCAGGATCGCGGACACGGCCGTCGCGCGCGGCGCATCCCGTTCCACCGCGCGCATCATGTCGACGAACAGCACTTCCGGTCCCGAGATCTCCAGGCGTCCCTGCAGCGGGCGCTCGAAGCGAAGCCCGCGGACCAGTTCGACCGCGCGGCGGATCCCCCGGTAGCTCCATCCCTCGAACGCCGGGCCCGGGTGCACCACCAGCAGGAGGCCTGCGCGCCCGTCGTTCTCGACGAAGGCGTCGCGGACCGCGGCTGGAAGGTCGGCCAATCCGAGCTCGCGCGGCGCTCGGTCCGGAAGCAACGTTCCAACTCGCCGCCGCGCCTCGGCCGGCAATCGTGGCAGCGCGCGCCGCAGCAGCGCGCGCAGCTCGCAGAGCAGATCCAGCTTGCGCTGCTGCTCTTCGGAGCTTCCCGGCAGAGCGCGCGGCAGCGCATCCACGCGGCCGAGCACTCGCGCCGGCCGCTCCACGTCGCGCTCGGCCCGCTGGAGCGCGGAAAGGACCAACGGAGCGTCGGCGGCGTGCTCCACGCCGAGGACGAACCCACCCGACTGCGTGCGGCCGAACGCGGCATCGAGGCGCCGGCTCCAGCGGCCAGCCTCGCTGGAGGGCAGCGAAGGGCTGCGCAGCGCACCCAGGTCGTCCTCATAGGGCTCGCGCAGGACGATCCGCGCGCCCGCTACTGCGAATCCGGCCGCGCAGAGCAGCAGGGCGATCGAGGTCGGGCGCGAAGGGATCCACCCCGCCCGCCCCGCCGGCGACTCCCGGCCGATGGGCGGCTCGCGGGGCGCGAGCACGTCGAGCAGTGCGGGCAGCACCAGGAACGTCGCCGCCCAGCAGAAGATCATCCCGACGCCCGCGATGGCACCGAACTCGCTGAAGCCCCGGAACTCGGTGACCACCAGGGACAGGTACGCGGCTGCTGCCGCCGCCGCCGCCACCAGCGTCGGGGCGACCGTCCGCGCCAGCGCCTCCGCCAGGGCCTGCGCGTGCGGCCTGCGGCGCAGCTCTTCCCGGTAGCGGGCGACCAGGATGATCCCGAAGTTGATCCCGTTGCCCGCGACGACCGAACCGAGGAAGGCGGTGGCCGAGTTGAGCTGCCCTACGGCGAGGCGCGTCCAGCCGAAGGTGAGCGCGCAGCCGGCGGCGAGGCTTGCGCACAGCGCCAGCACGATGCGCGGCGAACGGAACGCGGCGAGGAGGAGCGCGGAGACCAGCAGAAAACAGGCCAGCGCCGAGGCGGCCACGTCGCGAAGCACCAGCGCATGCTCGAGCGCGGCCGTGACGGGATCGCCCGCATAGCCCACCTCCACTTCGGGATGCCAGGGGAGCAGGGCCGCCGCGGTCCCCCGCAGCACGGCGAGCAGCGCCTCGCCCTTGGCAGGTTCGGTGTCGCTGAACGGAGCGCGGACTACGATCATGCGCAGCCGGCCGCCTTCACCGACGTACCCGGGCGGGCGGTCGATCGTCGCTTCGAGTAGCCGCTGCGCCCGCTTTTCGAGCTGATCCAGGGCAGGCTCGCCGGCTTCGTCCAGATCGACGAACAGGGGATTCTGCGCTGCGGCCACCGCGCGGAGCCACTCCAGCGCCTGCCGCAGCTCTGCCTCGGATGCGTACAGGTCGCGGTGCTCCCAGACGAACCGGCGCATCGGCAGGTCGTCGTCGTCCACCTCCCGGACCAGGTCCGAAGGCAGCCGGCGCAGCTCGGGTACCAGCGCGGCAGCGAAGTCGTGCGCCGCGGCTGGGTCGGTTGCGGCGATGCCGATCTCGACGACAGCCGTGGTGGCCTTGCGGGCGGTGAGCCGCCGCAAGGAAACGACCGATGGCTCGCGCGCGGGCAGCAGCTGGCTGAAGTCGGTGCGGATGGGAAGGGTCGTTGCGGCGGCAATGGCGATCGTGGCCAGCGCCGCCGCGCTCATCAGGATGGCGCAGCGGTGCTTCGACACCCACTCCGGATATCTCGACAGGATGCCCGGGCTCCGCGCCGGCGGCGGCGTCACGCCGCGCTCCGGCGTCGGATCCAGCGCTTGCGCAGGACGGCGAGGCCAAGCGCCGTCGAAGGCACGATCTGGATCGCGTGGTACAGGACCGCGCCCGCCAGAGCGCGCTCCGGCGGCACGCCCAGGGCGATCAGCGCCGTCCCCGCGGCGGCCTCCATCACCCCCAAATGTCCCGGCGTGGAGGGGAGCAGGATGGCGAGGTTGATGGCCAGGAGCGCGACCAGCCACGCCGCTAGCCCGAGATGCACGCCCACGGCCTCGAGGCACAGGCCGAGGACCAGGGCGTCGGAAAGGTCGGACGCCCACGACCAGAGCAAGCTGCGCGGCCAGACCGCGGGACTCCCGACGCGGTCGATGCCGTCCGTCAACCGGGCGAGGAACGAGCCCACCCGGCCGGAAGGCTCGCTTTGGCGTCGCGGCAGCAGGCGAAGGAGCACAACGGACGCGAGCAGCCCGATGCCGATCAACCCGACGCTCCAGAGCGGCACGCGAAAGATCGGCGGCATTCCGGCGGCCGTCGCGGCGAGGCCGACGAGGAGGCACAAGCTCGCCGCCTCCACGACCTTCTCCAGCATCTGCGCGGCGAGGAGCCCGGGGACGGCGTAGCCGCGCCGGCGCAGCTCGACGACGCGCACCGCCTCCCCGGCGCGCGCGGGCAACAGGTTGCTCAAGGCCTGGCTGGCGAAGAGGATCTTCGCCAGCTCGAGGCCGTCCACTTCGGGCCCGGATCGCGCCACGGGCCGCAGGAGCGCGGCCCACCTCCACACCCTGGCCGCGGTGTTGGCGGTGAGGTTCACGGCCAGAGCGAGCGCGAACCAGGCGGGCTCTGCGCCGCGCAGCGCAGCCCAGATCTCGGCGGCGGGCATCCGGCGCAAGAACAGGAACAACAGCGCGAGCGCTCCCGCGCAGGCCAGCGCGCGGCCAGCCCGGCGGGCCGCGGCGGAGGTCACGCCAGCCACCGCCGGCACACCTGGGGGCCCAGGGCGTCGGCGAACCGGCGCGGCAGCGACCGCCACAGCTGCACCAGCATGCGGACGGAGCGTGCGCTGACGTCGAAGCGCGGCGGGGCGCCCCGAAGCGCATGCACGTACATCGGCTGCGCTTCCGTCCGGGCGCCCCAACCGAGCTTGAACTTGAGACCGCTCGACCCGCGCAGCGATCGGCCGAAGTCGAGCGTGTGCATCCCGGCCCGGCAAGCGCGGGAGATGATCTCCCAATAGAGGAGGTTGTTCGGATTCAGGTGGAACGACGAGGGGCGCGAGGACGCGAACGGCACGGTCGCCACGCCGCCGAACCGGATCACCAGCGCGCCGGAGATCGTCCGGCCGCCGTCCGCGAGGGTGACGATCTGCGCCTGCTCACCCAGCTCGCGGACCAGCTCGCGGAAGAGGGAGCGGCCATAGATGGGGGCGCCCTTGCGGTGCATGTTCTCCGCGAGCACGTCGTAGAACCCGTCCAGCTCGGAATGGCCCTCGCGCACTTCGAGCCCGCTGCGCTGCCCCTTGCGGATCGCGTTCCGCGTCTTGTCGCGAAACCCCCGCCAGAGCACGTCGGGATCAGGTGCGAGCGGAAGCCGCGCGACCACCCAGCGATCCACCGGATCGAATCCGCGCGCGTGCGGCTCGGCGCCCACGGCCTTCACCACCACGAAGCGCGCGTTCAGCGCACGGGCGCGACGCAGCGCTTCTGCCATCAGCGCCTCGCCCGCCTCGCAGTCGGCCAGCACGGGGCCGTACGCGCCGAAGAGTCCGGTGGTGAGGTAGGCGCTGGCCGGAGCGCCGCGGATGACGAAGAGCGGTAAGACGCCGCGCACCGGGCCGTCCGGGCACTCCCGCGCGAGCAGGAAGGGCGCCTCGATCCCGTACGCAGCCGCGGCGGCAGTCTTCCAGGCGCGCAGGTGATAGCAGTTGGCGCGCGGGTGGCCGTCCACGTACGCGTCCCAGGCGCTCGCGTCGCATTCACCCAGCTCCTCGATGACCATCGTCCCTCCTCGCGGAGGGCACCGAGAGCACGCCGCGCGCCACCCAGCGGTGAGCGTAAGGGCGCGAACCGCCTGGCAAGGATTCCCCGCCAGAGCGTCACACCGCCCCCCCTGCCGTGACAGTGTGACGCTGGCGGCTACGGGCCGCGGCCGAAGGGAAAGACGTCCACCCCCGGGACGCGCGAAGAGGGCGCGAACACCAGATCGCCGGCCCGATCGAGAAGGACCGTGCGCCCCTTCGCCGTGAGCAGGGCGGTCACGCGGCAGCGGCCCGGAGACGTGGAGCGGGCCTCGGCCAGCAAGATGCCCTGCCCGTCCGCCGCCTCGGGCTGGCGGAAGCGGATACCGGGACAGGATGCGCTCAGCCGCACCAGTGCACCGGCGACCGGGGCACCACCGCCGTCGCGCACTTCGACGCGCACCACGATCCGCGCCGACCCGTCGGCCCGGGCGAGCCCAGGGGTCAAGAGCAGCGAGGAACGGTCCGCATCGGGCACTCCTTCGGACGGGCGCCGCGACGCGCAGGAACATCCCAGGCCCAGGGCCGCTAGCACCACGGCGGCGCGCTGCATCGGCGACCTCCGACCGCCGGCACAGCACGCGGCGTGCCAGGCTCAGCGCCTGAAGCTCGCCAGATCGATGTCGTACCGCCTGGCCCAGCGATGGATCTGCATGCGACCCTTGCCGAGCACGCGCGCCACCTCGGCCACGTTGCCGCCGTGCTGGTGGAGGAGCACCACCAGCTCCTCCCGCCGCCCGCCGGCCGTGGCACCGGGCCCGGCCGCGAACGCCTGGCCGCGCCGCACGGGCTCGGGCAAGTGCACCGCCTCGATGGGCCCGTCGCCGCACAGCGCCAGCGCGGTGGCGAGCGAGAGCTCCAGCTCGCGAACGTTCAGCGGCCAGCCGTAGCGGAGCAGCGCCCGCGCGGCCTCGGGCTCGAAGCGCAGGCGTTCGCATCGATCCGGCGCCAGACGGCGCAGCAACGCGCCCGTCAAGAGGCCCAGGTCCTCCCGGCGCTCGCGCAAAGGCGGCAGCTCCACCGTGAACGCGTCGAGCCGGGCGAAAAGGTCCGGGCGGAACCGCCCGGCCGCCACCAACGATCGCAGGTCGCGCTGCGCGGCCGCGACGACGCGCACGTCCACGCGGACCGGCCGGGTGGCGCCCAGCGGAAGCACCTCGGACTCCTGCAGGACGCGGAGCAGCGCGGCCTGCGCGGGCAGCGGCAGATCGCCGATCTCGTCGAGGAAGAGCGTCCCTCCGTCGGCGGCGCGGACCAGGCCGGGCCGGTCCTCCGTCGCCCCGGAGAAGGCGCCCTTGCGCGAGCCGAACAGCTCGCTCTCCAGGAGCGTCTGTGCGATGGCCGCGCAATTGATCGCCTGGAAGGGGCCGCGCCGGCCGGACAGGGCGTGGAGCGCGCGCGCGATCAGCTCCTTGCCGGTGCCGCTCTCGCCGACGACGATCGCGGGGAGCGCGGTGCGCGCGATCGCCGGCAGCAGCGCGAGCGCGCAGGACATGGCCGGCGCGATGGTGGCGACGCCCGGCGGGGCCGGTCTCAGCCGCCGCCCGTCCTCGTCGTCGGGCCCGCCGCAAGCCGCGGCTTCGCGGTAGCAGAGGAAGGTCCGACCCACCTCGATCAGATCGCCGTCGCGCAGCACCGCCTCCGTGCAGGGCGCGCCGTTCACCAGGGTGCCGTTCCTCGAGCCGGCGTCGGCGACGGACCACCCGCCCTCGCGGCGCAAGAGGCGCGCGTGGACCGAGGAGACCCAGCGATCCGGCAGCTCGAGCAGGAGCTGCCGCGCTCCGTCCCGGCGCGTCGCCCGACGATCGTCGCCGCGCCCGAGCACCGCGCTGTCGAGCCCGGCGAGGGAGTGCCTCGACGAGCCGGCGAGCGGCGCGTCGCAGTGGATCGCCACCACCAGCTCCGGCGCCGCGCCCGCCGCGGCGGAACGGATGCGCCGCGCCCCGAGGGCGGGAGTTCCCCCTTCGGGTGGAGCGGCCTCGATCCGGGCTCCGGACGTTTCCATCAACCCCTCCGCGAATCGAGCATCTCGTCCAGCTCGGCCGCCTCCTCCAGCAAGGCGCAGGGAACCGGCCCGTCGCTTTCGAGCCGGGGCGATCCCGCGGCCGCCCGCGCGCGCTGGGCGGCTTCGCGCAGCGGACCCCGGGCGCGGCGAGCAAGTCGCGCGGCCGCGCGTTCGAGGAGCAAGGCGCGCAACCGGAGGCCCGCTGCGAATCGCCCGGCGGCGCTCGTCCGCGTGGGCAGGTCGCGGAGCGGCGCAAGGGCGAGCGCCGGGCGCAGACCCCAGGAGAGCATGTACCCGAGCGATGCTCCGCCCACGGCCGCGGCGGCGGTGTGCGTGACCGTCGCCTGGAGCCAGGTCGCCGCCGCGACCGCCAGCAGCCCGAAGCAGAGCACCAGGAGCGCCGTCCCGCGCCGGGCCAGCCAGGCTTCGGCGCGGGATCGATCGCGCGCGGCCCGCACGGTCGCGGGGACCTCGTGCTCGGCGCACAGGGCCGCGATCCCCTCGGCGCAGGAGCGGCTCGCGAAGGTCACCAGCGTAGCCTCTCCGGCCCCCGCGAGCTGCCACCGCCATCGGCGCGGGGCCCGCGCTCCCAACCGCCGCAGGACCGCCCCGATGCCCCTGCCCCGTTTGAAAGGCGCGAGCAGGTTGACGACCTCGTGGACCACCACGTCGTGCCCGCCGGCGGAGAGCCGCGGCGAGGTGCGCGGCGCGGCCGGGACCCGCCCGCCGTCCAGCGCGCGGATCATCTGGGCTGCGGTGAGGAACCGCTCCTCCGGATCGGGCGCCAGCGCGCGGGCGACGATGGCTGCGTCCCGTTCGGCCGCGGCGGGCATCACGTCACGGAGGTAGGGCGGATCGCGCTGCACCGCCGCGGCGGCGAACGGGTCTTCCGCTGGAAAGGCCTTCCGGCCGGCCAGCATTTCGAAGAGGATCGCACCGACCGCGTACAGATCGGCCCGGGGGTCCGCTGGATCTCCCTCCCAGACTTCGGGCGCGATGTACCCGGGCGTGCCCAGCACGCGGCTCGAGGCGGTCAGCTGGGCGTCCCCGACCGATTTGGACAGCCCGAAATCGAGCAGCTTCACTCCGTCCGAGGTGAGAAAGACGTTCTCCGGCTTGAGGTCGCGGTGCACGGCGCCAGCCGCGTGCGGCCGGCGCAGGGCCGCGCAGATCTCCCGCGCGATCCGCCGCGCTTCTCCGGCCTCGAGTGCTCCGCCGCTCAGGGTCCGCCGCAGGGTGCTCCCCCGCAGCCGCTCCATGGTGAAAAACGGCCGGCCGCGGTGCTCGTGCATCCCGTGCACCTGGACGATCCCCGGTCCGGCCAGGCTGCGCGTCAGCTCCATCTCGCGGCGGAAGCGCTCGCGGACCAGCTCTTGCCGGGCGAGGTGTGCGTGCAGGACCTTCACTGCCAGATCGCGGCCATCGGAATCGCGGGCCGCGAGCACCTCGGCGATGCCGCCCTCGCCGATCCGGGCCTCGATGCGGAACCGTCCGGCGACGACCGAGCCGGTCGCGAAGGGATCGCTCGCCTGCCGGAGGCCAACTCCGCTCGATCGAGCTGGTCGCACCGGAACCCCCGATCCACTGGTTCGGACTCCCGGCGGACCCCGGCGGCCACTCAGACGGCCGCGAAGCTTTCGGACTGCGCGTACCCCGCCTCGATCATCGCGCGGATGTTCGCCGGGTCGAAGTCGAGCGAGTCGAAGGGCAAGGGCTCTCGGGGCTGGAACAGGCGGATCTTGACCTTCCGGTACTCGGGCCGCAGCTGCGACAGGTCGTTCTTGAGTCCGGCGATGCGGAGGTCCGCGCGGCTCACCTCGTCGTTCATCACGTCGATCGAGCGGAGCAGGAGCTGGGGGATCGCTCGCGCGTCCGCCACGTTGAAGGGCGACTTGGCGAAGGGGTCCGAGCAGAGGACCACGTCGATGTCGTCCGCGCCGGCGCGGATCGCCTCCCCCAGGGGCGTGACGCTGCGCAGGCCGCCGTCGGTCCACAGGTCGCCGCCGATGGAGGCGGGCGTGAACATGACCGGGAAGGCCGACGAGGCGATCACCCACTCCCGCAGGTCGGCCGTCTGCTCGTTCGCGACGAACGACTCTCCCGTGCCGAAGGAGACCGCGACGATGCGCAGCCGGCGCCCGGAGGAGCGGACCGCGGCCGGGTCCAGGCCCGAGCGGATCCACTTCTGCACTGGTTCGGAGTCGTACACGGACGTCTTGAAGAACGCCTCCACCCGGCCGAAGGGGAACCACCGCTTGCGCACCTTGTCGGTGTTGACCGTGTCCCATTCGGCGCGCAGCTTGGCGATGGCCTGCCGGGGCTGTCCGAGCGGCGCCTGCGCTAGGTATGCGGCGTTGATGGCGCCCACCGAGGTCCCGCAGAGCAGCTCGTAGTCGTTCTGCTGGTCGCCCATCAAGCGCTGCAACACGCCCACCTGGAAGGCGCCCTTGCTCCCGCCGCCGGCCAGGACCAGCGCTCTTCGCGCCCCTGCACTCTCCGGTCCACCCACGCCGATCTCCTCCTCCTACCTGGGCAGCTCGACCGAGAAGGTGGAGCCGGCTCCGGGCTTGCTCGTCAGCCAGATGCTGCCCCCGTGCGCCTCGATGATCTTCCGGCTGATCCACAGGCCCAGGCCGAACCCCCCGAACTGCCGGTGCGACACGGCGCGTTCGAAGCGTTCGAACACGCGGGCCTGGTCGGCCGGCTCGATGCCGATCCCGTAGTCGCGGACCTCGAGCAGCACGGCCCCGTCCCGTCCCCGCAGGCGGACCTCGATCGGCTTCCCGGCGCCGTACTTGGCCGCGTTCCCGATCAGGTTGTCGACCACGCGATCCAGGCGGTCGCGATCCCAGCTCCCGCGCACGCCGCCCTCCACCGCCACGTTCACCGGGCAGCCCGCCCGGGCGAGTTGCTCCTCCAGGCGCGCCAGGCTCTCGCGCACCAGCGCGGCGAGATCCACCTCCTGACGGTCGGGGCGGAACCGGCCCCAGGCGAGGCGCGAGACCTCCAGGAGCTCGCCGATCAGCTTCCCCAGGCGCAGCACCATCCGCTCGGTCGATTCGAGCTGCTCGACAGCTCTCCCGGGCACCGCCGCGTCCTGGCCGCGGCGCAGGGTGCGCAGCTGGCTCTGGATGTGCAGCAGGAGCGCGGTGAGCGGCGTGCGTAGCTCGTGCGAGGCGATGGCGAGGAACTCGTCGCGGGCATCGACCGCGCGGATCCGTTCGGCGATGGCCGCAGCGACCGTCAGCGCCGTCGCCGCCGCCACTCCCATGAAGATCTGCAGGTAGAGCAAGCCCTCCACGAGCGTCCCGCGCACGTAGGGGCCCAGCCCCATCACCGTGCCGGCGATGGCGAGAGCGGAGAACAGGAGCGTGCCGGTCGCCGCGCCGTACTGCGCGAACCCGACCGCCGCCCAGAGCAGGACGGGGAAGACCACGTACGGTTGCCGGAGCAGACCCCCTTCGCGCCGCGTGTCGCCGAAAACGAGGACGCTCACGCCCACCAGCGCGGCCGCGAGCAGGACCGCCTCGGCCAGCAGGAAGCGGCGCCGGGCGAGCGGCGGCCGGGAGATCCAGACGAGGAGCACGGGCGCGACGACCAGGTCTCCCAGCATGTCGCCCAGCCACCAGGCGCGGAACGCCGGCCAGCCGAGGTCGGGCGCGATCGTGCCGCCCAGGCGGAGGCTGAGCACCCCGACCAGGGCGCTCAGCGCCGTGCTGCCGACGGCCCCGAACAGCACCAGGTAGAGCACGTCCTTCACCCTCTCCAGCCGCGGGTGGAAGCCGGCGACGTCGCCCAGCAGCCACGATGCGGCCAGCGCTTCGAGGGTATTGCCCGCGGCGATCCCCAGCGCGACGGGCAAAGGCGCTCCGGCGAGCAGGTTGGTGCACAGCGCCCCCAAGAGGACGCCGGGCCACAGCCGCTTTCCGAAGAGAAGCAGTGCCGTCAGCGAGATACCCGTAGGCGGCCATACGAGCGTGGCGAAGCCGCCCACCGCGTCCATCCGCAGCCCGAGCCGCGCGGTGGCCAGGTACGCGAGGAAGAGCAGGACGATTCCGAGGGCGTCGCTCGACCAGCGGCGCACGTTCCGCTGCCGCATGCCGCTACTTGCACGCGGTCCGCGCCAAGGTCAAGGCCGGCCGGCCCTGCCAGCAAGCACCGTGGGTGCCTGTTGCTTTTCAGGGAGAGTCGAGCGAGCGGCAGAGGCGAGTCCGACTCCATGGCCAGGAGAAGGCAGCGAGGCTTCCGGGGACTCGCAGTCTTGACGCGCCGCGGCCCGCCCCAGAACAAGTTTGACGGGACGCTTCGGCGCGAGCGAACCCTTCGTCGCGTCACCCCGATTGCAAGAACCGAAGCGGCGAGGCTCGAGTTCCCCCGACAGCAACCTCGGCGCAAGGCGCAGCATCGGTCATCTGACCGATGCCTCCCTTTTTCGGTTGACGAGTTTAGGACGCGGTTCGATCCCCGCTCGGACCCCCGCGCGATCCTAGCGCCTGAACGCTCCGGATGCGTTCTCCGGGGTGCAACGATCGAGTTCAACTCTGCGTGTCCCTCCGCGGGCAATGCACTTTCGTAGACGAGCGAGGACGCAGGTGCCCGGCCACGGGCAACCTGGAATTCGAACACGTCGACGGATTCGCGCTCACGCATCTGCACGATGAAGATCGCATCCGGCTGATGTGCCGCAGCCACAATCAGCGCGCAGCGGAAAAGACCTACGGGCGCGCCTTCATGGAGCGAGCGCGATCGTTACGTGCCTCGACTTGTTCCGGGCCGGGACGCGGCGCGTTAACGGGGGCCACACGCCAATTGGACCTACCCGACCTCTTCGGATGCAATCACGATCGCGCTGCATACTCGCGAGGGCGTGCGGGTCGAGAAGACCAATCGTGAGCCCCCGGACAAGTTGAGGCGTTGACCGACGCGCCGCTCTCCGAGCAGGGTGCGCAGCTAGCCACGCGGGCCGGAAGATCGCTATGCTCGCCGCGCTGCCGGCGGAGGAGATTTCCTGCCATGGCCCAGGTCGACCTCGGTCTGACGCGAATCGGATTCGGCAGGACGGCGCGGCTCGACCGCTGGTGGGCGCAGCCCCTGCTCGCGTTCGCCGGCCTCTCCGCGTTCGTGGTGTACGCGACCTGGGCCGCGTTCCAGGGCGCGCACTACACCTTCGGGCCGTACCTCTCCCCCTTCTACTCGCCCGAGCTGTTCGGCGACTCGCCCCACAGCTGGTTCGGCCCCAAGCCGCCCTGGTGGCCGGCCTGGCTGCTCTTCTCGCCCGCGCTCCTCATCCTCTGGGCGCCCGGCGGGTTCCGCGTGACCTGCTACTACTACCGCGGCGCGTACTACAAATCGTTCTGGGCCGACCCGCCGTCCTGCGCCGTGGGCGAGCCACGCGCCTTCTACCGCGGCGAGGCTTCTCTGCCGCTCGTCCTCCAGAACGTGCACCGGTACTTCCTGTATCTAGCGATCCCCATCCTGGGGGTACTCGCTTACGACGCGTGGAAGGCGCTGTGGTTTCCAAACCCCGCCGGCGGAACGCGCTTCGGCATCGGCCTGGGCACCCTGGTCCTGGCCGCCAACGTGATTCTCCTGGGCGGGTACGCCCTGGGTTGTCACTCGCTGCGGCACCTGGTGGGCGGGCGGCTCGATCGGATCTCCGGCTCTCGCCTCCGCAGCGCGGCGTACGACTGCTCCAGCTGCCTCAACCGCCGGCACATGAGCTGGGCCTGGTGCAGCCTCTTCAGCGTGGCTTTCGCCGACCTCTACGTACGGCTCTGCTCCATGGGCGTAATCCGCGACTGGAGGATCTTCTGAGCCTCACATCCCGTTACCAGGCCCACGAGCACGACGTGCTGGTGATCGGCGCCGGCGGCGCGGGCCTGCGCGCCGCGATCGAGGCGGCGGCCTCGGGCGTCTCGGTGGGGCTGGTGTGCAAGTCGCTCCTGGGGAAGGCGCACACCGTGATGGCCGAGGGCGGCATCGCCGCGGCGCTCGCCAACGTCGACGACCGCGACAACTGGCGGGTGCACTTCGCCGACACCATGCGCGGCGGCCAGTATCTGAACGACTGGCGGATGGCAGAGCTGCACGCCAAGGAAGCGCCGGACCGCGTGCGCGAGCTGGAGGCCTGGGGCGCGCTGTTCGACCGCACCAGGGACGGCCGCATCCTGCAGCGCAACTTCGGCGGCCACCGCTATCCCCGCCTGGCGCACGTCGGCGACCGGACCGGCCTGGAGATGATCCGCACCCTCCAGGATCACGGGATCCACCAAGGCATCGACGTGCACATGGAGCACACGCTCACCGCGCTGCTCAAGGACGGGGAGCGCATCGCGGGCGCGTTCGGGTACGACCGCGAGAAGGGCCTCCTGCACGTCTTCTGGGCGCGCGCGGTGGTGCTGGCGACCGGCGGGATCGGCAAGGCGTACCGGATCACCAGCAACAGCTGGGAGTACACGGGCGACGGGCACGCCCTCGCCTACCACGCCGGCGCCGAGCTGATGGACATGGAGTTCGTCCAGTTCCATCCCACCGGGATGATCTGGCCGCCGTCGGTGCAAGGGATCCTGGTCACCGAGGGAGTGCGCGGCGAAGGAGGCGTCCTGCTCAACAAAGCGGGCCGCCGCTTCCTCTTCGACGACATCCCCGAGGCGTACAAGAACCAGACGGCCGACAGCGAGGACGAGGGGTTCCGCTACACGCAGGGCGACAAGTCGGCGCGCAGGCCGCCCGAGCTGCTCACCCGCGACCACGTCGCCCGCTGCATCATGCGCGAGATCCGCGAGGGCCGCGGGAGCCCGCACGGAGGCGTGTTCCTGGACATCTCCTGGATCAAGAAGAGGCTCCCGAACGCCGAGGAGCTGATCAAGAAGAAGCTCCCCAGCATGTACCACCAGTTCCTCAAGCTCGCGGACATCGACATCACCCGCGAGCCGATGGAAGTGGGCCCGACCACCCACTACGTGATGGGCGGCGTCCGGGTCGATCCCGAGACGCAGATGTCCAGCGTGCCCGGGCTGTTCGCGGCGGGCGAGTGCGCGGCGGGGCTGCACGGCGCGAACCGGCTGGGCGGAAACTCCCTCTCCGACCTGCTCGTCTTCGGGCAGCGCGCGGGAGCGCATGCGGCGAGGTTCGCGAAGGGCGCGGGCGCGGCGAGCGTCGACGAAGCGCAGGTGGGCGAGGCGGAGCGGGCGGCGCTGGCCCCGTTCCAGCGGGAGGGGGCCCAAGACGGCGCCGGGCCGTACCGGATCCAGCACGAGCTGCAAGACGCCATGCAGGACCTGGTCGGCATCGTCCGCAGGGAAGAAGAGATGGTGCGCGCGCTGGAGTTGATCGCGCGGCTGCGCGAGCAGTCACGCCGGGTGCGCGTCGCCGGCAACCGGGCCTTCAACCCCGGCTGGCACACCGCTCTGGAGCTGCGCAACCTGCTCACGGTCTCGGAGGCGGTGACCCGGGCCGCCCTCGAGCGCAAGGAGAGCCGCGGGGCGCACTTCCGCGACGACCACCCGGGGAAGGATGCGGCCTCGGGCAAGATGAACGTGGTGGTGCGCCGCGGACCGGACGGCGCCATGCAGGTGGCGCGGCGGCCGATCCCACAGATGCGCGACGATCTCCGCCAGATCGTCGAGGAGATGAAGTGATGGCCACCGCGACCTTCCGGATCTGGCGAGGCGACGCGCAGGGCGGCTCCTTCGCGGACTACATCACCGAGATCGCGCCGGGGATGGTGGTGCTCGACGCCGTCCACCGCATCCAGGCCGAGCAGGCGCCGGACCTGGCGGTGCGCTGGAACTGCAAGGCGGGCAAGTGCGGGTCCTGCTCCGCGGAGGTGAACGGCGTCCCGCGCCTGCTCTGCATGACGCGGCTCTCCGATCTGCCGCTCTCGGGGCCGGTCGCGCTGCGGCCGATGAAGACCTTCCCCATCGTGCGCGACCTGGTCACCGACGTCTCCTGGAACTACCGGGTGAAGCGGGAGATCAAGGAGTTCAAGCCCCGCCCGCCCGACGCTCCCGACGGGACCTGGCGCATGGCGCAAGAAGACATCGAGCGGGTCCAGGAGTTCCGCAAGTGCATCGAGTGCTTCCTCTGCCAGGACGTCTGCCACGTGCTGCGCGAGCACGAGATGCACGATCGGTTCGCCGGGCCCCGCTTCCTCATGCACGTCGCCGCGCTGGAGATGCACCCGCTGGACGTGGAGGACCGCATCGGCGAGCTGCAAAAGGCGCAGGGAGTGGGGCTCTGCAACATCACCAAGTGCTGCACGCGCGTGTGCCCCGAGGACATCGCCATCACGGACAACGCCATCATCCCGCTCAAGGAACGGGTGGTGGACGAGGTGTACGATCCGCTCAGGCGGTTGTTCCGCGTGTTCCGCGCCGAGAGCTGAAGCAAGGGGGCCGTCATGTTCGAGCTGAAGCCGCTCAGCGAATCCGCCATCCCCAGGGCGATGGCCAAGGCCGAGCGCTACCGCCTGCTGAACGAGCCGCAGGAGGCGGACAGCATCTGCCGCGACATCCTCAGCGCCGACCCGGACAACCAGGAGGTCCTGGCGATGCTGCTCCTCGCCATCACCGACCAGTTCGCCCGCGGCTCCGACCGGATCGTGTCCGAGGCGCAGCAGGTGCTGGACCGCCTCAGCGGCGAGTACGAACGGGCCTACTACTCGGGGATCGTCTGCGAGCGCTGGGTCAAGGCCCAGCTCAAGGGAGGCGCCCACATGGGCAGCGCCTCGGGCTGGTTCCTCGAGGCCCTGCAGTGGTACCAGAAAGCGCAAGCGCTGAGCCCGCTCGGGAACGAGGACGCGGTGCTCCGCTGGAACGCCTGCGTGCGCTTCCTGGAGCAGAACCCGGGGCTGCTGTCGCCGGAGGGAGAGGGAAACGACGCGGGGTTCTCGGACGCATCGCCGCTGCGCTAAGGGAAGGGCCGGCTGGGGGCCGGACGATGGGAGGGCGAGAGCTGATCTGCGCTGCTTGCCTCTTGTTCGCGGGCGCGCCCGCGGGGGCCGGTGCGCTCGAGGCCGGCGAGTCCCCTCCGGAGGCTCCGAAGAGCGTGGAAGCGTCCGAGGACCTGGTGGTGATCGGGCGCCTGCCGCGATTGCCGCTTCCGCCCTCGAAGGTGCCGGCCAGCGTGCAGATCGTCGAGGGGACCGAACTGCAGCGGTCCGGCCGTCCGAGCTTGCCGGACGCCCTCGCCGGCCGGATCCCGGGCCTGTCGCTCTCCGACGAGCAAGGGAACTCGTACCAGCCGGACCTCTCGCTGCGCGGGTTCCAGGCCACCTCGGTAACGGGCGTGCCGCAAGGAGTGAGCGTCTTCCTCGACGGCGTGCGCGTCAACGAGCCGACCGCCGAGGAGATCAACTTCGACCTCCTCCCCGTCGAGGATCTGGAGAGCGTCGAGGTGGTGCCGGGACCCTCCGTCCTGTTCGGCCGGAACACGCTGGCCGGGGCCATCAACCTGATCACCCGGCGCGGCAAGGAAGGCGCCGGGGCGTTCGCCGAGGTGTCCACGGGGAGCGCCGGCCTGCAGAAGTACCGGGGCGTCCTCTCCGGGCGGAAGGGGCCGATCGATCTGTACCTGTCGGGCACCGAGACGCAGGAGGACGGTTGGAGGGACGCGTCCGGAGCGAGGTTGGCCAAGGCGTTCGCCAAGCTCGGCTACCGCGACGCCGCCACCGACGCGACGCTCTCGTACCAGCACGTCGACAACCGGATCTACCAGGCGGGTCCGTTGCCCGCGTCCGAGCTGGCCCGGAGTCGCACGGCGAACTACACCGCGGGCGACTTCTTCGCTCCCCGGCTCGACCAGCTGGCGCTCAACGCGCGCCGGGACCTCGCCGAGCACGCCGTCCTTTCCGCGAACGGATTCGGGCGGCTACTCGACGTCGAGCAGTTCAACGTCAACCTGCTCGCCGCAAACAGCAGGCTGTTCTCCCACACCGCCTCGGTGGGAGGGACGCTGCAGCTCGACCTCACCGCGCCTTTGTTCGGCCGGTGGAACGTGCTCACCGCCGGTCTCGAGTACGCGCACAGCGACGTCGAAGTGAGCGTCTACAACGAGCCGCAGCTCGACACCCAGGTCCACGACCGCCAGGACGCAGCCGCCGCGTACCTCCAGGACACGTTCCGGATCGCTCGCGGCGTCCTGCGGGAGCGGGACGAGCTGGTCCTGACCGCGGCGGCGCGCTGGGACTTCATCCGCCACCGCATCGCCGACCAGAGCCCGCCGAGGCCCGGACGGGAGGACGCGAGCGGTTCCCCCGCCTTCCGCCGCCTCGATCCGCTGGTCGGTCTCAACTACAACCTCTCGCCCGACCACGGGATCTACTTCTCCTGGTCGCAAGGCTTTCGCGCGCCTGCGCTCCTGGAGCTGACCTGCGCCGGACCGGCGGCGATCTGCCCGGGGCTGCAAGCGGGAACGGCGCCCGACCCGCAGCTCTTGCCGGTGCGGGCCACCAACTACGAGATCGGGCTGCGCACCCGCCCGTTTGCTTGGCTCTCCGGACAGCTCAGCGCGTACCGGACGGACGTCGCCGACGACATCTTCTCGGTGTCCCCTGCGGGAACCACGGGAGTGTATTTCCAGAACATCGGCAGGACCCGGCGGCAGGGGATCGAAGCCAGCCTGCGCGGCAAACCCGCCGGGTGGATCGCCGCCTGGGCGACGTATGCCCTGACCCAGGCCCGGTTCCAGGAGGACGTCGTGCTCGCCACGCCCCGGCAGACCTCCGACTGCAACGGGACCTCCTGCTCCGAGCAGGTGCGCGCGGGCAGCGAGTTCCCGCTCGTCCCGCGCCATCGCGCCGGCGCCGGTCTCGAGGTGCAGCCGCTCCGCTGGCTGTCGCTCTCCCTGTCCGGCACGTACGTGGGATCCCAGTGGCTGCGCGGGGACGAGGAGAACGCCACCTCCAAGCTCGACGGCTACTTCACGCTGGACGGCGGCCTGCGCGCCTCCGCCGCGGGCTTCGCCGCCTGGATCCGGTTCACCAACCTCCTGGACGCGCGCTACGACACCTTCGGCACCTTCGCGCCGAACCCGAAGCAGCCCGGCGCGCCCGTCGAGCCTTTCCTCACTCCGGGCCGTCCGTTCCAGGTGTTCGCCGGCGTGAGCTACGGCTTCGGGTCGGGCACGTACAGCACCCCGTAGGGCTTCTTGCCCACCGGGATCCGGGCGACCTCCTTCGCGGCATCGGTGTCGACCACCGAGACGTCGTCCGAGCCGCCGTTGGCCGTGTAGAGCCGCTTGCCGTCGGGTGAGAGGGCGATGCCCCAGGGCCTCGTGCCGACGGAGATGCGCGCGGTGACGGATCGTGCGAAGGGGTCGATGACGCTCACGGCGGCGCCGCGCCCCTCGGCCACGTAGACGCGCTTCCCGTCGGGCGACACCGCCAGGCCGTCGGGCTTCGTCTGGCCGTTGCCGATCCGGACGGATCGCTCCACCCGCAGAGTGCGCGCGTCGACGATCGAGACGGTGCCGCCCACCTCGCCGCTGACGAACGCCTTCGATCCGTCCGGCGAGAAGGCGACCCACCGCGGGCGGGCGCCCACCTTCACGCGGCCCAGCACCTTCCCCGCGCGGGCATCGAGCACCGTCACGTCATCGCTGGACTCGCCGGTTGCGTAGACCCTCGCGCCATCGGGCGTGACGGCGACGCCTTCCGGCTCGGTGCCCACGGGCGCGACGAACAAGGCCCGCCCGGAGGCCACCTCGATCGCAGTCGCGGTGGAGGCCGCCTCGTTCGAGACGTAAAGCACCTTGCCGTCGCGGCTGACGGCCACCTGCTCGGGATCGCGCCCCGCCGGCAGCTTGCGCAGAACGGAGCGGGTCGCGGCGTCCACCACCGCGACGGCGTCTTCGTCTCCCAGAGCGACGTAGACGGTCTTCCCGTCCGGGCTCACGCACATCCCTCGCGGACGCTTGCCTACCAGGATCGTCGCCACCGGGCCTTGGCTCTCGCTGGACAAGACGCGCAGGTCGTCTCCGCGCTCGTCGCTGACGAAGATCGTGTCGGCCCGCGAAGCCCCGGTCGCCATCCAGACCAGGAGAACGAACCGCCGGAGGCTCATCGAGCGGAAACCCCGCCGGCCCGCGCGGTCCGATAGCGGAATTCCACCAGCCGGGGCTGCTTCGCCTCGGCGCGGGCCGCCTCGATCAACGCATGATCGCGGGAGAGTGAGCAGGCCGGGTCGGTGGCGGCGGCGTTCCCAGTCAGGTGGAAGGCCTGGCAACGGCACCCGCCGAAGTCGAGGGTGCGCCGCGCGCAGCTCCGGCAAGGTTCCGGCATCCAGCCCTCCCCGCGGAACGCCGTGAGGCCCGGCGAGGAAGTCCAGAGATCCTGGACGGAACGCTCGCGGACGTTGCCGAAGGAGAGCCCGGGCAAGGTGTGCGCGAGCAGGCAGGGGAGGAGCAACCCGTCGGGCGAGACGACCACGAATCGCCGGCCCCACCCGTCCATGCACGGAGGCGGGAACTCGACGTGGTAGTCGGGGACGACGAACACCACTTCCATCCTGCCCTGGAGCCTTTGCCGGGCCGCGGCGGCGATCGACCGCGCCCGCTCCAGCTGCGCCGCCCCGGGGAGCAGGGCGCTGCGGTTCAAGAGTGCCCAGCCGAGGTACTGCGCGTTGGCCAGCTCGAGCCGATCGGCGCGCAGCTCCTCGGCGAGCCCGATCACCTCGCCGATGCGATCCAGGTTCTCCCGGTGGAGGACCGTGTTCACCGTCAGCGGGAAGCCCAGCTCCTTGACCCAGCGGGCGACGCGGAGCTTCTGCTCGAACGCCGCGCACCCCGCGATCCGGTCGGACTCCGCCGGCCGGGAGTCCTGGATGGACACCTGGACGTTGTCCAGCCCGAGCCGCCTGAGCCGCTCCAGGCGGCCGCGCTCGAGCGGGATCCCGCTGGTGATCAGGTTCGAGTAGAGATCGAGGGCGCGCGCCTCCTCGACCAGCGCCTCGAGATCGGGGCGGAGCAGCGGCTCGCCGCCGGTGAAATTGACCTGCACCACCCCGAGCTGCTCGGCCTCGCGCAGGACCCGGCGCCAGCCGCTGGTGTCGAGTCCGTCGTGGCGCCGGGCGAAATCGACCGGGTTGGAGCAGTAGGCGCAGTGGAGCGGACATGCGTAGGTCAACTCCGCGACCAGCGTGTACGGGCGCGGAGCCGCGTTCATCCGGGCACCTGCACCAGGCCGCGCCTGGCCATCTCCTCGAGGAACTCCAGCACGTCCTGGCGGAGCTCCGGCGCCGGCCGCTCGGTGTAGTCGCGCTGCAGCTCCTCGACGATGGCGTCGACGGTCCGCTCGCCGTCGCACAGCTTGAGGATGCTCGCAGCGGTCGGGTTCAGCGCCAGGCCTCGCTCCGGGTAGAGGAGCAGGTAGCCTCCCGAAGCGCGATCGAACCGGAGCCGCGCCTTTCCGGCCAGAGCAGGTCTGCTCGAGGGGGGAATCACGGCGGCGGATCCGCGCCGCCCGCCGCGGGCAGGAGGCAGTCGAGGAGGTGCCAGAGGATCTCCGTCTTGCGGACGAGCGCGGCGACGCATCGCTCCTGCATCTGATAGCTGAGCGCGTTGCGGCAGACGTACTCGATCGCTTGCTCGGCGTCGCGGCGCGCGCGCGGCACCCGGGTGCGGAAGTACTCCAGCACGTCGGGCCGGACCCACGGGTAGTGCTGCTCCCACGCGGCGATCCGCCTGGACATGAGGTCGGGCGCGAAGCTCTCGGTGAGCGAGGAGGCGACGGCCTCGACCAGGCTGACTTTCTGGACGAGCTGCACGTACGCGTCGCAAGCGAAGCGGACGCCCGGGAGCACCGAACGGCAGCTCGCCACCTCCTCTGGGTCGAGCCCCACGCCTTCGGCCAGGCGCAGCCAGAGCGCCAGGCCGCCCTCTCCTTCGCGCTCGCCGTCGTGGTCACGGATGCGCTGGATCCAGATCCTACGAAACGCGGGATCTTCGGACTTGGAGAGGATGATCGCGTCCTTGATGGGCACGCGCGTCTGGTAGTAGTAGCGGTTCAGCACCCATTGCTGCAGTTGAGGCCTGGTCAGTCTTCCCTCGTGCATCAGCACGTGGAACGGGTGCCGGTCGTGGTAGCGACGCTCGCCTTCCCGGCGGAGCCAGGCAGCGAATTCGTCGGCGGAGAGCCGCCCGTCCGTCTGCTGCTGGATCACAGCGCAATCTCCAACCCGTCGCGTGCGACGCGCCAGCCGGCGCGCTCCACGGCCGCGCGCTCGGGCGAGTCCTCGGCCAGCACCGGGTTCGTGTTGTTCAGGTGGATGTAGATGCGCAGCGGCGGACGCGCCCCCCGGAGCGCTGCCAGGCTCCCGCTCTCCCCTCCGATCGGCAGATGCGCCATCTCCCGGGCGCGCTTCTCCGACACGCCCAGCTCGCACAGCTCCTCCTCCGACCAGAAGGTGCCGTCGAAGAAGAGGCAGTCGGCACCCTCCGCCGCGGAGAGCGTTTCGCTCGTCAGCCTGCCGACCGTGGACAGATAAACGAGCGCACGGTCCGGACCGCGCTCCCGGATGAGCAAGCCGACGTTGTCGCCCGGCTCCGGACCCGCGCCGCCCAGTCCCTCGAGGTGGATCGGCAGCTTGCCCGGAACGGCGAGCGCCTCGACCGAGAGGCCGCTCGGGTCTCCGTCCCCGTCGCTCAGCGCGACTTCGCTCCCCAGGGTCAATGTCCGCCAGGTCACCTGCCCCGGGAAGCGCTGCAGGGTGCGGTAGAGCACGTTGCTCTCCACGAATCCGCGGCGCACAGCCTCGGTCGCATACACGACCAGCGGATGCGATTCGCGCAAGGAGAGGAGACCCAGCGTGTGATCGAGGTCGCCGTTCGTGAGCAGGATGCCCTGGATCGGCGACTGGCGCAGGCCGCGAGGATGGAGCGCCGGGAAGCTTTCGATCTGGGAACGGATGTCGGGGGAGGCGTTGACCAGGAACCACGCATCGCCGTCCGCGCTCACCGCGACGCACTCCTGAGTCCGGGCCTCGATGCGGACCGACCCGTCGCGCGCGCCACGGCAGTTGCGGCAGGCGCAGTTCCACTGCGGGCAACCGCCGCCGGCTGCCGATCCGAGCACGCGGATCTTCACTTCCGCCCCCTGAAGCGACGACTTACCAGGTCAGCCCGTCGCTATAGGACTTGGCCTCCGCATCCATCTTGATCTCGTCGAAGGCGGGCTTCACCCAGGTCATGGCGCCCTCCCTTTCGATGTCGTTTCGGAGTTCGCCATACACCTCGCTCGCGAGCAAGGCAAGCCGAGCGGGACATGCCGCACGGCGCCTTGACTTGTTCCTGGGAAAGGCGTGTTGGCGGCTGGCTTGTTTGAAGGGGGAAAGCCATGAAAGGAAAGATGCTGCTGGTGCTTCTGCTGGGAGCCGCCGCGCTGTGGCTCCTCCCATTCCGCGCTTCGTCGGATGACAAGAACCTCGATTGGCCGAATTACGGCAAGGACCTGCACAACACGCGATTCCAGGACGTCGACCAGATCAACACACGCAACGCGAAGAACCTGCGGCCGGCATGGGTCTTCCACACGGGCGTCCTGGATCCGCTTGCCGAGCTGCAGGTTTCGCCCATCATCGTCGACGGCCGCATGTTCGTCACTGACGGGCACGACGACGTGTTCGCGCTGAACGCGGCGACGGGCAAGCTGATCTGGGCCTTCAAGCCGCTCGCCACCGGAGACATGCCGCCCATCGAGCAGGCGATCGTGTGCTGCGGCCGCAACAACAAAGGCGTCGCCGTCGCCGACGGCAAGGTCATCTATGGGCGCCTCGACAACGTGGTCGTGGCGCTGAACGCGGAGACCGGCGCCGTGGTGTGGAAGCAGAGGCTTCCGGACGACCCGAACCAGAACCAGAGCGGCTTTGCCATCAACAACGCGCCTCTGGTCGCCGACGGGATCGTGGTGATCAGCTTGTCCGGCGGCGAGTTCGAGGTGCGGGGCAAGGTGTTCGGGCTCGACCTCGACACCGGCAAGGTGAAGTGGGTATTCCAGACCACGGACCCGAAGAGCTTCGGCGCCCCGAAGAGCGATCAGTTCAAGCGAGGCGGCGCGGCAGTGTGGAACCCGGTCTCCATCGATCGGGAGCTGGGGCTCGTCTTCATGCCGACGGGGAACGCCGCTCCGGACATCCTCGGCGAGGATCGGCCGGGCGACAACCTCTTCGCGACTTCGATCCTTGCCCTCGACCTGAAGACCGGGAAGCACAAGTGGCATTTCCAGGAGGTCCACCACGACATCTGGGACTACGACAGCGCGCAGCCCGCGGTGCTCTTCCCGCTCACCCGCAACGGGAAGTCTTTCGATGCGGTCGGCCACTGCAGCAAGAACGGGCAGTACTACATCCTCGACCGGCGCAACGGCCAGCCAATCTTTCCCGTCGTCGAGGTCCACGTGCCACAGGATCCGGCGTTCCAGAACGCCGCGCTCACGCAGCCTTTCTCCGTCGCAATCGAGCCGCTCACGCCGTTGACGTTCGTCCGCCCCAACGACACCGTCTTCCCGAAGGCGAATCAGTACACGCCGCCCGGAGAGACGGAGTTCATCATGGTGCCCGGCGACGACGGCGGCTGCGAGTGGGGCCCCGCAGCCTTCAGCCCGCGCACGAAGTTCGTCTACTACGGCACGCGGTACGAGCCGACCACGTTCAAGACCAAGTCGGGCAACAGGGACTTGATCGCCACCGCCACCGGCAGTCTCCACCTGGGCTCCAGGTTCACCAACAGCGTCCCTGGCTCGCATCCCTTCGGCCTCTTCGGCGCCACCGATACCCGGACCGGCAAGATCGTGTGGACGTTCCCGAAGGTCGACAAGAAATTCCAGCTGCTCCCCGGACAGAAGGACATCCTGCCGGCCAAGTCGGGCCTGGCCGTCGGCGGTGACGTGGTCTTCTTCGGCGAGGGGAACGGGAAGTTCCACGCCGCGAACGCGGTGAACGGCGAGATCCTGTTCACCTTCGATCCCCGCAAGAGCAACATTCCCAACGTCGGAGGCGCCGCGGCCGGCCCCTCCGTCTACATGGCAAACGGCCGGGAGTTCGTCGTCAACGCCTTCGGCGGCAACGTGCCCGACCGGAACAACTTCGCCTCCTTCGTCGACCCGGACAGCGGGAAGGTCGGGGACGCGATCATCGCCTTCGCGCTGCCGCAGAAGGACGACGACGACGACTGAAGGCTGGCTGGAGCGGGCGGCCAAGAGGAGGGGACACCATGAAATGGTGCCCCCCAACGGCCAGTCCGCCCTTCACTTCGCGATCGGCAGCAGGACCCGGAAGAGGCTGCCGTGGCCGACCTCGCTCTCCACCTCGATCTCGCCGCCCAGCAGGGTGACGATGCTGTGGCAGACCGAGAGCCCCAGACCCGTCCCGGTCCCGACGGGCTTGGTGGTGAAGTAGGGATCGAAGATGCGTCCCCGGACCTCCTCGGAGATTCCGGAGCCGGTGTCGCGGATCTCGATCGCCACCCGGTCCCCGCTCCTGCGCGTCTCGATCCGGATCTCGTGGCGAGCCGGATCGCCTTCCGGGATGGACTGGACGGCGTTCATGATCAGGTTGAGCGCCACCTGGGCGAGCTGCGCCTCGTTCGCCTGGACCTTGGGCACATCGACGCACTCGTTCACCAGCCGGGCCCGCTGCTGGATCTCGTTCCACGCGATGTTCACCGCCGACTCCACCACCCGGTGCACGTCGACAGGACCGCTCGCCTTGTCGTCGGGGCGGGAGAAGGTCTTCAGGTCACCCATCGCCTTGCGGACCCGATCGGCTCCCTCGTGCGCTTCGGTCAACGCCTGGACGAGCTCGCTGGTCCGCCCTCCCTGCGCTGACGCATCCGCCTCTCGCAACCGGCCGATCACGAACTCGAGATTTGCCGTGACGTACGCCAGGGGATTGTTGACCTCGTGCGCGATACCCGCCGCGAGCGTGCCCAGCGACGCCATCCGCTCGGAGACCAGCAGCCGGGCCTCGAGCTGCTTGCGCTCGGTCACGTCGCGGCCGATCAGGGCGATGCCGCTCACTGCGCCCGCCGCGTCCCGGATGGGCGATGCCACCAGCGCGAGGTTGAACACCCGGCCGTCCTTGCGCACGCCCATCGTCTCGAGCTGCTCGACGAGCTCGCCGCCTCGCACGCGGCGGAGGATGTCCGTCGCCACGTCCCAGTAGCCCGGCGAGAGCAGGATCGCCGCGGGCTTCCCGCGGACCTCGTCGAGAGACCATCCGAACACTTCGGCGGCCCGGGCGTTCCAGCTCTCGACGGAGCCGTCGGGAAGGAGCCCGACGATCGCGTCGGCCGAGGAGTCGACGATCGCGGCCAGGCGGAGGCGCGCGTCCTCGGCCCGCGCTCGCGCTGCCAGCTGCAGGCGCTCCACGGCCTGCGCGACGATCTCGCGAGCCATCAACAGTCCGATCGCCGCCGCGATGAAGATGTACACGGTCCGCGTCGCGACCTCGGCCAGGTTCGCCTCCAGCTCCCCCCGCAAGGCGAGCAGTCCCGCGTAGCTCGTGGCGAAGAGCGCGGTCGCCAGGATGGCTTCGCCGGCCCGGTGCCGGTAGGCGGCGCCGACCGGCAGCAGGACCAGCAGCAGGTAGAAGGGAGAGCGCACGCCCCCGGTCGCGTCGATCCAGAGCAGGGTCGCTACCGAATCCGCCGTCGAGACCAGATAGCCGGTCGTCAGCACCGGATAACGGCGATACGGCTCGGCGATCAGGACGTAGATTCCGTAGGCGAAGGCGCTCACGATGATCGCGTTCGCCAGGACCGGCGACGTCTCGGGACGGCGCGCGATGAAGGCGAAGTACAAGATCGAGTTGCAGATCATGACGACGAGGCGCAAGCCGGCGAGCCGCCGCTCGGCGGCGAAGGCCTTCTCGGCCAGCGCCACGGGCAGCCCCTCGCGGCGCACGTCCGCACCGCCCGCGGGCGCGGGACCGGCGTACTTCGTCGTGTCTCGCTCGTCCGCTGCCATCCCCCGCCAGCGGTCAAGGCTATCACGGGAGCCTCGGCCGGTCGGGGCGTATTGCAACATGGCGTAATGAAAGTCCATTGACTGGCCGCGGCGCGCGGCGCAGTCTCCTGCCCCCGAAGGAGGGTCCGATGGCCAATCCATTCGTCCACGTCGAGCTGCACACCAACGATCCCGCGAAGGCCAAGTCCTTCTATTCGAAGCTGTTCGGCTGGAAGTTGGAGGACATGTCGATGCCCGGCGGCGGGGCGTACACGATGATCGGGGTCGGCGAGGGCACGGGCGGCGGGATGATGACCGCCCAGCCGCCCGGATCGCCTCCGCGCTGGCAGGCGTACGTGGGCGTCGACGACGTAGCCGCATCCACGAGGAAGGCGAAGGAGCTGGGCGCCAAGGTCATGATGGACAAGACCGAGGTCGGCGACTTCGGCTGGATGAGCGTGATCACCGACCCGACCGGCGCCACCATCGCGCTCTGGCAACCGAACAAGATCCAGAAGAAGTGATCGGTCCGGGGCCGCACGCTCCTCGCGTGACCAGCCGGATCGACCATCTCGTCGTCACCGCCCCGGACCTGGACGCGGGCTCGGAGCTCGTGCGTCGGGCTCTCGGGGTGGCTCCTCAAGCCGGCGGCGAGCACGTCCGGATGGGGACGCACAACCTGCTGCTGAAGCTCGGGGAGGCGCTCTACCTCGAGGTGATCGCCGCGAACCCGGACGCGCCCAGCCCCGGACGGCCGCGGTGGTTCGGGCTGGACGAGATGCCGGGGGCTCCGCCCCGGCTTGCGACCTGGGTGGCGCGGACGAGCGACATCCGCGCCACCGTGGCCGCCTGTTCCGAACCTCTGGGAACCGTCGAGCCGATGACCCGCGGTCGATTGAGCTGGCTCATCACCATCCCCGAAGACGGCGCGTTACCTCTGAGCGGCGTCGCTCCCGCCTTGATCGAATGGCACACGGAATCGCACCCGGCGGCCGGGCTGCGGGACACCGGCTGCTCCCTGGTCCGCCTCGAGCTGTTCCATCCCGATTCCCCGAGGATCTCGACGCTACTGCGATCCATTTCGCTCGAGGGACCGATCTCCGTTGCGCCGCTGCCAGCCGGAAGCCAGCCCCGGCTGCTCGCCCACTTCCATACCCCGAACGGTGCCGCCCGCATCTAGCGCCAGCGCTCATTTGAATTCATCGTGATCTCTTGAGGGGTCGTTCATCACTTCTCGCTCGTGCGTTCGATATGCGTTGGCCATTCGATTGACGCGGTGCGGCCCGTCTTGAGACGAGTTACCGATCGAGCACGCACGATTCGCGGAGGAGCGCCCGCATCGGACAACTTACGTATGCTTGCTGTTTTCGGTTGACGAGTCTGCGCGCTGCTCTGCCAACGTGTTGCCGAGTGGCGGCGGAAACGCCCTTTTCGGCGCCCTGGCGCGCCTCCAGAGCCTCCGTTTCGCACGCGTCCTCCTCCAGCGCCCACTTCGTGCTCTGCTCGTGTGCAGCGCCTCCGCAGAGCGTCGAAAAACAGCGTGCTACGAAACGGGCATGATGAATTCACGCACCGCGGTCCAGTCGCTGAGCTCCTCGCAACTCCTCTCCGCCACGCGAGAGCTCGTGCAGAA